>Ga0316198_10000869_pt1 | contig 16873 bp, 10 predicted proteins | sample OudBieAanoxic_MG_FD_204935 | JGI IMG/M metagenome (GOLD analysis project Ga0316198, IMG submission 204935) | Coastal sediment microbial communities from Oude Bieten Haven, Netherlands - site A anoxic | ecosystem: Environmental > Aquatic > Marine > Coastal > Sediment | place: Netherlands...
CCGGCAAACTTTTGTCTGGATTTGCCCTGATAATAATCTGCTATGAGCGTTGTAGCAATTGTCATTGTAATTCCAACACAAATACCCAGCAAAGCTCTTCCAGCCAGGATAAGATATATATTGTCCAGCCAATAACCCGAACTACCGGCAATCGCGTAAAGGATTAAAGCAGCACCTAAAAGACGCAATCTTCCAAATTTATCAATAAATTTCCCTGCGATTATTGCAGTTAAGGCAATAAAAAGAGCAGGAAACGAAAGCGTAAGCTTTACCATGTTTTCAGCGTTTGGTAAAGTTGAAAATGCTTTGGTCATATCAGGCAAAGAAGCAGATATGGTAATCATAGACATAATGGTAAGGCTACTTACCAGTAAAAGGGTAACTTTTACCTGCCAGCTTTCAGTATTCATAGTGGAATATATTTATAATTAACCCCCGGCAGGCAAAAGCCACCGAGGGAGATTGTAATGTTTAGTTTTTATCCATTTCCGGCTTTAGACCATTTCCCCTTTCATAAGTTTGGGAAGCATTGCCTTAAAATTCTCCTTTTTATTTAAATGTGGGAGAGGTTCACTAGGTTCTGGTACGCCCAGAAATTTACAAAGAGGAGCCCATCCGTCTCTTACGTCATAAACGAGCAATTTATCTTCAGGGACACTGGCTTTTACTTCTGCTATATGATCTTCCCAGAATTTTTTGGCAAATTCTTTATCGCCAAACTTTCCCTGTAGTCTTTCAGCAAAAAAGCACTTCTTGAACCATTTAATACACTTAACAACATTGCGTGCTCTGGCACTGAAAAGCAATTTCCCTATCATTTTAATCTTTTCACCTGGAGTTTGTGGCCCGGCCCTGAAAACGGTACTGTCCACACTTTTATACCAGGCTTCAAAATCCCGTACGGTGAGGATAACCTTTGCGTCCGGGTATCGTTTCATATGTTCTTTATACCAGGGGTAGCCGGGAAAATCTACCGTGCCGTCATATCCTTCGTACAGTGCATCCCAATCTGTATCACCGGTTTCATCAAGGGTTTTCCAATAATGAAGTTTCTCTGGGTTTACCAGCAATTCCTTCATATGGTAAACGTGATTAAAACCTAATTGTTCCAGGCTTTGCTTAAGAGTATTTGTGCCGGTTCTGGGTAATCCGGCTCCTATAATTTTAATTGACATTTGCTTATAGTTTTATGTTAGTAATTAATTGAGCTTCGATTTATTGTATACTATCCTGGGCTACAGCTGGGGGTGGCATTTTAAATATAAATGGTTTGGGTTGTTCCGAAAGGGGGGCCAGGTCTTTGCCTTCAAAGGCAGGAAAGTCCTCGGTAAAATGTGTTGCCCTGTATTGCATATATTTAAAAGGTCCGATTGGCGATGCCACTGTACCATCAGGCATTCTGTATTGGTCATTATAAGGATTCCAATATTCCCATACAATTTTTTGGTCTGGGGTAACTTCCATTAATCGTCCTTTGGCTCCGGAAGTGATTAAAGTATTTCCATTTTTCATTCGATGAGCCCCTGACACAAATGCCGAATAAAAGGAGTATTTATCCGGAGCGGTATAGGTCCAAAGAGGGCCTTCTGGCCCAAAAGTTCCGTCCTCCTCCAATATATAAGCTCCTTCTGAATTTGTTGGTGGAACAAATTCGAAAACCGCACTATGATTGCCAAGAACCCCAACAGGAGCTTCAACCTCTGGAGATTTGCTTGTCATTAAAACTGCCCACATAGAGGGTACTTTGTTGTCTGGGTGTTCAATATCATTATTAAAAACCATTAAATGACCTTCACCGGGATATCCTTTCGGAATCCATTTTATATCGTGTTCAAAAAAGAGTTTACGATCTGCTTTTGATCCTTTTCCATAATTGACTGGGTTTCCCCAACGATACAATAGATCTCCCCCATGTCCCCATCTGCCACCGGTACTTCCTTTAGCCTCTTCAATGGTTGTGCCATGGTCTATGATCATTATTTCACTGTAAGCAGGAACACTTATAACAATCTGATCTAATTCTGCATTATAGGCTATGGCATTGGTGTGGGTAAAGTCGGAATGCTGGTTGTCTACGGTGGCATTTCCTGTCATCATACCCATTTTTATCCCTTGTTGGACTTGTTCTTCCGTCATTGGGGGAAATTCTGGACCATGCACATTAAAGTTAATTTTACGTGGATTTTCGGCCAAAATTCCATAGTTATTTTTTGTAGGGTCGTGGTCTTGCACCAAATGATCCCACATATGCCATTCCCATACAATTTCACCCCCGGTAGGTCCGGAAGGTTTTATTTCAATGATCTTGTCCGGCCAAAGCCCAGCTTTCGAAACATGTTTCGGGTCTCTACCCGCTTCTATAACTTCTTTTTGAGATTTTGCCTCGTAAGAAATGGCAAGAATATTTCCGTTAGGTAATAATTCAATATCATGGTGTATCAGTTCATCTTCATCTGCCCATTCAAAATCCCATAGGATATTTCCATCCCAGTCGTATTCCCTAATCCTTCCTGCTTGACCTCCCGCTGCGAAGGTAGGAAAGTCCGTGTCTACTTCTAGTCTGACCAAGTTGCCATTCTCTTTTAAATATTGGTTAACTACCGCCAATTCCCCTTCCCAGGTATGAATCACTTTCCCATCGAGATTAATTATATGTGTTTTAGTACTTTCCGGAGGTTGAATCATAACATAGCCAGGAGTAGCTAATGCTGTTTTTTCTTTAAGTCCCCGCTTAACGGTCAGACCTGTTAAGCTTCTGGTATCTTCTGGTTTCCATTCCCGGACCTCAATTTTTTCTGCCAGCTGTGGCTCGGGTTTTTCTTCTTTACATGAAAAGAAAAATAATAGGATAAAACTAAAGACTATATACTTATGCATATTCATAATTGGTTGGGTTGGTTTTATATAAAAAGCACTTAAAATTCAATTCAATTTGATTTCAAATTTAGATGGTTAAACTAAGTTGAAATGTTATGGATAAGAATTGATCAGATTGAAAGATAATTATAAATTCAGTACAATTGACTTTAGCAACTATTAATTATTTCTTAAAGAGATAAGAAAATAACAGTTCCCGCTAACTTAAATGTGTGGCAAATAGCTATTAAACTGCTTTCTGAATTACCTCGAAAACTTTTGCACCATCGCATTTTAGGGTTTTGGATGGGTATTTAAGCAGTAGTGCGTAATCATGCGTGGCCATTAGGATAGTTCTTCCGGTCTTATTAATTTCCTGTAATACTTTCATGACTTCTACACTGGTCTGTGGGTCAAGATTACCTGTTGGTTCATCGGCCAGGATAAGTTCGGGGTCATTCAATAATGCCCTGGCAATAGCAATCCGCTGCTGCTCCCCACCCGATAACTCATGAGGGAATTTAAACCCTTTGGTTTTCATGCCCACCTTATCCAGTACATCCTCAATTTGCGCATCCATTTTATCCTGATCTTTCCAGCCGGTAGCCTTTAGAACAAACATAAGATTCCTGTTGATGTTTCTATCGGGGAGTAACTTAAAATCCTGGAAAACTATGCCCAGTTTTCGTCTTAAAAAAGGGATGTCTTTTTCTTCAAGGGTTTTTAGATTAAATCCTACAATTCGTCCATGCCCCTCTAAAAGCGGAAGATCTGCATAAAGGGTTTTCATAAGGCTGCTCTTTCCACTTCCCGTCTTTCCTATCAGATATACAAACTCTCCTTTTTTGACCTCCAGAGTAATATCATTGAGTACCATATTATCCTTTTGGAAAACGGCAACATCTTTCAGATTTAATATGCTTTCACTCATAATTTAAATGTTGATATAAAAGTAATAAGTTCCTTCCTAATTAGGGCTCACATGAAGTAAAAATCTATTATTTAGTTGTTGAACATACTTAGTAACAATATTTGACGTTATTATGGGAAATTACGGTACTTCTTAACAGCTAGAGAACATTATGCGAAAGAAAAAAACCGCGCTACTTCTATATTTCATTGGGATAATAATTTCTGGATACACTCAGGAATCAAAAATTTATACCCATCATCAAAAACAGTATCAGGATGCGCTGGCACTGTTTAATAGTAAACAATATCAGGCTGCTCAGACCATTTTCGAAAAAGTGCAAACGAGTACCAAAGATTTTGAAACGGAAGCCAATAGTGCATATTATGTAGCCAATGCTGCAGTAAGATTAAATCAGCTTGGTGCGGACAGGTTGATGGAAAATTTTGTAGCCAACTACCCAACTTCTACAAAACGAAATTCCGCATTTATGGATGTAGCCGATTATTATTTTGAAAACGGCAAATATCCTTATGCTCTGAAATGGTATAGAAAAGTAGACCAAAATTCTATGTCGGCTCCTGAAAAGGAACGGTTTAATTTTAATATGGGTTATTCCTTATTTAGTTCCAAAAAACCAAAGGAAGCTGAACGTTATTTAAGCAAGGTTACTACATCACCCACTTATGGTTCCCAGGCCAAATATTATCTTGGGTATATTGCCTATCAGCAAGATGATTATGAGGGAGCTAACGAACGTTTTGATCAGATAGCAGATCAGGAATTATTAAGTGATAAGCTTTCCTATTATCAGGCCGATATGAATTTTAAGCTGGGTAAATTTGAAGAGGCTATTGAACTGGCTAAATCACAATTGTCCAAATCTGACAGACAGGAAGTATCTGAACTAAATAAAATCATTGGGGAGAGTTATTTCAATTTAAAACAGTATGCAAATGCAATACCCTATTTGGAAGCTTATAAAGGGAAACGAGGTAAATGGAGCAATACAGATCACTATTTATTAGGTTATTGTTATTATAAACAGGAAGACTATGCCAACGCCATTAGCCAATTCAATAAAATAATTGAAGGTAACAACGGAGTTGCTCAAAATGCATATTACCATTTAGCGGAGTGTTATTTAAACCTCGGTAAAAAGCAAGAAGCGTTAAATGCTTTTAGAAATGCTTCTCAGATGGATTTTAATATGGAGATACAAAAGGATGCTTATCTCAATTATACCCGCCTGAGTTATGAAATAGGGAATCCATATGAACCTGTACCTAAGGTCTTGTCTACTTACCTGGAAACTTATCCCAATGATACTCATTCAAAGGAAATTCAGGAATTATTGGTTGACTCCTATATTACGTCTAAAAACTTTGAAGGTGCACTCACCCTCTTGGAAGAAAACAGCAGTTTCGCCAGTAAAGCAACCTATCAGAAAGTAGCCTTCTATCGCGGAGTTGAATTGTTCATTGAAACAGATTATGCCGGTGCAAATGCTTTATTTGCTAAATCCCTGAATAATGCACCTGATGAGTTGTTCAAGGCACGCGCAAGATATTGGAAGGCAGAATCTCAATATATGCTCAATGCTTTTGAGGATGCACTTTCAGACTATCTTCAATTTAAAAATAACCCGGCGGCATTACGAACAGAAGAAGTTAAGGATCTTGATTATAACCTTGGCTATACCTATTTTAAACTAAAAGATTACAACAATGCAATTTCTTATTACCAGGCATATGCCGACAAGGGAACGGATGCTGCTAAAAAAAATGATGCCAATGTGCGCCTGGGCGATTGTTTTTTTGTCACTAGCAAATACTGGCCGGCAATTGAATCGTATAATAAAGTATTGCAATCCGTTAGTCCGGAGAAGGATTACGCAGCATTCCAAAAAGCGATAAGCTACGGTTTTATTGACAGGAGTGCCACAAAAATTGAGGAACTCAATGGTTTTATTTCTAGGTATCCCAAATCGAGTTTAAAGGATGATGCACTATTTGAACTGGGTAATTCATATATTAAAGAAAATCAGGAGCAAATTGGGTTAGAAACCTATGACAGGCTAATAAATGATTATCCTGGTAGTACTTTGGTTCCCAGGGTATTACTCAGACAGGGACTGGTTTTTTATAATTCCAACAAGAATGATCTGGCCCTAATTAAGTTTAAAACAGTTGTGCGCGATTACCCTAACTCCCAGGAGGCAATACAGGCGGTTGCGACAGCTAAACTTATTTATGTAGATACTGGAAAAGTAAGCGAGTATGCAAGCTGGGTAGAAGGCTTAGATTTTGTTGAGGTATCCGATTCCGAATTAGACAACGCGAGTTATGAATCTGCTGAAAAGCAAAACCTTCAGGGTAAAAAAGAAGCGGCTATTAAAGGATATGAAAACTATATCAGGGACTTCCCAAATGGCTTACATGCAATAAATGCCAACTTTAGGCTTGCACAATTATATTTTGCGAAGGGCGATAAAGACCAGGCACTTCCCGGTTATACCTTTGTAGCTAACAGTGGTGCTAGTGAATATTCAGAACAAGCCCTTACCAGGGTCTGTGAAATTTATATAGGAAATAAAGACTATGCCTCGGCACTTCCTTTCCTTCAGAGATTAGAATTAATCGCAGATATCCAACAGAATAGAACATTTGCACAATCTAACCTAATGAAAGGCTACTATGAGCAAAAGAATTATGACCAGACCATAGCTTACGCCGAAAAAGTTCTGGAAACAGACAATATTGATGATAGAATTAAGAGTGATGCACAAATAATGATCGCAAGATCCGCTATAGCAACTGGTAATGAAGAAAGAGCAGAGAAGGCTTATTCTGAAGTTTTAAAGATAGCAAGTGGAGGGTTGGCGGCAGAAGCTTGGTATTATGATGCATACTTTAAACAAAAGGCAGCGTCTTTTGAGGCTTCCAATACTTCGGTTCAAAAATTGGCGAGAGATTATTCCAGCTATAAGGAATGGGGCGGTAAAGGTCTAATTCTCATGGCAAAGAATTATTATGCCCTGGATGATGCATATCAGGCAACATATATTCTGGAAAGTGTAATTGCAAATTTTGGTGATTATGATCAGATCGTTGCTGATGCGGAAGGAGAATTAGCTATTATAAAATCTAAGGAAGCACAACGAAATTCATCCATTGTTCCGGAGGGAAATTAAATAGATAAGAACACATTATGCAGAGGGAACTAAAAGTTACGATAATTGCTTTAATAGGTATAGTGCAGCTCTTATCGGCACAAGACGAAAAAGATATTGGAACGGAAACTGTTACGGTAGTAAGACCATATTCACCTACAGTTTCAGATGCTTTCAAGGTGAAATCAATTCCAAATCTCAATGATTCTATTGTACTTCAAAAAAAGAAGATTGAGTACAGTATTTACTCAATACCCGTAGCTTCGACCTTTACGCCAGCCAAGGGTAGGGCTTCTGTTGTGCAAAAAGCCAAGCCGGAAAAACTATATAATTCCTATGCTTCTGTCAGCCTTGGTAATTTTAGCAATGCCCTCGCAGATTTTTATACCAGTAGAGACATAGACAGGGGCAATAAAAGAATAGATTTTGGACTTAATCATCATTCCGCACGCGGAGACCTGGAAGATGTTTTACTCGATACCGATTTTTACAATACAAAATTGAATGCTTCTTATAACCAAAAAGAAAGAGATTTGAATTGGCGTGCTGATATTGGATTTCAACATCAGAAATACAATTGGTATGGACTTCCTGAAGGGGTTTTTGATGAACCCACAATTAGTACAATCAATGAAACCCAAAATTATTTTGGCCTTGAAGCTGGTGCGGAGCTCCAGATGGAGGAGTCTGTTTTTTCGGGAGGAGAAGTGTTGTATCGAAGATTTTGGGATGCGGTGGATTCTGGCGAAAATAGATTTTTGATAAAACCAGAATTTCAATTCCCTGTCTCGTCAGAATTAGTGACTTTAAAAGTCAATTTTGACTATGTAGGAGGGAATTTTAAAAATGCCAGTATAAATAGCTCAACGAACACACAAGGTATAGATTACGGCCAAATGCAAATTGGTGCAAATCCAAATTTGGTATTATCCGGGGATAAATACATCTTAAATTTGGGAGCCTCATTTGTATATGGACTGGATACGGAGGTTAGTGATAGTAATTTTTATATTTATCCGGAAATAACAGCGTCTTACAGGTTATTAGATGATACGGTTATTGCCTATGGAGGTATAGTAGGGGGTCTAGATCAAAATTCTTATTATAGTTTTGTTGGAGAAAACCCATTTGTATCACCTACCTTAACTATAGTGCCTACAGACAGGCAGTATAATGGATTCCTGGGTATAAAAGGTCAATTAATATCTAGTCTGAGCTATAACATAAGAGGATTTTATAGAGCTGAAAACAGAAAACCTCTTTATAAATTAAATCCTCAAAATGATTTTAGGGATGATGAAAAAGGATATTATTATGGAAATTCGTTCGAAGTATTTTATGATGATATTAAAACCCTCGGATTGTTTGCCGAATTGAATGTGGATATAAACAGAGATTTCACACTTGGAGTAAACGTAGAAATATTTGATTACAACACGGAGACTGATAATCCTGCATGGAACCTTCCTGATGTTAAAGGGTCATTGCTTTTAGATTACCAGATAGGGGAAAAATGGTTCCTGGGGGCTAATTTATTTTATGTAGGCGAACGTCAGGATTTAAGTGCGCAGGTGGTAGAAAATGTTCTGCCTGCAGATTTCCCTTCCACAGTGATTACTTTAGATAGTTTTTTTGATGCAAATGCACATGTGGGATATCATTTCAATGAACAGCTTACTATTTTTGCCAAAGCAAATAATATCGCTAATAATGCGTACCAACGCTGGGCCAATTTTAGAGTACAAAGCTTCCAGGTATTGGCAGGGGTATCCTATAAATTTGATTTTTAGACGGCTTTCTAACTAATAAAGTTAAATTTTAGCTCAATCATCTGTAAAAGCCACTGTTTAACGGCATTAACTTTACGCCCGAAGATTAATTCCTAATTTAGAGTGAAGTACTAGCCCCTTATTATTTTGGATGTAAAGTGTACATATAGCTTGTTGTTCACCTTCTTTTGGTGTATTACAACCCTTCTGTCTCAAAACCTGATACAAAATCCAAGTTTTGAGCAGTATGATGAATGCCCTGCACGTCTCGGTAATTTTGAAACTGATGTCACTCATTGGAGCACACCCACAAAAGGATCTACAGATTATTTTAACGATTGCAGCACGATAATGGGGACCCCTGAAAATTTTAATGGGACACAACCCTCAGATTTTGGCAAGGGTTATGCCGGTCTTTATCTTTATGCCCCGGATGATTATCGGGAATATATACAGGTGCCGCTTACTCAAACCTTGGAGAAAGGTAAAACTTACCAGGTTTCCTTCTATGTTAGTCTTGCCGAACGTTCGGACTTTGCAATAAAAGATTTTGGAGTGCTTTTTTCAAAAGATAAAATGGTACTGAATATAAAAAAAGAACTCTCCAAAATGCACATGTACAAAATTGTGGGTAATGCCTATAATTTTATGGAGATTGGAACTACAAATTTTTATAGAGACACGAGAGATTGGGTTGCAGTAAGTACCAGATTTGTTGCCAAAGGCACTGAAAATTATTTAATAATAGGCAATTTTAAAAATAACGCCGGTACCAGAAAGTTTAAAATAAAAAAAGGAGCCAAACAGGGGGCTTATTATTATCTGGATATGGTTACATTAAATCTGGCGCAAATACCAGGTTCTCTTTTGAATTCATCTCCTGATCCGGATCTCGTAACGGAAAATTATGAACTGGATAAAACTCATATTTTTAAAAGCGTGCTATTCAATTTTGATGAATTTAAGCTATTGGATTCCGCCAAAACAGATATTCAAAAGATCTATAACTATCTGGATGCAAATAAGTCTCTTAAGATAACTGTTGACGGACATACAGATAATATTGGAACTAATTTCTATAACCAGTATTTGTCAGTCAGAAGATGTTCCGCTGTTGCTCAGTATTTAATAGAACTTGGGCTTTCAGAGGATAGGATAAGTTGGGAAGGTCATGGTGGAAGTGCACCTATAGCAAGTAATGAAACAGAAGAGGGCAGACAGAAGAATAGGCGTGTAGCATTTATTATTTCGAAAAAGGAGTGAATCTTTGTTCAAAAAAATGCTGTATATTTAGGCTTAAACATAATAACTTTTCAAATGAAAATGTCTTTAAAGAATTTCGGCCTCATATCATTATTACTGATATTTTCTAATAGCTATTCTCTTGAAATGTGTAATACTTTGGATATGGTTGAAAGTTCTGATATTGTTGTTAAAAAAAAGAAATGGACCGGAAGTTGGGATTATTCCGTGCAAGATGTACCAGTGGAATATAGTTCTGGCGTATTGCATATTTCTAAAAAAAAGAAAGTTTACACTGTAAAACTAGAGTTGCCCGCAGGTAACCTGCCAGCAGATAATGTAAGGGTTGATAAAAACAAACTGACTTTCTCTGTAGATATTGAAGGAAGTATGGTAGACGTGGCACTTATTATGGATGGGGATTCTTTTAAAGGCGAAAGCTATACCCCTGACGGTACTTTTATGCTTGAAGGTAATCGTCGAATTTGAGGTTATACAAACTAATTAAATAGCCACTAACTATTTGTCCTTCCAGGAAATAAGGCCGTAAGGAAATATTTTACTCAGACTTTACTATAAAAATTTATACAAGAGAAACCTCCATACATATTAGCTCTTTTATTTGTTGCCTGCGAAGTACCGAAGGAAACAGCTGATCTATTGGTGCTGAATGCAAATGTCTATACAGTTGATGATAACTTTTCGACTAGCACGGCTTTTGCTGAACGAGATGGAAGTTTTATAGTCGTAGGATGCTAAGAAGAATTCTTAAAATATCAAACAAAAAAAAGCCGAAGTTCCACACTACGGCTTTTTACATCATCATTATTATTTTATTACATACTTAGGCTAAAAGGAACCGCTACTCTTGTAGTGCCCCATCCTAATACCATATGTACACCATTGTCTACTTCCTTGAATCCAATTGAAAATGCTTCCAATGATTCATCTCCCTTACTTACAAAACCTTTAGTCTTAGCTACATCAGCAGACGTATCATAAGAATAAGCTCCCCATTGATTCAAATTGCTGTTTAAAATAATCGTCCATTCAGATCCACCGGGTACAGTGAATAGAGAATAAGTTCCTGCTTTTACTGAAGTATCTCCAAACATCATATCTTTATAAAGGGTAATCTCAGCGGCCTCGTTCGCTCCTGTTCTCCAAACTTTTCCATCAGGTGCAAGTTGGGAAAGTGATCTGTCTTTTAATTGTGGTCTGCTATATACAACCTTTATCAACTTTTCGGAAACTTTGTAACTGCTGGGATATGAGGCAATATCCGCCGGGCTTTTATCCATCCCGCTAAATTCTTGTGCGGTAATTTCATTTGTAAAAACTATGGCTAATGCCATGATAGTTAGTGTCAATACTTTTTTCATAATTGTGCTTGTTTTTATGTTCATCAAATCTAATTAGTAAACCCATTGGGTTCTTATAAAAAGTCGTTAAAATTTTAACTGCTTACAAAATGTTTGTTCAACACTACAATTTTAGAAGTTTTGATTACTAATCTTATCAATTATTACTTATGATATAACAATATGAAATATATATTCACATATATATTTCAATTTAATATGTTAATTATCATCTTTGCTTAATAATTAATAAAATCTATAAAGAATGTGTGGAATAGTGTGTGCATTTAATTTAAAGGAAAGTACGGAAACCCTGAGACCCCAATTATTGGAAATGTCTAAGAAAGTAAGGCACAGAGGTCCTGATTGGAGTGGAATTTATGCAAATGAGAAGGCTATATTGGCCCATGAACGTTTGGCAATTGTGGATCCTGCATCTGGAAAACAACCCCTGTTTAGTGAAGATCAGAAACTTGTCTTAGCGGCCAACGGGGAAATTTATAACCATAGAGAATTAAGAAAGCAATTTGAAGGATCCTACACTTTCAGTACAGAATCTGACTGTGAAGTCATTCTGGCTTTATATCAGAAAAAGGGACCAGATTTTTTAGATGATATGAATGGAATCTTTGGGTTTGCAATTTATGACTCTGAAAAAAATGAATATTTTATAGCCAGAGATCATATGGGTATTATTCCATTGTATATGGGTTGGGATAAAAACGGGACCTTTTATGTTGCTTCAGAACTAAAAGCATTAGAAGGTACCTGTACCAAAATAGAGCTTTTCCCACCAGGACATTATATGCATAGTAGTGACGGGGAATTAAAGAGGTGGTATACCAGGGATTGGATGGATTACGAAGCAGTAAAGGAAAACCAAACAAGTATTGATGAAATAAGGGATGCCCTGGAAGCAGCAGTTCACAGACAACTGATGTCTGATGTGCCTTATGGGGTTCTCCTATCCGGGGGTCTTGATTCTTCAGTTACCTCAGCAATAGCCAAAAAATATTCTCAAAAGCGGGTAGAGTCTGGCGATACCAAAGATGCTTGGTGGCCTCAATTACATTCCTTTTCTGTAGGACTGGAAGGATCACCAGATCTTGCAGCCGCCCAAATAGTCGCCGATCATATAGGCACTATCCATCATGAAATTAAGTTTACTATCCAGGAAGGCCTCGATGCAATCAAGGATGTAATTTATAACCTGGAAACCTACGATATTACAACCATCAGGGCATCAACGCCTATGTACCTAATGGCCCGGGTAATAAAATCTATGGGCATTAAAATGGTCCTTTCGGGTGAAGGTGCGGATGAATTATTTGGTGGCTACCTATATTTTCACAAGGCACCAAGTCCTAAGGATTTCCATGAAGAGACTGTTAGGAAATTAAGCAAGCTACATATGTATGATTGCTTAAGGGCAAATAAATCTTTAGCAGCCTGGGGTATTGAAGGTCGGGTTCCTTTTCTGGATAAAGAATTTATAGATGTGGCCATGCGGATTAATCCAAAAGACAAGATGATTAATGGCGAACGCATGGAAAAATGGGTGGTGCGTAAAGCATTTGAATCTGTATTGCCAGAAAGTGTTGCCTGGAGGCAAAAAGAACAATTTTCCGATGGAGTTGGGTATAGCTGGATAGATACATTGAAGGAAGTTGTGAATAAGGAAGTATCTGACGAACAATTGGCTAATGCCAAATTCAGATACCCCATTCAAACTCCGACCACAAAGGAAGAATTTTATTATAGATCTATATTTGAGGGACATTTCCCTAGTGATGCAGCTGCATGGTCTGTGCCACAGGAGCCATCGGTGGCCTGCAGTACTAAGATTGCACTGGAGTGGGATGAGGCCTTCAAAAACATGAATGATCCTTCCGGACGTGCTGTTGCCAATGTTCATGATGATGCTTATGAAAAATAAATCCGGTATTTCCGGAGAGCGGAAATTCTGTTAGCCCAAACTACTTTCTCAAGGAGTAAGGTTCTTTTTAATTAGTCCTTAAGAAGCGCCAATATATTGGTGCTTCTTTTGTTAAATAAATCAGTGTTGCTAAATGTACTGGAAGTAATATCTGATTAGGTAAAGATCATAATTAATATACCTGATATAAGACCATAAAAATAAGGATTACCACTGCAGTTATTATTATTGGACCAACTATACCAATAAATACCCCACCAAGTCTAAAATCTTTTTGTTTTAACTTACCCGTACTATATGCAATTGCATTAGGAGGCGTAGATATTGGCAGAAACAAGGCGGTGGATGCACATAAACCGATTACAAGAGGCAATACTATCGGGTTATTAAAAGTAAGGATAATACTTATTGGGATCAAAATTGTGGCCGTGGCCGTATTACTCATAATATTAGACATTATTACCGTTAAATAAGCAAATGCTATAACAAGAGCAAAGAAATTTAGTTCGTACTGCTGTATTTTTTCTACATAGAAGCTGGCAAGACCTGTTTCCTTTATTGCAAGTCCAAGAGCAAGCCCACCTGCTACAAGCATCAAAGTATCCCAGGGAAGCTTACGAACGTCATCCCCATTGATAATGCCGGTCATTGTTAGTAAAATAATTGGTAGCAGGGATACTACAGAAGCTGGTATTCCATGGAGTTTTTCGGTAAGCCATAACAGGAGAGTAACACACAGTACGGCCAAAACAATCCTTTTTTTTATTCGGTTAAATTTGTAAGTAGAACTGTTTTCATCAATAGCTTCTTTTTCCAGCTCTATTTTCATACTTTTCTTTCTTGCAAGATATTTTTTGGTAAGAATAAACCAAAATAATAAAGTCAGTATTATAGCTAGTGGAAACCCTACCATCATCCATTCTAAAAATCCGATATCAATTCCATTATTATTCAGAGCTTCCACGGCAATGGCATTTGGGGGAGAACCAATTAGGGTACCCATACCACCGAGAGAAGCCGAACCGGCAATCCCGATAAGAATAGCCTTAGAGAAAGGAGAATCCTCATCAAGAGTATTGATAAATGGCAATACAGAAGCAATCATCATAGCAGTAGTTGCTGTATTGGACATGATCATTGAAAAAATTGCCGTTGTAAGCATAAGACCAAGCAGCACATATTTTGGTACTGTTCCAAATCTTGAAATGGAAATTCTGAAAACTTCTCTGTCTAATTTGGTTTTACTCATGGCCTCTGCCATAAAAAACCCCCCAAGCATTAGCCAGATAACACTACTGGACCAGGAATTTATGTAACCAATATAATGAGACTGAACATTTGCGGGGTCTATTTGGGAATAATAGCTGTTCATGGCAAAAATCAAGAACCCAAATACCAGTAATCCAACAGCAAAGGGAGGTATGGCTTCTGTTACCCAAAGACCTATCGCCAGGAATAAAAGGAAGAGTACATAGATCTGTGCCTGATCCATAGCAGGTTCATAAAGTGCGTAAGTAAGAGCGAAAGAAAAAATAATACTAATCAGAAAGTAGATAACCCTGCTTTGTACGTCCACTACTTTCTGAATATGGGACATAAGTTTTAAGGAAACGGCTCTGGAATCTGCCATAGCATCGGTTTTTTATTGATGGTGCAAAAATACATAGTAAAGTAGTTATAATACCTAACAATTGTCATGAGAATTTACGAAACCCTTTCAATGGTTAAACACATAACAAATTGTTGTTAAATTGTTCATAACTTAAGGGCTTCGTATATGCACAAACACTACATTCTATAGGGTATTGTCTATATTTGTAAGATTGCTAAAAATTAAATAAAACACTTAAGTTATTCTATGAGCGAAGAAGCTAAAAACAAAGAATATTCCGCTGACAGTATTCAGGCATTAGAAGGTATTGAGCATGTGCGCATGAGGCCGTCCATGTATATTGGAGATATAGGAGTCAGAGGATTACATCATTTGGTTTATGAAGTAGTGGATAATTCAATTGATGAGGCAATGGGTGGCTATTGTGATGCTATTGAGGTAATTATTAATGAGGATAATTCAATTACCACTAAAGATAATGGTAGGGGTATACCGGTAGATCTCCATAAAAAAGAAGGTATATCTGCACTTGAAGTCGTAATGACGAAAATTGGAGCTGGAGGAAAATTTGATAAAGATTCGTATAAGGTATCAGGTGGTTTGCACGGCGTAGGTGTTTCGGTTGTAAACGCACTTTCAGATCACTTAAAGGCATCTGTTCATAGAGATGGCAAGGTATGGGAACAGGAATACGAAAGGGGTAAATCACTCTATCCTGTAAAAAGCGTTGGAGAATCAAGTGAAACAGGTACTATAGTAACTTTTCATCCGGATGTAGAAATTTTTACCCAAACTATAGAATACAGTTACGAAACCCTGGCCAACAGGATGAGGGAACTTTCCTATTTGAATAAAGGAGTGACAATTAGTATTACAGACAGACGGCAAAAAGACGAGGAAGGTAATTTTGTGTCTGACAAATTTTATTCAGATGAGGGGTTAAAAGAATTTGTCCGTTTTTTAGATAGCAACAGGGAACCCTTGATTAAGGATGTTATCTCTATGGAAGGAGAAAAAAACGGTATTCCGGTTGAGGTGGCTATGATCTATAATAATAGTTATACTGAAAATTTGCACTCTTATGTAAACAATATCAATACACATGAAGGAGGAACACATCTGTCTGGATTCAGGAGGGGGCTTACCACAACCCTAAAGAAATATGCCGATAGTTCAGGGATGTTAGACAAGGTAAAATTTGAGGTGGCCGGGGATGATTTCAGAGAGGGTCTTACAGCGATTATTTCTGTAAAAGTAGGGGAGCCTCAGTTTGAAGGACAAACCAAAACAAAACTTGGAAACAGGGAAGTTTCTTCGGCTGTGAGCCAGTCGGTATCAGAGATGCTTACCAATTATCTGGAGGAACATCCGGATGATGCCAAAATTATTGTGCAAAAGGTGATTCTGGCTGCACAGGCCCGACATGCGGCTACAAAGGCTCGGGAAATGGTTCAACGTAAAACGGTAATGAGTATCGGCGGTTTACCGGGAAAATTATCTGACTGTTCTGAGCAAGATCCAGCCTTATGTGAAGTTTTTCTTGTCGAGGGAGATTCCGCAGGCGGAACTGCAAAACAGGGCCGAGACAGGAACTTTCAGGCAATACTGCCGTTACGTGGTAAAATCTTGAATGTAGAAAAAGCCATGCAACATAAGGTGTTTGAAAATGAAGAAATAAAAAACATTTACACGGCATTAGGCGTAACTATAGGTACTGAAGAAGATAGTAAAGCCTTAAATCTCGAAAAATTGCGTTATCACAAAGTTGTGATCATGTGTGATGCGGATGTAGATGGAAGTCATATTGAAACATTAATACTAACTTTTTTCTTTCGCTATATGCGAGAATTAATAGAAGGAGGCCATGTTTATATTGCAACTCCACCTCTTTATCTCGTTAAAAAGGGAAGTAAAAAAAAGTATGCCTGGTCTGATAGGGAAAGAGATGAGATTGTTGAAAGTTTTGGAGGTAGCGCCCCAATACAGCGTTATAAAGGTTTGGGTGAAATGAATGC
>Ga0316198_10000870_pt1 | contig 16870 bp, 12 predicted proteins | sample OudBieAanoxic_MG_FD_204935 | JGI IMG/M metagenome (GOLD analysis project Ga0316198, IMG submission 204935) | Coastal sediment microbial communities from Oude Bieten Haven, Netherlands - site A anoxic | ecosystem: Environmental > Aquatic > Marine > Coastal > Sediment | place: Netherlands...
TTATTAACCAATCGGTATTCTACAAGAACAAAGGCCACCGATGGGGCATACTGATTGGCATAATTCAACAAGGCGGCTTCACCGTCCTTTTGCTTTAAGACGCCATACAACCAGATAATCAGACCGATAGCCGCGAGTAAAACGACCGTAACGACAAGGAACCGGATCCAGTATTTGAGGCCACGGATTTCCTGAACCGGCAAAGATGGACCGGTCCCGGTCATTGCCGCTCGGATATCCTTTTCCTTGATATGGGTGAGGGTGTCCGCAACCTGTGCCATGGAACGGGGCCGCAAATCCGGATCATCTGCCAGCATCAATTTCAACAGGACTTCCGCCTCGCGGGGCAGCGACAGATTTTCTATCATTTCCGGGTAGTCCTTCCCCTCAAGGTCTGCGGTGAGCAGCTCGACGAAGATTTTACCCAGAGACCAGATGTCGCTGCGGGTGTTGAGCGGGCGATTGTTGATAATGTCCGGGTGATGTTTAAGCAGTTTTTCCAACATGGGGCCCGGTCGATCCATTTTCGGATCGAGGAATCGGGAAAGTTTATAGTCGATTTTTATTTGAAGATCTTCACCCGGTTTTCGGTAGGGGATAATGTCATGCAAGATAAGATGGGGGATAATGTGGCCGATTCGGTGCAGGCCTTCAAGAATCGATGCAATACGCGCAAAGAGGCGCAGGACAGCCCGATAGTCTTTAAAAAATCCGTTGGACATGAGGTCGCTCCAGGACTCTGCCTCAATCCATTCGCTGACCCTGTACCACAAACCATCAGCGGACTGATGAATTTCGAAGTGGCGCACGAAATATTCTTTGGGGAGTTTTTTGAGTTCTTCCAGTTCCTGCTTGAGACGAATGGCGAGCGTACTATCGATGCCAGCGGGCGGCGTGAAAATGCGGATCATGACCGATTTCGCTGAGCCTTCGCGTTTGGCCCGGCACAGAATGCTGGTGTAACCTTCATGCAGGACGTCCATGATCCGGTAGTCGTCGATCATTCTACGACCCTCGGCGACCTCACTGCCGCAGGAGGGGCAGGTGTTGACTTCTTCGGCGAGAATCTGGCCGCATTTCTGGCAGAGTTTCATGAGTTTACTCCCGGATAGTATTGAAGATTTACATGGGCAAAGGTCGACTTGTCAAATAGAACCAGTGGTTGATAATGATTTCAAAATGGCCATTATGATTATAAGGCTAAACGGAGTGATGTTATCGAGAGCGGGAAATCGGACCACAAGTAACTTTCAGTCTACTTTTGACATGCGGAGGACCCAATGACAATCGAAGAAGCCATAAAAACAGCCATCGATTTTGAAATCAAAATCCGCGACACTTACCATTACGCAGTGCAGCAAACGGAAGATCCGGCCGGACAGAAAATATTTCAGACGCTGGCTGAAGATGAACAGCGCCACGTGGAATACCTGAATCACAAACTCGAAGAATGGCGCACCAGCGGTAAGCTTTCACCCACAAAATTGGCCTCTGTTGTTCCACCGAAAGCGGTGATCGAGAAAGAGGCTGCAAAGTTGCGGACCCATATGCAAAGAGACGATCGGGGCGTCAAGCAGCAGATGCTGAGCAAGGCGCTGAAGTTGGAAATAGAAACCAGCGAGTTTTATCGGCAGATGGTCGAGAGGTTGCCGGCGGAAGGGCGCCAACTGTTTAGTCGCTTTCTCGAGATCGAAAACAACCACATTGACGCCGTTCAATTCGAAATGGACTATTACGGCAACACCGGTTACTGGTTCGGGTTTGAAGAGTTTGATATGGAAGCGGGCGAATAAGGAAAAGGTTGTGGCCGATGGATAACGTTGCGTGGAAGACCAAACCGACGGACCGGTTCATTCTTAAATGGATCAAGATGAATCTGTCTTCACGCGTCACACCACGCTTAACGGCGTGGCGGTGGATTTCTCCCTGGCAGATCACCCTTACGTCTGCTTTTTTGGGGTGCATGGCCGGTCTGGTGTTTGCGTTGGGTATCGGCTGGCTGGCCGGCCTCATTGCGGCCGCCTCTCAGGTCATGGACGGTGTCGACGGCCAATACGCCCGATTGACGGGTCGCGTGAGCAAAAGCGGCGCTTTCTGGGATTCGGTTTTAGACCGCTACACGGATGGGGCCATGGTCATTGGCATGGCCGTATATCTCATCCGTCTACCATTCCCATTGGAACAGTGGTTATTGGTCTTCACCAGTGCTCTGGCTCTTGTGGGCAGCAACCTGATAAGTTATTCCAGTGCCCGGGCGGAGACTCTCGGTCTCGATCTGGGACGCCCGACATTGGCCAGCAAAGGCACCCGGTCAAGCGTCATGATCCTTTGCGCTTTTTTCAGTTTCTTATGGCCGGGAATGCCGATAATTGCGTTATTCTACCTGGCAATCCATCCTAACGGGGTAGTGCTTTTCCGCCTGTTGAAGACGTTGAAGCCGTCGGTTTAATCCGGTCATAGTGGTTGTAATCGTCGTTTTCCGATTGAACCCAAACATGGCGAACCTCTTATGCGGGAAGATCTCTTTCTCGGGTGCTGTGTAAAGGAACGTTTTTTGTAAATGCCTTTATTGATTGTTTAGGACGGCAGGAAGGAACCGGCGAATGCCGATTATAAAATTTTGTAAGAATTCTGCGGGACGCGCGAAAGCCGCTAGTTTGGTCGGTTTGACTATAGGGGGCCGTGGGGATTTTTAAAATGAATAATTCATTAATTTCTCTGGTTAAGACATGGCCACAAGTTCCTGAATTTTCATAGACAAGTGATCGATTTTAAACGGTTTCTGAATCATGAGGCTGCATCCGTCGCTCAAAAAGTCTCCTTCCAGCATGTCGATCGAATAGCCGCTCGCAACCAGCACTTTGACAGCGGGTTTCAGCTGCTTCAGGTATCGATAGGTTTCCTTGCCGCTGAGGCCGGGCATGATCATATCCAGCACGACGACGTCGATGGTATCCGCCATCTCCTTAAAAACTTCGATGGCCTGCTCCCCACTGTTGGCCGTCACTACAGAATAACCGAGCAATTTCAGGCTTTCCCGGCACACATCGCGGATTTTTTCTTCATCATCAACCAGCAATACCGTTTCACGTCCGATGATCCGTCGCGGTGATGGAATCTCCGGCTGACAGATTCTGCGTTCCGTTGCCGGCAGATAAATCGTGAAGGTTGTTCCTTTGTTTCGCGTGCTGGTCACCTGGATGTGACCGTCGTGGTTCTTGATGATACCATAAGCGCTGTAGAGTCCGAGACCGGATCCTTTGCCAATCTTTTTGGTTGTGAAAAAGGGATCGAAAATTCTCAACTGGGTCGCATCATCCATGCCGATTCCGGTATCAGATACCGTGATCTTTACGTAGTTTCCCGGTGTTATATTGGGAGAGTGGGCAATTACACTCTTCTCTGTCAGGAGGGTATTTTCTGTCCGAACAAGCAATTCACCGCCTTCGGGCATGGCATGGCCGGCATTGACGTATATGTTCAAAAGAACCTGTTCGATCTGAGAGGCGTCGGCTTCGATCGGAAGAACATCCGGCGCGAGTGTTTCGGTGATCTGGATTGCCTTGCGGGTTCGGCCAAACAGTCGGCTTTGTTTTTTAATCAGAGCGTTGACATCGGTGGGCTGAATTTCCATGGCCCCGCCCTTTACGAAGGTCAATAGTTGGCGAGTCAGTCCGGCACCATCCTGAACATATTGCTCGATCATTTTCAGTTGATCCATAAAAGGATTGTTCGGTTCCATTTTGAACAGAACCAGTGAGACAATTCCCTGAATTCCCATGAGCAGATTGTTGAAATCGTGGGCAATTCCCCCGGACAAGTTACCGAGGGCCTCAATTTTTTTGGCCTGAAGCAGTTGCGTTTCCAGAATTTTCCGGAAAGTCATATCCCTTGCCACACCATAGGTTCCAATGAGCTCTCTGCGGGTGCCGGCCCGTCGGTAAACCCCGGTAGCATTTAATTCCACTACTGCAATTTCAGGATGCTGAACAATCCGCGATTCCCTGTGAGGGCCTGTTTTCAGGCGCAGTTCATAACCCGAGGTGGCGCGCTTGCCGGTTCGCCGTTCATTAAAACGCCAACATGCTTTATCAAGATCTTCTTCGTATAATACGGTGTGATAGGGTTTGCCGACCAGATCGGCCGACCGGTATCCGAAGAGCCTTTCAGCCGCGTTGTTTATAAATGTAAACTGCCCATTAGAATCAAGGGTGTAAATCATGTCCGGGGAGTTTTGAACCATGAAACGGAAACGACGCTCAGATGTGCGCAGGCGGTCTTCCATTTCCTGGTTGATTTCCTGGAGCATTTTTTGTCTCAGGGCATTGTCTATTGTTTTGACGAGCTCTTCGGTTTCAAACGGTTTTTTCAAATAGTCGTAGGCCCCTTTTCGCAGAGCCTTGACAGCCGAGTCTACCGATACGTCACCAGTCATCATTATCACCGGCGTGTCGGGGAGGCGGTTTAAAATGTGCTCCATGAGGCTGAACCCGTCGAGATCCGGTATACAGATGTCGAGAAGGAACAAGTCATAGTTTCCTTTGTCGATGGTCCGCAAGGCCAGTTCCCCGGAGGTGACAGCTGTCACCTCGTAACCGCGGGGCCGCAGAAGAGCCTTTATACTTTCGCACATCCTCTTCTCATCATCGACGACAAAGACCGCGGGGTTCTCGCTCATTTATTGACCTCATTACTTTGGTGCATCTTTTGACCTGAAACCGGTAGGGTTATCCGGAAGGTTGTTCCTTTGTCCTTATGGCTTTCGCAGTGCATGCTACCGTTATACCGGCTAATTATATCCTTGCTGATCGACAGGCCGAGCCCAAAGTGCTCTGGCCCTTTGGAACTCAGACCGGGCTCGAAAAGCCGTGCAAGGACCTCTGCAGGCATGCCGGGGCCGTCGTCACGGACGATAACGACGATCCTATCGCCCGCGTTGCCGTTGCCATTCTCTACAAAGGTGGTTGTGATATGGATATTACCGCCGGCCGGCATGGCCTCTACCGAATTTTTCAATAGATTGATGAACACTTGGATTAGATTGCTCTTTTTCCCTGAAAATCGCGGCAAGCGGGGATCCGGTGAAAAATTCAAAGTAATATTTGCTTGTTCGAGAACAGAACGTGTGAGCAGTTTCGACAAATCGTACAGGATGCTGTTGATATCCACAGGTTCATCGCCGGTATCATACTTATACTGCGATTTTGACAGTTGTGCAATGATTCCGGGAATTCTTTCAATTTCTTCCCGGATAAGCACGATCTCGTCCCTGACTTCGGAGTTCTCACCGATCTTGGTACCAAGAACGTTCAAGTAGTTCTTGACGATGCCAAGGGGGTTATTGACTTCGTGGATCACCCTACGGATAGCGTCGTCTCCGATGGTAGCGAATATTTCTTCCGAGGCAGACTCGTGAATTTCCGAGGAAATGACCTTTTCTAACAGAACCGCTGCCTGACCGGCAAACAAGTTCAACAGATTTATCTGTTCCCAGAGAAGAGGGAATTGCGGCTCATCGATGCCGGCGCAAATGACACCGATCCATTTTTGGCGATTAATCAGTGGAATACACAGCATGCCCTCGGTGTCCAGCAAGTGGATCAGCTGCTCATCGGCGATGGTGACCAGATCGTTTGACAGGTACCCGAAAGAATCGAAGATCTTCTGCTGCATGAGTGCCAGGGTTGGAAGGCTACCGTCCGGTTCGATTGTTAGATGGACTTGGCCGATGTGTGTCTCAGGCGGCCCGGCTCCGGAAGGTTTTCCGATCAACATATTACGGCCCGGATCATAATAGAAGAAAAAAGCAGCTGTGATGTCGAAAAGAATTTTCAGGGAACGTAGTAAATCCTTCTGTGTGTTCGCCGGGTCGTCTTCTGCGCCAAGTCCTTCAAGGGTGAGATGCCGGATAGAGAGTTCGCGAAATTCACCGAATATGCTGAAAAGAGAAGATTCCCGTTCCTTTCGCAGAGGTTCCTGACTTTCGTGCAGCGCGTCGACGGTCAGGTCTACATCTTTCAACATACTTCCGATCCACCGGTCGGATTCATCGATAATTCGGTCGATTTGATTCGATTTCAAGTCGAAACCGAGGGATTTTATCAGTTCGTTATGACGCGATCCTTCCCTCTGGTAGCAGATAGTATTCGCGGCATAGATGATTTTTACCAATGGAAGCCCGCCGGCAACTTCCTTTATCGGAAAGTGATGATACAAAACCGCATCGGTAACGAAAGGGTGTACTTTCAGTAACCGTAGCAGGTTCCATCCGGCCTCGCAGTGATTCGTGCCGATACTGTCATTTTCAGCCGGCAGGGCACTGTCGGTCCTGATTGATTTTTTGAATAGCGGTTCATAATCCTTCTTGAAGTTCATCCAGAGCAGCAGCTTGCCGACATCGTGGAGCAGACCGGCGATATAGGCGTCGTCGGCAGATTCCGGCAGCAGGCGTTGGCTCAGGGAACGGGCGAGAACGGCGCAGCGCAGAGAATGGTACCAGAACTGATTGAAGTTAACGTTTGTTTCCCATAGCAAGGGATTCGTCAGGGGGTTACTCAGACAAAAGAGGGCGACGTTTTTAATGCCTCCCACTCCCTGCTGGGCCACTGACCTCTCGATGATATCGTAGGTCGATTTCGATGGTTCCGCCGCTACCTCCAAACGCAGGGTTTTCAGCGTCAGGGCAGGATCCATGGCCACCAGGCGGGTCAATTCCTCAAGGGAAGGCGCCGCGCTGTTACAGAGTCGATTGAGCTTGACGAGAACCTGTGGGAGGCACGGAAGCGGTATTGCGGTATTGATTTTATTAATTATTTTGGGCGGATTTTTCACTTGCAAAAAGTTACCACGTTTCGACAGCAGTCCGGGAAAATCGCAGCTCAGTTCGTTCGTACCCTATCCGTTTGTTGTAACCGATACTGGTGCTCATAATAAAAGTTATAGAAATGCGGTCGTAATGCCGCATTGGGATCTGTCTGATTGAACGTCCGCCGTAATAACAAAAATCGACCGGTAATACCGCACTTTCACTTATGTTGACTCGCCGGTTGAGAAAAAATTCACATACACTCGCACCTATTTTCCACAAATATGTCGCAATATGAATGAAATGTACCGGGTGTTAAAGAGATGGTGCTCAATGCAATCAACGACCTGCCAACGCGTCTTCCGCGTGGCGACCACGGCGCTTTCATTCCCTAAAACCTTTGGTTTAAAGCCCTGGACCGGTATGATTCAAAGTCGCCGGAACAGGGCCGTAACTGATCTTAATAGCGCGTCGTTTCGACATTTAATTTCGGTTCGCCAACCGAACAATTATACAAGCTACTGACTGTTCAAGCAAAAACTTTGCCAACCTATAGTCCGGATCGAATATTATACCGAAAGGCTAAAAAGCACCGCCGTTATACCGCTTTTTAAAAATAAATTCCGCGATACAGAAGGGTGGTATAAGTGGTTGTAGAAAAAAACGTTCGAATAACGGAACGTTTTTTGACAACCACTATAGCGCAAAAAATATTTCAGAACAGGAGCCGGAACCTATCGAAGAATATTATATAGTGCTGATCCACAAGGGTAACGAAAACTCCCCGGCTGTTCATATATTTACCTTCGACCGGAGAGAATTATGCCCGAGTCATTCATACCGCGGGGGACATATCGGGGGTGGTGAGTCAGCAGGAACAGGTTATCGCAAGCGACTGCCTTGCGGCGGCTAACATTTTAATGTTTATTGATTTTTGACGGGTTTGCCGGCTTGGATTTCCCTGAGCGTCTGCCGGTACACATCCACCAGCGGCCCACCGAGGCCAACCGCTTGGTGTGCGGCACTTTCGGCAGCCTCAATGTCGCCCCGCTCGAATAGAACATGGGCCAAGTTGTTATAAACAGTACCTTCATCAGGAAATCGTCGGTTGGCCTCCCGAAGTGCGGATTCGGCGGCATTCAGATCTCCCAAGGCGTACCAGCAATTTCCTATGCCGATATGGGCGGCCAGGCTATTCGGCCAGCGACTCAAGATTATTGTGTAGCTTTCAATTGCTGCCTTCCATTGGCCGGCCTTCTCAAGACCGACCACGGCCGGGATGATTTCAGGCAATTCTGCTGTTTTCGGTAATTGGTCGGGGGGCAAAACAAGTATTCCCCAGTGGCCGCTGCGACGCCATGTCGATTCAAATACGTTTATGGTGGTGGTTTTCCAGGGCGTTGTTCCGGAGTGCAGTAGGATGATTTCTCTGTCGAGGTCGAACCCGATGGCAAGCGCATAATGCCAGATGGGATACCAGGATAAACCAAGATTTTGAAGAACGATAACAGGGTGTCCTGCGGCGATTTCTTTAAACAGATTGACCCGGTCGGAAAGCGGATAGGCCAATCGTCCATGACGTCGCGTTGCTGCGATCAGGGCGGACTGGTAGCTTCCCTTGAGCGCAGGGGTGAAGACTTCACTCGTCAGGATATCAGGCAACACCTGCAGCCCGCTCCAGCCGAGGGCCATGGATAACGCCGCCGGGCCACACTGATATTTTTTCTGTTGAAAGAACGGCACCCCTTCTATCTCAACGCGCCGGGGCAGCCGGGATTCGCTAAGGATTTGATCCCTGTAAGTCAACCGGCTGCAGCCAGAAATGTGCAGGCCGACCATTAGCAGGGTCAGCAATAGGACAACTGCGTGCGGTTGTTTGTTGACCGGTTGCACGGTCTTATCGGTGAGCTTTTTTAACAAATGGGAAAATATCTGTATATCCCATTATATCCGTGATGAGAAGGATGATAAAAACGATCAGGCTGACGCCGAGGATTAGCCCCAATGCGTCGCCACCAGCCGGCAACTGATCGATTCTCTCGGCCAGGTGGATCGCTTCGCCATCGGTTAGGCTGTCCACTCGTGCGCAGGCCTCATCGGGATCCAGTCCCTGCTTTATCAAGACCGCCCTGACATCTTCTCGGGCGAGGATATTGTGGACATAGTGTCGGGCTTCTTCACCGCGCGTACTGTTGAACTTAGTGGCGGCTTCCGTCCCAATCATGGCTGCCGAGGCGTATTGGGAATGAAAAGTCGTAACAAAGACAATAACCAACAGAAAAAAACTCACTGGCCTGGCGGCTTTAAAAATGATCTGCATGGCGGTGTTTCTCCGATATTTACGAGATAAACCCCTCTATCATAAGCTGGCCGAGACGTAAAGGGGAGTGGTTATATTCCCGGATCCAATGCGAAGTCTTCTGACGCCGGGTGGTGGATGCGTGCGAAAAACCGCTCAAGCCCTTCGGTGAGAGGTTTGAATAGCGGCTATGAAATTCCAGTGTAATTGGTCCCGACATGGCCAACGAGCTAATCACATTCCGAATCACCGTATTTTCCAGTTTCAATTTTGGCGATTTTATGAGAAATAATAAGAGTTGCCATACGGGAAGAACCAGATTTTTCAGGTCCGAAAAGCTCATGGACGGTCACCCCTCGATCCACCCTGAAGTCCGAAGGGAGCCCTTTACCGACACCGAAAGGATAACGTTACCGTAACATGAAGCTCACTGGAATAATAGGCCACTTGTCAAGTGATCTGGCCGTTGATCTTGGCACTGCTAACACACGTATTTACGCGAAGGACAAGGGGATCGTCCTGAACGAACCATCGATAGTTGCGGTGGCCGTCAGTGAGGGATCAGCGGATAAGGCGATAGCCTACGGGTTCGAAGCCAAAGATATGCAGGGTAAAACTCCGGGACATCTAAAAATTGTTCGACCCATCCGGGAGGGCGTCATTGCCGACTTCGACGCTATTGCCGCTATGCTGAAATTCTTTATCAGCAAGGTTCACAGCCGCTATAAGCTCGTAAAGCCAAGGATTGCCTTCGCTGTTCCTCATGCCATCACTGAAGTTGAGAAGCGTGCCATAAGGGAAACGGCTGAAATGGTGGGTGCCAGAGAGACTTTCCTCGTGAGTGGTCCGATAGCTACCGCAATCGGTGCCGGTCTGCCTGTTAGAGAAGCCATTTGCAGCATGATCGTCGATATCGGTGCCGGTAAAACAGAGGCTGCGGCAATGTCGTTGCTCGGAATCGTGCAGTGCCAATCCACCAAGGCCTCGGGTGATCGGATGGATTTTGCACTCAGTCAGTTTATTAAGAACCGCTATCAGTTGATTATCGGAGATTTAACCGCCGAAAACATTAAGACGAAAATTGGAAACTTCGATGCCACAACACAAGTTCCCGGGAAAATAGAAATAAAGGGGCGGGACCCGAACTCGGGCATCCCTAAAGTTGTCGAGATTGAAACAACAGCGATCTGGAAGGCCATTGCCGGTCAGATCGACGCGGTGGTTCAACTGATAAAAGCCGTATTGGAGAAGATTCCGCCCGAGTTATCGTCTGACGTTATCGACAAGGGGATAATGCTCACCGGTGGCGTGGCCATGCTCGGCAATTTGAGGCAGGCACTGGGGGCCGAAATTGGCCTCAAGGTAAATGTCGCCTCCGAGCCAATGTCTGCGGCAGTCCTCGGTGCCGGGTATCTGCTTGAAAGTGATGATCTTCTGCCCAGGGTCACAATCGATTAACGACCGAACCCCAGGAGATACCGCTGATGTTCAGCAGAGGGCAAGTGACCCGTCGAGGTTCCTTCTCGGTTTGGAGGAAACACGCACCCTCGTTGTTCGCGATACCAGTCTTTCTGGCCGGTCGCTTGCTTTTCTCTCTGGTCCGGTTCCGCCATCCTGAGAAAGCCGTCTGAAACCCTTCCATCCCGTAATTTTCATGAAATCTTATCACGACATGAAGGCCACTGTTGAAAAATCCGGGCTCGGCCACTGTCTTTTCTGCTCACGTTAATTGCTCCCGGGAGTGATTGAAAACCCGGCTAAGCGTTGCACACGGCCGGTGACAGATGCGGTAGAGAATGTTTTCCCAACTCGAGAACCGCGCCACCCATACAAGGGGAAAGATGCGCCGAGCAAGGGATGACCTGCCGGGCATTGAAATGTCCCGGAATGATACCTAAAATAAGCGGTACCGCGGCTGGTGCCGGAAAAACATAGTCCCGACTCGGGTGCCGTATAGAGGTTGTCAAAAAACGTTCCGTTATGCGAACATTTTTTCTACAACCACTTATTCCATCCATCCGTATTTCGGAATTTATTTTTGAAAAGCGGTATAAATTCAAAATGAAGCACACAGGGACAAACCATGGACTTCTCTTTTTCCGCTGATTTGAAAGAGGAAATCAAGCGTTTTGATGAATTTTTAACATCAGAAGTCATATCCAACTTGCCGGCATGGAATCGGGAACGTGCGATCCCGCGCCGTTTTTTTCAGCTTGCGGGAAAGGCGGGCTGGTACGGGTTCGATTGGAGAGACGGCCGCATGATCAAACACTCCGGCCTGCGGGAAACCCTAATCCTGGAGCGTTTGGCAAAAGCGTCACCGGGGGTGGCGGTCGCAGTCCTTATCGTGTCGGACTTGGGACTTACCGCCCTCAAAAATTTCGGCACAGCCGAGCACAGGTCGGTTTATGGAGCGGCGGCCGTATCAGGTGACTGCCTGGTCTGTTTTGGCAACACCGAAAACCTGGCGGGCAGCGATGCGGCCGGGATTAAAATGACCGCGAAAAAGACAATTGACGGATGGGTTCTCAACGGTGCCAAGGCCTATACGACCAACGGTCTTGTCAGCGATCTTGCCGTTGTGACGGCAGTTACCGATCCTGACGCTCCCCGCAACCGTCGCATATCCATGTTTCTGGTGGACTTAACCACGGCGGGAATCAGCCGTAAAAAGCTGAACAAACAGGTCTGGATACCTTCCGACCTCACACGGATAGACTTCGACGACGTCCATGTCTCAAATGGTTGTTTAATGGGCAAAGAAGGGCAAGGCCTGCAGCAGACGCTAACCGTTTTTACCAACAGCCGTATTCCCATCAGCGGTATTGCCTTGGGAACTGCGGCTGGGGCGTTCGAACTTGCCGTTCAGCGCGCCAGAAAACGCAAGGCGTTTGGCCAATCAATCGCCGAATTCCAGGCCAAGGCTTTCGAGATTGCGGACTATTATGCCCAAATGGAAGCGGTTCGCTTGATGGTTTACCGGGCGGCTGCGGCAATGGACAGCGGAGGGGATTTCAGATTCGAAGCCTCGCTGGCCAAGTATCTCTCTGTCAAGATCGCCAAGGAGCTCTGCCCCTGGGCAGCAGATCTTTTCGGTGCTGCATCGGTTATAAATGATCATCCGGTCCACAAGTTTCCAATGGACGCTTGGGCCGTATCTCTGGCGGAAGGCACTCAGGATGTACAAAAACTGGTTATATTCAGGGAACTCATTAAAAATCGACACCACCTGTCAGAACAAGTCGATTTGCCATTTTTCCGCTAAAGTCATGAATATCAAATCCGTACCGGAATATTGCGGGCGATTGTCCTTTTCCCCTACCACTAGAGAAGGTTGACCATGATAATTGACATTGACGATATTACCCGTCAGGTTCGCATGAACTGTGACATATCGGATGCACAACATGCGGGGCTATATTCCATTTGCGGGTTGGCATTGCGGCTGCGGGATCTCTTTAAATGGGAACATCACCTGCCGCCCTGGGTTGAAAAGGATTCTTCCGATATCTTGGAGTGGATTGGCACAAGGGAAGACCTTTGGGAAAGACTGGCCGAAAACGTGCATGTGGGACTTCAGATTAATGGCCGCACATTCGATTCATTCGATTCCCGCGGGGTCAATGCCGTGATCGAACCATTCAGATATTACTACGGTGCCGGCTACGCCCTTAGTCTTAAACCGACCTTTCTTCTGGCTCACATCGAAAACAAGGAGCAGATTGAAGGGCATACTGTCTACTTTCTCGGTCAAGAACTGGCCCGTGACCTGCTGACCATCCCGGCCATGTCTCAAGACAGTGGGATCGTTCTACGCCGAGATGCTGCGCGGCTCTACCTCTGGGATAAGATATCCTACGTCAAGAAATCCGGGCGTCTGGCGCTGAAGTTCGGCCTTTTCCATTGCGGGCTCGACAACCCCTCACCCAACGAATTGCGGTGCAATTTCGGAAAGATACTGAAGATACAGAGCCAGACATACATTCATCATGAAATCGGTGAGCGCGAAGACACCATTTTTGACCGTGGCACCTGGCGTGAGATCGTTGCTGCCTATCCGCATACACCGGTGGAGCTTTCCGCCCGGGCGGTCAAGGACCTGCTGGCCGATACCGGGCCGAAGGGATCCCTGCAAGACATCATCAACCGCAGGGATTCGGCTGCTTTGGGTTTTTACGTTGCCTTTTTCGACGGGCTGGGAAAGGAATTTTTCCCCGAATTGCTGGTCGCTTTTCAACTATTTGCAGTTTCCGGTGATTGGCAGGTGATCAGGGAGGCCGTAGAGGTCGGTTGGCGGACGGCTCGGAAACATGCCGAAACAATGTCGGCTGCATTCAGGGAGGGAAAAAGCCGGCGGGATCCGCAATGGGCGGCCGAAGAAATCGAAAACCGTTTGCTTTGCGGCATTGTCAAACGTTAATAAAATATCCCGACTTACCAACGGGCGGCCGCCCCCTTCCAAGAAGGCTGAGCTTGAAACATTTGCCGCATTGTTGTCAAAAAGGAGGGATTATGGCAATAATATGCGGGAGTCGTATGGGTAGCCGTATCGTACCGAACTGGTCGCTTGCACTGGAAACCCTGTTGTCTTTTTGCTTGGCGAGGATCTTGGGATGATTCCAATCACATCAGATATTGCCATCGGTAGGAATGAGATCCAGCTCGATTTCATTCGCGCTTCCGGGCCCGGCGGCCAGAACGTCAATAAAGTTGCGACGGCTGTTCAATTGCGGTTTGATGTTACGCGCTCATCCTTACCGCATGGCGTCCGGGAGCGACTCGTTCGGTTGGCTGGGAACCGGATGACGAACGATGGCATACTCATCCTAAAGGCCACCAGATTTCGAACCCAGGAAGCGAATCGTCAGGATGCTATCGAACGGCTCGTGCAGCTTGTCCGGTGTGCCGTTCGCAAACCAGTACCCCGGATCAAGACTCGCCCCAGCAGGGGATCGAAGGAGCGGCTAAAGGCTGCCAAACGGCACCGCAGCCGGATAAAGAAACTCAGGCGATCGCCGATAGCAGCAGAAAGGGAATAATCCGAAATCCCAAAATGCATCAGTGTGACCTGCGGCCAATAGAAGTCGTGTCTGAAAGTCGGATGACCGCCGGTGTCCTATTACTGGAAACAAATATCTAGAGTAAATTGCCTTGGAATAGAAGATGGCATCCGCAAAGAACAGAGACGGACTCGTGCCCTCAGATATCGTCATTCCTAAAGATAAGGCGGTTTTCTGGCTCGACACCAACGGGTGCTGGCGTAATGAAAGCGGCCGGTTCCGCCACAAAAAAATAAGCGCTCATTTCCACGCCGCGATACGAAAAGACGCCGGCGGTTTTTTTCTTTACCAGGACAGGGGCGAATATACGGAGAAAGTTTACTTCCCGTTCGAGGATACGGCGTTGTTCGTTTTTGGCGTTGCCTTGGATGATGATGTTTCTTTGACCCTAAATACCGGTGAGACAATATTATTGGAGCCTCAGAAGTTGTTCGTACAGAATGACCATCTGTATATCACCCGGGAAGAGGATCGGGTTAAATTTTCGGAGAGAAGCCTGCTCAAGATTTCAACGCTTTTGGATGTCGATGATGATGTCTACTTCATCCATTTGAATGGTCAAAAATATAGAATCGCGTCACGTTCGTCGGAAGAGTGAATATCATTTATGATAGATACTGATTCGGGAGAAAAAGCGGTTGATAGGTCAACAAAAAGGGGCGGAAATACAACCCACCCCTATATTGGGATTCGGTAACGGTGTTCGCCGGTCGCACCGAAAGCCCCTATATGCGGCGATAGAAGAATTGGTGATCCATCATTCTGCGCCGACAGCGGCCGGGTCAAACGGGGAACCCACCGGAAATGCCCGCTGCCCCAATTCGCGGTCCAGCATCAACAGACCGGATTTGTCATCCCCAACCATTTCAAGTTGATCGGTGATCTTTCCAGCGTTGGCTTCTTCTTCAACCTGTTCGTCGGAGAACCATGCCAGCATGGGTTCAGAAGAATAATCTTTTTCTTCCCGCGCAATGCCGGTGAGGTCATTTATTTTTCCGGTGATGAACTGTTCGTGGTCGAAAGCGTCTTTGAAGGCCTCAAGAGGTGATTCCCAATTGATTTTGAGTTGTTTGAGATCCTGCAGAACGACTTTTCCGCCCCTGTCGATAATATGCTCGAAGAATTTCATGGCATGACTCATCTCTTCGTGCGCCTGACACCGCATCCAGTGCCCCATGCCGTCTAGACTGATTGAATGGAAATAGGCCGCCATAGACAAATAGATGTAGTAGGACTCGAGTTCATTTTTAATCTGGTCATTGATGGCCTTATTAAGTCTTTCACCGATCATCTTCAATCTCCTTTCACATTTCATTTTATTGTCATTGATATTTTCGTTCGGACCGGTAACCGGCGGGAATGCATACTCCCGTCGCCTTTTTCCCCCGCGGTCATTTCAACCTCACCGGTTGGAACACAGCCCCCCGTTAGATTCAATCGCTAAATTAATCATCACACGAGCCGTGGCAAGTTGTAATTAACGCACCTGTCGCTCAATGAGTAGTGCTTGACGGTAAAATGAAAAAAGGAACAGGCATTAGAGGAGTTATAGTGGTTGTCAGAAAAACGTTCCGTTATGCGAACGATTTTTCGACAACCCATTATACCAACCTTCTGTTTTTCGGAGTTTATTATTAAAAAGCGGTATAATCGTATTTCTGGTATCGATTGACACTGCGGGCGCCGAGGCAATTGAATCCGGTGGCTTGACTTGGATCCAACCTGCCTTATCATATCGGCAGCAGAACCCCCACTTCTACGAATATAATATGTCTCTCAAAAGTCGAGTGGACCAAGGGCTTTTCCGCCGAAGAATGGTAGATCTGTCAATCTACCATCTTTCTACCTCCTTAAACGGGTGGTTCGCGTTGGGTGAATCACCCGTTTTTTTAACCGTCCACCCCGAATGAAAAAGGTCGTCCGGGCACGGTCGGCAGATGCCGTATACGCGATTGGCTCATTTGAGTTTTGATGGTGGACGACTCTTTGGCGGGCCGGTAGTGGCTGACGGTCTGAGGCGGGTCAGTCTATCTTCGACGGAGGGAACATGTGGCAGTTGATCGACAGGATTCCGTATACACTTTTGATTCTTTTGGCTGTATTTATGCTGCTGGCGCCGTTTCGGCCCATGCCGCATGTTGTGGAAAAATTGATCATGTTGAAGAATGGTACCCTGAACAGGCCTATCGATATTTTTGATCTTTTTTACCACCTGCTGCCAACCCTACTGCTGGCCCTTAAAGTGTATCGGAACCTATCTCGCTGAAAAACAGTTTTGAACTAAAGTAGTCAAAGTCCGCCGGCCTCTATAATTTTGCCGCTATCAACAAAGGCTTGCAGACTCTCAACGTGCCGTTCTTCTTCGCAGATTATCTTTTTCAGCTCCTGCAGGGGCTGCTCATCTTTGAGAAAAGCCTCGAGCATTTGGTAAAATAAGATCGTATCTTTTTCGAATTCAATGAAGGTATCGACCATTGCATTGACATGGTCGATACGACCAAAATCTACATCATCCAGGGAGAAACTCCGGCCGTTCAGCAGATCGTTGAACAGTTCACGTCCCATCTCGTCGACCACCGGATTCGAAGGCGCCAAAGCAGTCATTTTTTGACGGTTCGAAAACCATTCGGCATGCCTGACTTCCTCGTCTGCTATCCATTCCAGCAGAGAGACGAGGGATGGATCGGAAAGATTTCGTGCAACGCT
>Ga0316198_10000871_pt1 | contig 16860 bp, 14 predicted proteins | sample OudBieAanoxic_MG_FD_204935 | JGI IMG/M metagenome (GOLD analysis project Ga0316198, IMG submission 204935) | Coastal sediment microbial communities from Oude Bieten Haven, Netherlands - site A anoxic | ecosystem: Environmental > Aquatic > Marine > Coastal > Sediment | place: Netherlands...
GCCGAGGCGGATAAGAAAATAGCTCAGGCCAAGGCTGAAGAACGACGGGCTATGGCCTATGCCGTTGAACAGGAAATGAAGGCCAGGGTGCAGGAGATGCAGGCAAAGGTCGTTGAAGCGGAGGCAAAGGTCCCGCTGGCAATGGCTGAGGCCTTTAAAAAAGGGAACTTAGGCGTGATGGATTATTATCGGATGAAGAATATCGAGGCAGACACCCAGATGCGAGATAAAATCGCTTCGCCCGAGGATAAGAAGGATTAAGAGATGAAATTCGAACATCTTATATGGATCATCATCTTACTGGTTTTTGTTGTGCCGGTCATTATTAAAAAAGTGCGGACCGCTTCAAAAACCAGTGAGAAAGGGATCGCCAAAAGACTTCCTGAGTGGAAAGAGAAACTCAACAAGTTTATGTCGCAGATTCAACAAATGGCCAGGGAAGGAGATACGCTTGATGAGCTGGGACCGATACGGAAAGAGATTTCTTCTGAAAGCATTGAGCAGGCTATAGAAAAACCACCTTTGCCGAAAATAAAACCAGCCTTGGTGAAAGCTGATGCTGAAAGCGCAGAACCAGCCGTTTCTGGAAAAGAGATCCTGCCTAAAGATTTGGAGTTTGGGATACAGGATCTTAGAAAGGCTGTCATATGGTCGGAGATACTAGCACCGCCGCTAGCTCTGAGAGACAAATAGCCTGAATAGTGCATTAAGACAAAATAGTTATCTTTTGGTTATAGAAAAAAAGCATAGCTGAATGTTTCTTGCCACTTTTGGGACTTAATACTATGAAGAAATCTGTCCAGATTTCAAACAGATAGTCCTAATACCTAATAATTGAGGCAGATACTAGATATTGTGGTCCGTCTTTTGATTTAAAAAGTTAGATAAATTGAGATAAAACCAGTTATCAAACTCAACGGAATTATTGCCGATATACTTTGGACATCTCCAGCGTTTCATTGGAACCGCTAATTTTACAAGGTCATTGGAGAAATGTCAGGCTCTAATTGCACTATCAGAACGGTCACTCCATTCATTATCGCAATCCATCTTCGACTCAATACCATGGCTCGAAGGTGAATTTCTGACCACCAATCGTCGCCTCGAACATCAACCCGCCTTTGGTGTGTACAAACACAGCCATTCCTTTATGATAGCTTGTTTCTGCTTGTTTGCCAGTGGCAGGTCCGGCGCTGGCGCTGGCAGTAGCGCCTTCTGTGCCTGCCTTGGCCTGAAGGCCGGCAGTTATAGCAACAGCAGAGGCAGAAGCATCAAACTCGAATTCTCCACTAATAAATTCCGCATAAGCCCGTTGGTCTTGAAAAAATATCATCTCGCTGAAAACCTGTCCGCCCAGTTGAAAACCGATGGTCGCCTTGAATAATGAAGTTTCGCCGGTAACCTTTCCACCACGGTACACCCAACCTTTACCATAGGCACCTCCGATGCCGATGCCACCCTTTCCGACATTCGGGAAGACCGCATATCCATATGCGCTTTTAAAAAAAGGCTGGACCGATACATTCTTCCTATAGATATCAATCGTATCAGTGAAACTATCAGCCAGTGCCGGATTCGATAGGGCTAGCGCTAGGATAACGGTAATTAACATAGTGGCAAAACGATTCATCTTCACTATTATACTCCTTTTGATTGTCTTGTGATTATAATCGAGACATCGGTAGTATTTCTCAAAATGATATTTGCATGATTAGTTGTATGCCACTTGAGCATTTATGATTTTTTCTCCTGAATTATTTTGGGTCTGGTCTTTAACTTTTCCATTAGTTCGAGAGCTTTTCTTTTGGCTTCACGCTCCTTATCATCAAGAATCTCGGCCCATGGCTGTGTTATTCGCCAGGTCAGTTTACCGCTGAGAGGCGTCTTAGAATATGCACCTGGATCATACAATGAATAACCACGAAACTCTACGGGGCTTTCCTGGTAACAGGACCAAACAGCCTTTCTGATTAGATCCGGATCGCCTTCAAATATAAGATCAATTACAGAAAGCTGATTTCGGAATCGCTCAATCATCTCAGTAGATAGATTGAATAGAAACGGGTGGGGTGCATCAGTCTTGACGATACGTTTCTTGTCATCAACACCATATTGAATTAAAGCTTTTAAAGCCTCGCCGGTCAAATGGCCCATAGACTCTGGCCCACCGACAATTAAATATCGAATGTTGGGGTTGGCGACGATGTTGCATACAATTTTTTCAAATCCGATATTTTCAGTCTGGACGGTACCCGATAAAGCAGCCCCCGTTTCAGTTCCAGCCCTTACAAGATTCTCAAGTTCGGGGGGAATTTTGTCTGCATCACAATTCAAAATGATGGTCACGGCAACTGGAGAAAAATCATTACCCCTCAGATACCTGCCGTCCTCTGAAGGATAATCAGGGTGTGGATCGACCTTTAGCATTTTTATATATAATCATAAGAGCGGTAGGTAACAATCAAGATCATCACCTTTGTAATGTTATCCGTCAGAATATGAGACCCCAAGTCGCACTACAGATACATTGAGATAAAACGTAACAAAATTACAGATATCATCGGACCCGTTATTCAAGAATACTTGCATTATGCATAAGCCCCGGGATGCACAAGGATACTGATGGTGTTCGGTACAACGCCAGGTTCAGGGCAGTGGTCTTGACGGATCAGTTCGAGGTGAGATTTCACAATACACCAAAATGGATGGCAGGAGCAACCCTCCTTCATTGAGTCGAGATCCAGGCAATACATTACACTGCAGAATGCTGCCAATTGTCCTATACAAACCCATAACATTTTCTCTGAAAAAAAGGTTTCAATATTGTATAGCTTGGATTGGGATACTAAATGGATATCGCGGCTTCATCCGAATCTGTGATAAGATAATATGAATAATATCAAGTAGTTCTCATTCTCAGATGGTGATGGGCACCTCCGAAGGTATTGTCACGTCTGCCAAGCAGATAATTCTAGATGGCTTTCATTAACATTCAAGGAACCTGCACCGCGCAAATAGACTTTAACGTTGATTATGTGGCCGGGATAGAATAACAAATGAATAAAACGGGAACGATAATCGACGAGGATATTAAATGACTGTATTTCATAAAATTTCTCGCAAAATGGTAGAAAGTCTTTCTCTTTCCTTCGAGCCAGTTGGGGTTACCTTGTATGGCGTGGCTGATCCCCTCCCGGAAAATATTTCATTTACCGATAAAAAATTTAAAAGCTACTGTCAGGCATTGGTCCTGGCGGGCAAGGGCGAAGTTTTTTTGCTCAGGAAAGAGCAGATGGGGTGTAAGCTCGGCACGTCTGTTTTGGGATTCGAAAAAAATAGATACGCCTATCTGGATGACGGCGTGCTGGAAAAATATGGCGTAGGGCTGTTTGCCACCGAAGAGGCATCTGCCGAAACCATCTTGAAATCCACTTTTTTGGAAAAAGGCACTACTCAGGCTGCTTTCATCGCGCCGTTGTCATCCTTTATACAAACTCCCCAAGTGGTCGTCTTTACAGCTAACAGCGAACAGGTAATGTGGCTGCTTTATGCCGTGAATTATGAAACGGGCGGGAAAATGAATCTTCCCCAATCCGGCGGCGCCTTGGGTGGCTGTGCCGATATCACGGCATTGCCCATACTGGAGGGCATACCCGACATCACCTTTCTGGGGCTTGGCTGCCGCCTAAAATCCGCCATTGCGCCCAGTGATCTCATGATGGGAATTCCCGGAAAAGATATTGAGATGCTCGCCCAGAACATCGAGAATATGGCCAAACCCATAGCCATGCTAACTAGTTTCCATCCATAAATGGTCTTTTTGGCCAATCTCGGTGTCAATCGGCGGGATCGCTTGGGCGGCATACCACCGTATGCCTCCGCGCAATCCCTTGATTTCCTTGACCTTGGACAAAAATCCACATTTCTGAATTGGAAACGTCACCAGGTGCACATCTTTAAAAAAACAATTAGTGGATGGGCACTGATATCTAACTAATTCACGTCAAACGACCCAATAGAACCACTGAAGCTGTTCGAAAATTTAATCTATCTTTTTGAACACTTCACTGACCCAACCCTGAGCCGCAATCATCTTGGGGAACCCGGTTGTGGTCATGGCCAGGATCACCGCATGGGTGATTTCGTCGGTTGTGGCCCCTGCGGCCAGTGCCTTACGGGCCGCGGACATGACCCCTCCCCGCGAATTGGCGCCGATAGCAATTCCAAGTTTAACCAGTTCCTGGGATTTAGCGTCAAGGGGGCCGGCCTCGCGACAGGCCTGGCCCAGTTCTTGATATAGTTTGATCAATTCGGGATGATCTGCTGAAAACGCTTCAAAAGGTTTGGGTAGATACATTCGATCCTCCTTTAATTTTAGGGTTGATGTCATCAATGCGCTTCATGCGCTGTGGTTCAGCTTATCAACCCTGCTGGGTTTTGAGAAGTGAAAAGTAAAAAGTGCTGGACACACCTATAACGCTTTCCATCCAGATTCGTCCAAGGTGGGCCTCGATAATCGCTTTGCAGATAGCCGATCCGAGACCCGTGCTTTCAGTATTACCGCGGCGGCCGGATGATACCGACCAAAAACTTCAATTGGAGGAGAAAACGCGGTTTTTCCATATCACGACCTTATTATCGGTTTGCCGAAATCAGAATTTGTGATGGTAAATGTTAAACAAAATACCGTAGATGCGGCCGGACGTCAAATTATCACGATTGCCCTGACTTGATTTTTTCATTCTAACCCAATAGTTTTGATTTCTGGCAGTTTTGATTTCCGGATGTAAAAATATCCTATCGCATACAAGATTCCGGGTAAAAATTAATCCGGCAATTACCTTCAAGAAGTTGGCAGCGTCAGCTGAAAACTACCTTTCAATGATTGGAAATGTCCATGACGGGTAATACAGATAGATTCCATGAATGTATTCTGGTGATTGATGATGACCGGGATATTGTCCTGACGCCCAATTTTATTTCCATTCATGATACTCTTCCCGTCTAAAATTATCACCTAAAACAAAACTATCTCACAATATTTCAAGTATTTTCACTTGCGTTATTTACCGAAGGGATGTAATCGCCCAAAGGGTTGCATTAAATGCCCTGTTTTGCTATATATATTTACACCCCAAACGAGCGTAAACAAAATGAGAAACTCAACTTAAGTATTTTAATTTGTAGTATAAATTTTCAATTCGGTTAAATTTTCATAATGCTTCAATGAATGAGATAGTTAATCACAAAACAATCTCATTTTGTTTACCCGGTGGGAAAGCCGATCATACCCCACCTACGGCGTTATCAAGGGTTTGCGGTAGTACACTACAGCGTCACCCTTGATGCCTTGTATCTGGGGTATCCTCGACTTTCGCTCAATTGGGGTTACATATTCGGTATAACTTTATCTTTTCGCTCAGCACAATTTCGACTTTCCGCATGATCGTCCATTTCCATCTTCAACAGGATGGGGCCTTTTAAAAATGTCAATTTTTGCTAAGTAATGGGGTCTGACGCCAAGATTCGGATTGTAATTGTTTTGGTATCTAAGGAATTAGGTGGCCTGACTGCCCGAGTGTCGGTTATTCCAAATTAGCAACTTTGTAACATCTTTTAAACCTATGTAACTTGACGAATCCCCTTCGCTATGCCATAAAATTATGACTTGGAAGTAAAATTACATCTGCACGGTAAAACCAGACCCACCTGATTAACGATATACAGATATCAGATTCATTTCATTCTGGTTATACCCCAAGGTTCGCCCGTGAATGAGGGATGTGATCGAAGGAGGCGACTTGCAATCAACCTATAATTCCCATGTAAAGCGAATTGTCGTGGGGTTAATTGTTTTCGTCGTTCTGGGATTTGCTGGAAAAAAGCTCCTTGCCCCCAAATCTTTTGGTGTTTACGGACATTATCGCGCCGACGCTATTGAAGAGGCCGCCGCTGTTGACATCCGGCACGGGACCAATGCATCCTGTCTGTCATGCCACGCATTTGAGGCGAAAATCCATTTGTCGGGCCAGCACCGTACGATTTCATGTGAATTTTGCCATGGCACCTATGCCGATCATGCCAAAGACGGTAAAAAGATCGGGACGCTCCCTGTAAAACAGAACGAAGAGATCAATACCCTCTGCCTGCGATGTCACAACCGGGCCATCCAGGCCCGTCCCGAAGAAGTGATTAAGACTATTATCATGCCGGCCCATCTCGAAGACCAAAAAGTAAAAACAACTCACTTTTGCAACCAGTGCCACCACGTACATGCACCTTTACGATATATAAACCGCGCCAAACGGATTGTGGGTATACAGGAGACAGGCTGATGGAGCAACCTGAATCGATCTTTAGCGGGGATCGCCGACAATTTATCAAAAAAGTCCTGAAGGGAACCATCGGTGGTTCCTTGCTGCTGGTCCTTCCCGCCGGTGCCGGGAACCTGGAAGTCCCGGAACAGATAACAGGCATCCGTAACCGCCCATGGGAGCTGTCGGAGCAAAATTTCGCCTTTATCGTCGATATCACCCGCTGTATCGGTTGCGGGTCCTGCTGTGTGGCCGACAAACGCGAGTTCAATGTTCCCGACGGTCACTATCGAACCTGGGTCGAGCGGTATTTGAAAGACTTTGACGACGCCGTTTACGTTGATTCGCCCAAGGGCGGTCTGGATGGATACCAGAAACCCCGAACCGATATTAAGAAAAAGATCCGGGACACATTTTTTGTCCCCAAACTGTGCAACATGTGTCAGGAACCATCCTGTGTGCAGGTCTGCCCGGTGGGGGCCACCTACCGATCACCGGACGGATTTGTACTGGTCGATTCCGATCGTTGTGTTGGGTGTGCCTATTGTATCCAGGCCTGTCCTTACTCGGCACGTTTCCTCCATCCGGTGACCCGTACCGCGGAAAAGTGCACCTGGTGCTATCACCGTGTGCGCCGGGGGCTGTTACCGGCCTGTGTCTCTGTCTGCCCCACCGGGGCACGAAAATTCGGTGACCTGAACGATCCGGAATCGGAAGTGACCCAAATATTAAAAGGGCCCGGTGTAATCACGGTGCTAAAAAAAGAGATGGGTAACTGGCCTGCGTTGTATTACAAGGGCCTGCGCAGGGAGGTGGTCTGATGGAAGCCGCTCACGGAGGCGCCTCATACCTCATATCGAACTATGTCTTTCCCAACGATCTGCATGTCCACTGGAGTATGATGATCGTACTCTATCCATACCTGAGCGGACTGGTGGATGGCGCTTTCATCGTCGCCGCCCTTTACTACGTATTCGGGGTAAAATCCTTAAAGCCGATTGCGCGGTTTTCCCTGATTTTCGCCCTCTCTTTTCTTTTTTGCGTGGGGTTGCCGGTGATGTTGCATTTGGGACGCCCCGAAAGAAATCTCAACATGCTGGTCACACCCAGCCCCTCTTCGGCCATGGCCGGCGGTGGCTACCTTTTCATGGTTACCCTGACCGTGTTGTTGCTGCTGATTTTATTTCTCTACCGGGCTTTTCTGGTGACCAAACAGCATGAATCCAAAGGGTTGAAGCGGTTATTTTATCAGGTTTTGACTTTCGGCAGCGACAATGTGTCCGAAGAGGCCTTGGCTCTGGACAAGAAAGTCATTAAGTTTTTAGCCGCTCTGGGTATTCCGGTTGCCACCATATTTCACGGCTATGTGGGATTTTTATTTGGAGGTGTTAAAGCAAACCCGTCCTGGTCGACACCGTTGATGCCGGTTATTTTTCTGTTTTCAGCGTGCGTTTCAGGTATTTCCGGTATCATTCTCGCCTATATTGTCATCAAGCGGATTCGTAAGGCGCCCATTGACACGGCTTGCGTCAGGACATTGATCAACACCCTGTTTGGATTTTTCATCCTGGCCTTTTCCTTCGAAATGCTGGAGGTTTTCTCGCATCACTATCTGCGATCCGGTTACCATCATATGGTGCAAGGGTTGCTAAATGGCCCCCTTTTCACATCCTTCTGGATTTGGCAGGTGGGCATTTGTTCCTTCGGGCCTTTATTGATTTTAGGTTGGTTGTGCCTGTTCCGGGTTAAGGATTCGGCGTTTGTCATCGGTTCGGCGGTTGTTTCTTTCATCCTTCTGTTGCAGGTGCTTTTCATGCGATGGAACGTGATTATCGGTGGCCAGTTAATGTCTAAAAGCGCCCGCGGATATACCGAGTTTCATCCCGAGTGGTTCGACAAGGAAGGGATTATTGCCGTGTTGGTTGTCATGGCGGTCCCGTTTATCCTCTTGTTTATTTTAAGCAGGATTTTTCCCCTATGGGTGGAGGAAAAAAACGAGACGTAACAGATCCATATTTAATTGATGCGATATAAAAGGAGGTGATAACAGAACAACCGTAAACAGGCATTGACAAACAGTCGCGATCAGAACTGGATCGGAGTCTGTTGTGCACAGCTGACCATGTCAAGAAAGGAGGGTGATAAATAGATGTTTACCATCAGATCAACATTTGTTCTGTTCATTTTGGTGGTTTTTACGGCAGGGACCGCGTTTGGTTTGACGCAGGAATCCTTTGACGTGAAAAACCCCAAGAACCAGGAAATTAACAAAAAGTGTATCACCTGTCATTTGAAAGAAAACAAATCCCTGGTGTTCCAGTGGGAAAACTCACCTCATGCTGCCGCCAAGGAGGGGCAGGTCGGCTGTTATAACTGTCATGCAGCCGAAAAGGGTGATGAGCTGGGATACATGCATGAAGGGGCGTTTATCAAAGCGATATTGACGCCCAATGATTGCGCCAAATGTCATGAACCGGAAGCCAAACAAATGGGTGTTTCCCATCACGCCACGGCCGGCGAGATCATGGCTTCGCTGGATAATATGCTGGCGGAAGTCATCGGCGGGATGCCGAACAATAAAGCCAATATGTCCACCGGTTGCTGGCAGTGCCACGGTTCGGTGGTGACATTAAAGCGCGACAAAGACGGCAAACCGTTACGATCAAAAACCGATGCGCCCCAAACGGATCACAACACCTATCCCAACAGCGGTATCGGCCGGATAAACCCGGATGGATCCAAAGGCACCTGCAATGCCTGTCATACCCGGCACTCTTTCAGGGCAAGCACGGCCAGGCAGCCGGATAACTGTGGCAAATGTCATCTTGGTCCGGATCATCCTCAAAGAGAGATTTATGAAGAGTCCAAGCACGGCATCGCCTTTGCTTCGGCCATGCGGGGTGAGGGCCGTAACAGCATGAATATCATGAAGGACGGCAAGTGGGTGCTGGGAGATGACTATTATTATGCCCCCACCTGTTCGACCTGCCACATGGGTTCGTTTATCAAACTTAACGGTGCCGTAGCGAAGAACACGCACAACCCGGGCGACCGGATCTCCTGGAACCTGCGGGCTGTTGTTTCCAGTAAGTTAAATCGGGTAACATTTGCCGATGGATCAGTGATGGATATCACCGGTGATATCCCCCCGCGACCGGGGCAAAAGGCCAAGGCCAAGAGTTACGTCCGGGAAGGCGACAAGCTCAAAAAGGTCATTGCTGAAAAAACCATTGATTCCGTGGTTTCCTGGAAGGAACGACGCACCAATATGCAAGAAGTGTGTAAATCCTGCCACGGTGTCAACCATATCCAGAATTTTTACGGTCAATTCGACGATTTGGTCAATCTATACAATGACAAGTTCGCTAAGCCGGGTTCACAAATTGTCGGTATGCTGAAAAAAGACGGTATCTGGAAAAATTCCGGATTCCAGAACCATTTGGGATACACATGGTTTGAACTCTGGCATCACGAGGGTCGCCGCGCCCGCATGGCGGCGGCAATGTTTGCACCGGACTATGTCCACTGGCATGGGTTGTACGAGATCTCCCGTAATTTCTACCATGACTTCCTTCCGGAAGTTCAGGAACTGGCCGATCATGCCGGCAAGGGTGAGAAGTATAAGCAATTCATTGCCGACCTGATGGCCAAGCCGGAACATATCTGGCTGCGGACGGGTGGTAGCGCGGAGACGATGAAACTCATCGAGGAAGAACAGAAGATGCGTTACGGGAAACAACAGTAAGGGACAATTTCTCAATCAACTTTCCCGCCCCAATCCATCTGATTAGCGACGGATTGGGGCGATCTGGTTTTGACATCAGCAATCTTGAAATTCATTACCTTCATACTTAGCGCACTATTGCTGTTTGGTTTCGGTTACGCGGGCGCATCGGCAAATGAATTGATCGACCTTCTTGACCGTGTAGCAACGTTGAACATCGCCCGCTCCAGCTATATATTGGGTAAGGTCCTCACCAATGGACAGAAAAATGCGGCTCAAAATTATCCATTAGAGATAGAAAACCCCAATCTTTATAAATTCAAAGACGGTGGCCTTTACATCGTTGCTGACAAGATAACTGATAGAGTCATCATCATGTACGAGCAACATGATCAGACCTCCCGGAAAGAGATCCAGGCGCTTGTGGGAACTCTGTTTCTTGATTTCGGCGAACCAACCGTCTTTACCCATGACAAGGTCATTTACTGGGCTTGGGGGCAAAGTGGAAAATTTTCCAGCGACGCCTTCAAGACAGCTAAAAAAAAGCAACAACCCCTTGAAGTTATGGCTACAGTGAAATTAAACAGCACTCTGAAGATCATGGGTGCCGAGGAAGATAATGAGCCCGGCAGTGTTTATTATATTGTCTCATCGGATCCGATACTGAAGCTGATCCAACCCTGATGATCGGGTCCCCATGACCGGTTTCCCATAAACACGGGCACCCATCCCTTTGAAGAAAATGGGGCCGTTCTTCGAATGATCAAACCGAAATGAAACCAACAATGAAACCGATTTATCTTGATCATGGCGCCACCACGCCAATGCGACCGGAAGTCGTCGAGGTGATGCGTCCCTATTTTTCCGATGTTTTTGGTAACGCCTCCAGCATCCACGGGTTCGGACAAAAGGCCAGAAAAGACTTGGAGGAAGCACGCAAAAGCGTAGCTGAAAATATCGGGGCTGATTTCAAAGAAATCTTTTTTACTTCGGGTGGGACTGAATCGGATAACCTGGCGGTGCAGGGTGTCGTTCACACCCGGAAAGGGCATAAGGGACATGTTGTCACTTCATCCATCGAACATCCGGCCGTATTGAATACCTGTCGGTATTTAGAGCAGCAAGGGTATAAGGTAGACTATTTACCGGTGGATGCAGACGGTCTTGTGGATCCGGAAGCGGTTCAAGCAACGTTGAGACCGGATACGGTTCTTGTTTCAATAATGCTGGCCAACAATGAGGTTGGGACCATTCAGCCGATACGGGAAATCGGGGAGATGACGAAAGCCCAAGGGATTCCTTTGCACACCGATGCGGTTCAGGCGGTGGGAAAAATTCCCGTAAAAGTGGATGATTTGAACGTGGACCTTCTTTCAGTTTCGGCCCATAAAATATATGGGCCCAAGGGGGTGGGCCTATTATACGTGAATCAAAATACACCGTTTACCCCGCTTTTTTATGGCGGTCATCACGAGCAGGGGTACCGGCCAGGTACGGAAAACATGGCCGGTGTAATTGGTTTGGTAAAAGCTATGGAACTGGCTGAAACGGAAAGAGACAATTTTTTCGCGAATATGAATCATCTCCGGTCTCTGCTTGAGGCGGGTATCCTGGAAAAAGTAAAAAATGTTCAGTTTAATGGACACGCTGAAAAACGACTTCCCAATGTTTCCAATATCAGCTTTCACTCTGTAGACGGTGAAATGTTGCTGTATGTCTTAGATGGAAAAAAAATCGCGGTTTCCACCGGAGCCGCCTGTTCATCCGGAACCACTGAGGTATCCCATGTGCTAACCGCCATGGGGCTCTCACCGGAACTGGCGGGCGGGAGTCTACGGTTCTCGCTGGGTCGGTTGAGTAGCGAAAGTGATATCCTTTACGTGCTCAATGTCCTTCCGGATGTAATTGCCGATTTAAGGAAATAACCGGTCGTTTTTTCGATTTGATGGCACAGATTTTTACCGAGAACATTATCCCTTAGGACTATCTATACCGTTTTCAAAAAACTGTTCCGAAAGATATCGGGGTCGGGATTGCTATCGAAAACGGTATCGAAACATTCGTAGGAGGTAGTGGTGGCCATTCACGGCTCCCGATACCGATTTCGATCCCGATGGGTTATTCAATCGGAACGTTTTTGTGAAAGTTGCTATAAGCATATAATCACGAACCTGTTAGACATTTTTCTCTGCAACCAGATAAAGACACAAAAGATTCACCCTAATTGTCGGGTTTTTCCCTGCTACGATGAAATCAATTTCGATCTGATTGGTGGATCGTCCAAAATTAATTTTATTTAAGGAATGGGCATCACCATAAAAATGACCACTTCAAAAAATGACGACTGCCAGAATCTGGCTGAAAAAATAATCGCCCTTCTGGCAGATGGAATAAAGGTAGATAAAACCGTCTATGCCTATATCGCATCCACTTTTTCCAATCCATCACTAGATCAGATCAAGAAGATAATTTTGGATGAGTCTGATACCGAACGGGACTCCCTTGTCGATTTACTTTTATTCCCTGATGAGGCCTTTCAAGTCAAACTGGAACCGTTTCTAACCCGGCATTGCTTCACTAAGTTCGAGGAGGAACGCGTAATCCAGAGCCTGTCATCTACAGTCCCGTCAGTGGTTATGCATTTATCTGCTTTCAACGGGCATTTCCGCGTGGCCCCGACGGCTTTTGAGGTGAGGCAATTGGTTATGCGCTTGAACATCACCTGGCGGGTGGAAAAATTGATCCGTCGAGCAATTGAAAATCATATTGCGCCTGTCAGACAGTCGTTGGTGAGTGTCCGTTTACGAAATGCCGACTTTACAACCAACGAATCTGGCGCCCTTTTTTTACGCCGTTTTCTGGATATTTTTAATAATACTGAAGAGGGATTTTTCGAATATTTCGATTTCCTGGTCGATTTTCTCGCTAGGATGCCAAATGAAGCCCCTTATCCGGCTTTGATGAGAGAAAAACGCCGACATTTCATGGCGTTGAAACAAGCGGAAAAATTTAAACAGCAGTTGTTCCGGGGAAACATGGAGACCTTAATGCTCCAGGGGATTCGGGCTCCGGCTGAATCCACAGAATATTCCCGAAAAAAAATCGCCCTTATCGACGATATCGCCCTGGCCCTTTTCGGTCAAACGGAATCTGTAGGGACGATATATCCGGCCTCAAATATAAACCTTGTCCGAGGTAACAGAAAGGATTAGAATAGAGAGTCTTTCACAGGTGGCTACGGTTTTTGAACTTTAGACTTCATGACGATATCGCCGTAATACGCGACCGCCGATTCTCCCGTATCGTTGCCATCGGTCATAATTGCGATTCCTGAAATCATCGGTGGTTTTTTCCCGAACGCCGCCATGTAATCGGCGGAGATGTTTCGTTTTTGGGTGACCCATTGGTTTAGGTTTTCTTCTCCACTTTGGACAACCATCATCATTGATCGACTCGTATACGGGCTGGGCACGATGGCACCAATCGGGGCTTTGTTGGCCCAAATATAGTTGATGGCGCCGGCGGGAGGCGCTTTCCCAAAAAAAAGTTTTAGGGCTTTATTTTTGGTCTTATCCAAAAAACCACCTTTTTTAGGATCTAATTCAAAAGTGATATAAAGCCGGGCCGGATAATCATCTCCCCCCTTTTGGGTAACATCTCCTTTTGTGAAAACATTGGTAATTTTCCAGCGCCACTCGATGATCGGATACTTTTCGGGATCGATCCGGACATGCCGAATTAACCCGGAAGAGCTAGCTTCACTGACTGCCTTTACGACCGTGTGCCCGGAATCATCGATCAGCGTGTACTTTGTATGGTTTTCGATGCTTTTAAAAAGAAGTGGCTGCCATCCGCTTGGGAACTGACCACCCGGCATGGCCTTGGAAAACAGACCGACAGATACTTCTCCCTGGGCGGCTGGCAATGAGTGGAAAAAAATTATTAGTCCGAAATAGACTAAAAATACCCCTATCAATTTAGACGATTTTCTTTTGAAAAGATGGCTTTTGCAAACTTCTCGCCGAATCATCAGTATGCTGCCCTATCGCCGTTAGGATCGGTGGGATCGGTCAAGTTGACATCTTCAATGGTTCCCGGCCGTTCAATCGTCTTCAAGTAAAATAACAACTGGCGCAGCACATTCAACTGTTGGCTAATCTGATTGGGGAAACCGAGGGGATGACCCATGGGAAAGCCGGGATACAGCGCCCGGGGCGGCCGGACTTTTTGGGTAACTTGGCGGGATAAAGAGATGGATATGGTGGCAATTCCTTCTTTTTCGATGATGCGTTGAATCAGTCCCACGGATTGATTGCACAAGCCTCAACCCGGCGTAAGGATGACAATGTCAACGCCATCTTTTTTCAAGGCAGAGGCAACTTTCGGCGCAGTTTTATTTATTAACGTATTGATATGGTGATTTTTAATGTGGCCCATGAAGGAAAAGTGCCGGTGATTGATGGATTTGATTTCTCCGCCTTGTTTCAATTCGGCCACGCGCTGAACGGGTAGTATAATATTAATATCTTTCCCGGCATCTTGAACATCATAGTAGTCATGTGTGATGGTTAACTCCGATAAAGAGATGCTGTCAGGAATTTCCCTGAAGCTAGGATCCCCCGCCGAATCCTGCATGTTAAATGCCGGCTGAGATTTTAACCGTACCCCGCCGGTAGTAACTAATGCCAGGCGGCATTGATTAATTTCGGTAGTCAAGGGAGACCAGGGAGTATCCGAAAATGTGATGATCGTCGCTTTCTTCGCCCATTGTTTAAGCAATATCGGATATTTTGTTAAAAGTTTGGCCGCAGCTTTATTTTTTAACTGTCGTACATCGACACTCATTTTTTATTGCCTCACATTGTAATTGCGCATCATCCCCATGTTTTCATGCTCAAGATTATGGCAGTGATATAGAAAAAGACCCGGATAGTCGTCAAATTTTGCCAGCATCCAAATACGCTCACCCGGCATCAACAGGACGGTATCTTTCCACCCTTGGTCAACATAGTCATCGTTCGAAACGCCCCGGTGTTCCGGCACTTTGATTCCCTATCAATGAAATTAATCCGCCGGTAAAATATACCCGCAAGACCCTTCCCGGTAGGATGCCAAAACATTCGTCGGTTAATCATATGAAAACCTCCTCACGAATATATCCCTGATTTCACACATCATGGTATGGATGTTAAAGGAAATCGGTGGAGGTATGTCATTTTCCAGTATCCCCAGTAGAAAATATGTATGACATAATATTTGTTTTGTTCCATCATTGTTTAATGTTCTTTGGGACAAATTTTTCAACTTCACTGAGTTGTTGCGAGAAGAGAACCCGATCAGTGGCCGGTAATAGGCAAACGCCCTTTTCACACACATAGGCGGTTGTTTTTCCCATGAGTGCCTTTTTTCCTCCCGCTGCTGGAATCCAGCGAGCATGAGACTTGAGCTCTTCTTCGGTAGCCACAGTTAATGTACGATTGGGTAGAAATTTTTGTCTGAACGACACCAAATAGGCTTCGCTTCCATCAATATTACCTTCCGGTGACACGATGATGATCTCTTTAGCTTTGTCCGTATGAAAATCGAGCGCCATCATCATTTCAGATAGGGCCATCGGTCGGACTGATGCGCTTCCCAGAAAAACAGTCAGCATCTGTTCAGCCCGGATGCGATAGCTATCTTTAGTTGTGTATTCACTGAGCCGGAGAAGATTGAGCAAGGCCACGGAGTTTCCTGAAGGTTCGGCACCGTCGTAGTTTGGCTTTTCCCTGGCAATCAAGTCCATCTGGTCCTTATCGGTCATGAAAAATCCACCATTCTCCTGATCTTCGTAATTGGCTTGTAAGACTTCGTCCAGCTCAATCGCCTGTTTCAGCCAGTTGATCTCATGAGTGGTTTCATAAAGATCAATCAGCGCCGCGATAAGAAAGGCATAGTCATCCAGATAAGCCATATGGCGAGCCTTACCGTCTTTATAACTGCGGTATAATCTGTTTTTCAGGTACATATTTTTAAGGATGAACTCCGCGGCTTGTACTGCTCGATCCGTATACTGACGATCACCTAAAATCAGTCCTGCACGGGCATGGGCCGAAATCATCAGCCCGTTCCAGGCAGTCAGAATTTTCTCGTCTCTCAAAGGGAGGGGACGCAGGTTGCGCTTTTCATAAAGGATTTCTTTGGCATTGGATATCGTTTCCAGAAGTTTTTCCTTGGAAATACCGAGCGTTTTGGCGATGTCTGCCGATGTTTTGGGCGTGTGCAGGATGTGACGACCTTCGAAATTCGGCATTTTTCCAACGGCGTAGAAAGCCTTTACGATCTTGGCAGGTTCACTTCCCAGGACCTTCTCCAGTTCGTTGGGGGTCCAGGTAAAGTAATAGCCCTCCTCGCGGTGACCGTCGGGATTTAAACTGTCGGCATCTGTAGCCGAATAAAATGCCCCTTCGGGAGAGGTCATATCCCGGTTGATATAATGCAGGATCTCCTCGACAATCCGCTTAAAATCATTTTCTCCGGTCACCTGATACCCTTCCAGGTAATCCATTACCAGAAGCGCATTGTCGTAGAGCATTTTTTCAAAATGGGGGACCAACCAGTTCTCATCGGTGGCATAGCGGTGAAAACCGCCGCCGACATGGTCGTAGATACCACCGGCCGCCATTTTTTCCAGAGTGAGGCGGGTGATATGAAGAATCTTTTCATCCCCGGTCCGACGATAGTATCGCAGGAGCAGCCGAACCGGCAAACTGCTGGGAAATTTTGGTTTTCCACTCATGCCGCCGTGAACCGGATCATGGTAAGCCTGGTAGTCTTCCATCA
>Ga0316198_10000872_pt1 | contig 16856 bp, 18 predicted proteins | sample OudBieAanoxic_MG_FD_204935 | JGI IMG/M metagenome (GOLD analysis project Ga0316198, IMG submission 204935) | Coastal sediment microbial communities from Oude Bieten Haven, Netherlands - site A anoxic | ecosystem: Environmental > Aquatic > Marine > Coastal > Sediment | place: Netherlands...
CATCAAACTTCTCAGGATCGAACTCCCCCTCGCGCAGATTGTTGCAGGCCCGGTGCAGGTTCTCGAATTCGATGCGCGGCTCACTCTCCAGTTTCTGGATGAAATGGCAATGCCAGTGCAACCGGCCCTCGAAGGCTGCCAGCGCTTTGGCCCCGGTGCCACGCTCCGCAGCCGGTTGCGCCTTGACTTCCCGGCGACGATTTCGATTGGCCTGTACCACTTCCCGAATCGACAGCGTCCCGTAGGCCAAGTGAGTACTGAGCCGCGAACAGGATTCATAGGCCGTGACCGGACTCGACATTTCCGCATGATAAGCTTCGCCCCGGCGAGACAGAAAACTTTCCAGTCGTTCCAGGCCGTGGTTGCGGCCACCCCGCTGGCGCTGCGGACTGGGATCCGGTCCGAGACCGAGATCCGCCGTGGTCGGTATCACACCCGGCTCGATGCCTTTCAGCGCTTTGAGCTGTTGCGGAACCAGCGCCTGTGGCGCAGTCGTGTGTCTCTCCCACTGGCGTGACCAGCCATCACGGGAAGCCAGACGGCGCACTACCCCGTTTTGCGGCAGCTCGTGCCAGGTGATGTTGCTTGCGTCCAGAAAGCCGCGAACATGCTCATCGCGTCGGTAAGTCCAGTTGTTGCCGGTCTCCTGGTGTGACCAGACGGCATCCAGGACAAATTGCTGCTGCAGGTCTTGCAGCACCGGGATGATTTCACCGACCCTCACCACCAGTGGCTGACCCAGCACCGCCAGCGCTTCCCTCAGCTCCAGCAATGACTCGGCAATAAATTCCCAGTGACGGCCTGACGTATCGGGCTGTTCCCACAATCCGGGCTCGGCGACATAAAGGGGCAGTACCGGACCGCGTTCGGCGGCCTGGTTGAGCGCCGCATGATCTACAGTGCGGAGATCGCGCTTGAACCAGACGAGTTGTGCGCTTTGTTTTATCATCGATCAGCCTTTACCGGATGCTCGTTACAATGAGTGCATTCGAGTTCCGACAGCGAACTTTGTACCTGCGCAAGTTCAAAGCGTATTGCGCAATTCATCGGCCTGCCGACGAATGCCCCTGATCTTACGGTTGTCCAGTCTTTCCAGGTTTCGCCACTGCAGTGCAGTACGCGGGTGATGCGCGAAACGTTTGCGGTGCCGCGACAGAAAATCCCAGTACAGCGTTGTGTACGGACAGGCATCCTCCCCCGTGGCATGCGCTGGGTTGTAGCGGCAACCCCTGCAGTAATTGCTCATGCGATCGATATACTTTCCACTCGCAACATATGGCTTGGATGCCAGGTAACCGCCATCGGCATACTGGGACATGCCCAGTGTGTTGGGTAACTCGACCCACTCCACGGCATCGACATAGACAGCCAGGTACCAGGCATGTACTTCGCGCGGCCGCACACCCAGCAGCAGGCAGAACAAACCGGTCACCATCAAGCGCTGAATATGGTGGGCATATCCGTACCACAACGTCTGCGCAAGCGCGTCACGAAGACACGCCATATCGGTATCACCGGTCCAGAAGAATGCGGGCAGATCCTGCTCCGCTTCCAGCGCATTCAGCCCGGCATAGTCCGGCATGAGCGTCCAGTAGATGCCGCGTATGTATTCACGCCAGCCAAGCACCTGGCGTACGAATCCCTCGACACTGGCCAGCGGTGCAGCATCTTCATGCAGGGAGCGTTCGGCCGCGTTGAGGACATCACGCGGATTGAGCAGTTTGAGATTCATCGCAGGCGACAGCAGGGAGTGATACAGGAACGGCTCTTCCGTCCACATCGCGTCCTGGTAGGTACCGAAGCGTGCCAGCCTGTGATCAATGAAATCCTGCAGTGCAATCTGCGCATCGGCCGGGGCCACCGGCCAGTCGAAGTCATCGAGTTGACCGGGATGCTCGGGATACTCGCGATTGACCAGCTTGATCACTTCGCGCGTCACCTTGTCGGGTGAAAATGCCGGTGGCGGTGGCAGCTCAGCGGGCCCCCGGCGATCGAAGCTTGCCCGGTTGGCGGCGTCGAAGTTCCACTTTCCACCCACAGGTTCGCCATCCTGCATGAGGATACCGGTCTGTTTGCGCATGGCACGGTAAAAATGTTCCAGGCGTGGCTGCTTGCGCTGCCCCAGCCATTCCCGGAACGTTTCCGGCCGGGTCAGGAAATGCGGGTCCGCCACGACCTCCAGGTGCAGCTTCGCCCGCTGCACCGTTGCCTCGACAGCCGCCTGCACGCGGGCATCACCCGCCTGCAGCATCACCACACGCTGCGGACGATTTACCCGGAGTTCGGCTGCGAGTGCGGACGACAGGGAATCATGTTGGTGACGATCCAGCGCTGAATAACGCACGGTAATGCCACGCGCCTCAAGGTCGTCGCGAAAGTGCCGCATGGCGGACAGGAACAGAACGATGCGTGCCTTGTGGCTGCAGACATGCGTTGCTTCTTCGCGAACTTCGGCCATGAATACCGAATCGTGGGCCGGATTGAGTTCCGTAATGAGAGGATTACCAGTATCCAGCTGGTCTCCCAAAATGACCACCAGTCGTTGTGGTGAAACCTTGACCCCGGTTTTCACGTCAGAAGACTCCATTGATCACAAATGAGAGACATTCACGGGCGCGATAAGGGTTGCAGACAGAACGCCCGAGGGGCGTCAGGTCTGCAATCGCGAGATGACTCAGGTATCCATCCCTTCGACGATAACACTACCCTTCATGGACGGGTGGAAATCACAGCCATAGTCGAAGCGACCCGTGGCGTCAAAGGTGTGGCTGAACTGTTGCCCACCATTCAACGTGCCCGAGCGCAGCTCATCTGCCTGTCCGGTGACAGTGTGCGGCATATTGCTGCCCTGCACCCAGGTCACCGTAGTGCCCGGCTTTACGGTGATATTCGAAGGTTCGAAGCGCATACCGCTGATACGCACGGTGATGGTATCAGCGGCAGAAGCGTTGTCACCGTTGTCCCTCTGCTCGCCGGAGCTGACCGGCGTTATCTCGGCGGATGCCAGCTCTGCCGTCCGTGGTGCAGCGGCTGCCGGAGTGCTCCGCTGAGCAGGCAAGTAACCCAGGTGCCGGGGTGGCATGTTACGCATGTACGGGTTCACCTCGGCTCGATAGACCGGTGGCGGTCCCGGTCGGTAGGCCGACTGTGGCATCGCGGGTCCAGCGGGGTAATAACCTGTGTGCATCTGCTGTTGCGGGCCACCCATACAACCCGGCCCCGCCACACTGGCCGCGGTACCACCCATCGCGGCAGCAGCCACTGAAAAGACGATGGCGGTACGCCGCTTGTTGCGAATCAGCTTCCGCATAATTCTCTCCTTTTACATCGGTAAGCAAAACTACGTTACAGCGAAAACCGGTGTTAACGGGCTGCCACTGTTGAGGCTGGTGCCAAACTCCCATCCTCGCATCCGTTGTTTATGACGATCTCGAAATGAAGAGGCCCGGGATCAGACTCTGGGTTGTGCGCTCGCACGGACCCGCGCCTCTTCACCGGCTCAGCCCGATCAGCGCTGCGACACCATGTCGGGCGGCAACATGACCGTATCGATAACGTGTATCACACCGTTGCTGGTCTCAATATCGGTCTTCAGCACCGTGGCATTGTTCACCATCACCGAATCGCCGACACGGATGTTCAAAGGCTGTCCTTCAACGGTGACCGCGCTCGAGAGTTTGACCACCTCCGCAGCCTCGACCCGGCCGGGCACGACATGGTAGGTCAGCACCCGGGTCAGTGCCGCCTTGTCAGCCAGCAGGGCTTCCAGTTGCTCTCTGGGCAGCTTGGCGAATGCGGCATCAGTGGGCGCAAACACGGTGAATGGCCCGTCACCCTTCAAAGTGTCCACCAGGTCAGTGGCTTTGACAGCGCTGACCAGCGTATTGAAACTGCCTGCTGCGGCTGCAGTGTCGACAATCTCAGGCTGTGCTTTTTTCGCGTCACCGTAACCGTAAACCATGCCCGTTTTATAGGCGCGAGCCATGCCGCGATCACCCGTCGAAACCTGATAAACCGCTGACTGGTAGCCGCTGGCAGAAGCTGATGAGCTCATGGCGGACTGGTTACAGCCCGATCCGGCTGGCCACCCGCGGTGCGTAATCAGATTCTCTGCGTTTTCCGACTTACAAACCCGTAGATAGCTAGAATATTTCTTATACAATAGATGTACAGTTACCGAGTGTCAACATAATTTAAATAGACATTTATTAGACATTTCAGATCGGAAAACCGAATGATGGTCAACGACAGCAAATTAAGGGTGCCCTGGACCGAATCCCTGATTTGAGCGCGTCATGACCCTCCTATCCGCACAACCTACAGACACACGGCTGACCATGCCCAGACCGGCGCAAACACAGAAACACTTATGAACAGTGTTTTAAGACACATGATGAGCACCGTTTTTAACGCACTGTAATTGAACCAGCCACCGCGCGGTTATCCTCGATGCTGCCAGCCTTGGCGGACACGGTCGCAATAACAGCCTATCTCCGCTGCTGAAATCCGGTATGTCAATGCTTGACCAGTAATAAGGCGGACATCGCATTGATGCTCATATTTTCAACAAAGAAGGCCGGCTCGATCTGCCGGCTGGTCTTTTCGGGACCCAGTGCAGGTTTATGCAGCCTACCCGCCGCCTTCATCAACCGGTAGATTTCACCGACCTGCGACGCCCGGTCCTGTATAGCGGCCTAATCGGTGAGGTCAAGCCGATGCCTGGTGACTTTGGGCTGACCGGGCTCAGGCGCCCAGCGGTCGCAGGTCACCGTGTTGTTCTCGTCGTCAAGCTCTTCCCGAATACTGAACTAACGCTCCGCACCATTCACCTCCCTGAATTTCATCCACCACCAGAATACACTTCGTAAAATACGAAACTTTTAACAAAAATAATCGACTTTATTTTGCCGCTGTCTTACCGAGCATCGCCAGCCAGGATTAAGCAAACCGGCAAGCGCGGAAAGCACTGATGCACACTGACAGACAGGGAACCTTGACCTGGCCCTTGCACTTTGCATCTACACGAATCGTCATCCGACACCGGTTGACGAGTTGGTCAGCGGCGTCAACAGCCTTGAGCACAAACACGGAGCAAACCTGACCTTGTGTCTGGCGATTGACCCCGGCCGGAACGCGGAGCGGACGTATCCCAGCCGAACAGCGTCAGCACTCGAACTGCCCCAGGACCGCGCCCTGGAGCTGAAAAGGCGACCGCAACAAGCCATCACCGCTTGAGCCGGCTGGCACCATACCGGCATGTCGCAAAGTGATCACAGACGAGCAACTTGTTCCGCGCACGCGGAGTTTCTCGGCTGAGACAACGCTCAGTTTGGTGACCGCTCCGATGCGACTGGCTACCAGCTGTTTCCGGCTGACTTGATTTGACCAGGAGAATTTTTCCCGCCCCGCTTCAAGTTTCATATTTTGTCTAATACATTTTCTTGCCATTTTCAAACTTCAGGTCTATTGTTGCGTCCAAGTTCCGACATTTCCGAACCACTCTTTGCCAGGAGGCTACCCAAATGAGCTATGCGAATGTACGTTTATCAACCCCGGTCGATTCCCGTATCTATCGGTCTTTATTTGGTTTTTTAACAGCTCCGCTGTTGCTGCTGGTCAGCGCTGGAGCGCTTGTGGCGCTTTAGCCCCGGCGCCGAGCCCCCAACCGGCGTGTTCCAGGCTAGATCGACAAAATCTGTACAGATGAAAAGTTCCTGGTTGGAGGGCACATGCCCTCCAACCGCAAACAACGCATGGGAGTACCGCCAATGGACACATTGAGAGTAATCACCGAATCCGCGCTGACCCGTACTGAAAAGCATCGCCGAGCGCTGCGAAACGCCATCGCCAGGCGCAAGCTGGAGCAAATGAGGGGAGAAAAAGCACTGCATAGGTTTATTACCGATGTGTGGGACGAACCGACCAGCCCGCCTGTAGACAGAAGCTAGCCGAAACTGACAACTCAGGAGTTAACCATGTCGCAATCAAACATCGATCAAAAACGCCGCCGTGCCTTGAAATTCGCTGCCGCTGGCGTGGTGGCCATACCGCTCGCTGGTCTGGCGACCCGTGGCACCGCTATCGCCGGCGAATTGCCGCATCTGAGCGAAGACGACCCAACAGCAAAAGCCTTGAGCTATGTGCACGACGCTGCCAACGCACCCGCTGGCAAGCGCAAAGACGGTACGTTTTGTAACAACTGTAATTTAATCAGGGGAACAAAAGGTACCTGGCGCGGCTGCTCCATTTTCCCTGGCAAGGCTGTCAATGCCAACGGTTGGTGTGCGGGCTGGGTCGGACGTGTCTAGGGCCACCAACTGACCATTCGGTGTCAGGCGAGTCAGTCAATCGCGAAGGTCAGCCAACTGCTTAAGCGAACCCTACACGAAGCTGCTCAGAAAGCCCCCTGGCCATCAGTGTGAGCCCAGTTAGGTTCGAACGGGCTTTGGTGACACAGGTCCGAGCAATTGAATTGTTTTCGAAGGGCTGCAATCAGTACAAAGTGTATACGAACAATTTGAGGAGTCTGGAAATGAACAGTTTCGAAGATGCTTACATCACGACGCAGGTACAAGAGGTGGACCTGGTTGAACGACCTTCAAGTGATGAGCGAGCGCTGTTGCTTGCGGCCGGGGCGCAGCATCGACAGCGCCTCCTGAATGGTGACAGGCCCCGGTTAGAAGATTTAGACGAGGAATGGATCGAGCTGCTGCGTGCCAGCAGGCAGAAAACACCTGACTGGGTCGCTGCTGCGATTCCGGCTGTGCAGCAAGCTGGCTCTGCGACTCGAACAGAAAATTAACGCACATTAAAATACTTTGGTACACGGGAGTTAAAGTTATGACGAATACACCGACTGCAAAACAGGTACGGGAATTGGTGGAATGGATGGCAGACAGGAGCGTCGATACCGATATCGACAGCCAGGAGCGTACCTATCGCAAGCAGTTGCTTGATGGACTGGGGGAAACACACGTGCGTGAAATGGCCCGTAGGAATGGCATAGCTCTCACCAACGAGCATCTGGGCGTGATCGAGTGCCTGCGTGACTACTATCTGGAGTTTGGAGAAGCGGAAAAAGGGCGTGACCTAGAAGAGATGCTCGATGAAATATTTGCCGGTCACGGTGGTCGCAGATACCTGTGGCAGCTGTTTCCGGGTGGTCCGGTAACACAGGGAATGCGTATTTCCGGGTTACCTTTGCCACCGCACACCGGGGACATGGGTTTCGGTACCGTGCGCTAGTTCTGCAATCGTGCGCCGCTGGTGGCATTTTCTGCAGGATACCTTCTGACCGGTAGAGTACTGGTCGGTGCAAATAGCAGGCTGGTCTAACCAGCCACCAGTACCTTTGCCTGCCACTTTCACTAAAAAGCCTGAACTCACCCGGGCAAGGTGCAGGGTAGTTCAACCCGGCGCCTGGCGCGGCAAAGTTAGTTTAAAACTGATCAATCAAGGAGACACAGATGTTAGAGAATCGTGAAGGTCAAGCTGTACCGCAGGTGACATTCCGTACCCGCCGCGATCATGAGTGGGCAGATGTGACCAGTGACGAAATCTTCAGGGGCAAAACAGTGCTGGTATTCTCGCTACCGGGCGCCTTCACCCCGACCTGTTCGTCCACCCATGTGCCGCGTTACAACCAACTGGTACCCGTCTTTCGGCAGCACGGTGTAGATGATATCGTCTGCATGTCGGTCAACGACGCCTTCGTGATGAACGAATGGCGCAGCGAACAGAAAGCCTTCAACGTCACCTTCATGCCCGATGGCAATGGCGATTTCAGCCGCGGCATGGGTATGCTGGTGCCGAAGAACGACCTGGGTTTTGGTGAGCGTTCCTGGCGTTACTCCATGCTGGTGAAAGACGGCGTCATTGAACGGATGTTTGTCGAACCGGACGTGCCGGGGGATCCCTTCGAGGTTTCAGACGCCGATACCATGCTGGACTATATTGCGCCGGATGCTGCCAAACCCCTGGACGTCACTGTTTTCACGCGCGAGGGTTGCGAATACTGCGCGCATGCCAAGGGCATGCTGAACGATGCCGGTATCCCGTTCGAGGAACTGGTGCTGAACCGTGATTTCAGCGAGGCGACGATACGCGCGGTCTGCGGCGCTTCAACCGTGCCGCAGGTTTTTATCAGCGGCGATCGCATCGGCGGTTCGGAAGACTTGGAAAGCTATTTGAGCAAATCAAAGGCTGCTTGATCCTCTGCGGCATTTATAACCGTTCCAGGAGTAGGCCCAGCGTTACAAGGGCTGGGCCTGCCCCACCATGGTTTCCGTATCCGGGAACTCACTGGCAACCACCATGGGGCTCATTGTGTGCCGACTTGAAGAACCAATTCCGATCCTGACGACTTCCAGAACACTGATGAGCATTGGTAATGTTTCACTGCTTCATTTTCACGCACAAAAGGAACCGCGCTCGACAGCAAATAGAGAGAGACTTCACCTCTGCCGGCCAGATTCTAACCCTTATCCACTTAATCATATGGGGATCGTACGTACCCAATAAAGCCACGGGCATAGTAACGAGAATGCACCACCTGCCGCTCTACTTGTACCCAGGAACATTTTCAGTTCCAGTGGCCCGGCCTTCGGAAAAGTTCGCAAACAATCGCATCACCAGCAACAAGTCGACAGCCGATCTGATTCAACAGCATCCCGGGTTCTGATCAGGTCACTAGTCACATCGTGTTTTTCGATGTTTTCGGCTATATATTTCGAATTTTATAATATTTCCAGTGCCGATAGTCTAGTCACATACGAAAAGGCAAACAGGAGCCAAACATGACAACTCAATTTTCGACTATCAGCCCTCAACAGCTGCACGAGGTCAAACTCCGTGGGAGATATGCTCCGGTGCTGGACGTACGCAGCATCGCGGAATACCGCGCAGGGCACATTCCCGGCGCGCAGGTAATTCCGATCGACACCTTGTCAGCGGACGCACTTGCAGTGGCGTTCAAACAACCATCGCTGGGCCGTGAAGAGACGCTCTACATCAGCTGCCATACCGGTCCGCGCGCGCTGCAAGCTGCCGAACAATTGCAACAGGCGGGTATTAACAACGTGACCCTCATCGAGGGCGGAACCCAGCACTGGGAAAAGCTCGGTCTGCCGGTAGAGCGCTGCGGCAGAGCCCTGAGCCTGGAGAGGCAGGTGCAGATCGTCATCGGTAGTCTGCTGGTGCTGAAAGTATTCCTGGGATTCAGCGTGCACGAGTTGTTCTTCGCGCTGACAGCATTGATCGGCATGGGCCTGATTGTCGCCGGCACCACGCGCTGGTGTGGCATGGCCAGGTTGATTGCTCATATGCCATGGAATCGCAATATCAACTGCGCTCAAGCCGCGAGTACCTGAATCGGCTTTATACAGAAAGGAGATGCCATTATGCTATTCCGTCAATTGTTCGATCAGACCTCACATACCTACACTTACCTGCTCGCTGAACGCCGCGGCGGAGAAGCACTGCTCATCGACCCGGTACTGGAGAACATCACGCAGTATGTACGCCTGCTCGAAGAGCTCGACGTGCAACTGGTGATGGCGGTGGACACGCATATACACGCCGATCACGTTACTGCGCTGGGAGCGCTGCACGAACAAACCGGCTGTGCCAGCGCCATGGGTGCGATGACGGGTGCAGAGTGTGTCTCGGTACACTTCCATGAGGGTGAAAAACTGTGCGTGGACAACCTTCATCTGGAGATTCTTTACACCCCGGGCCACACCGATGACTCCTACAGCTTCCTGTTACCGGACCGGGTCTTCACCGGCGACACCCTGTTGATCCGCGGGACCGGGCGCACCGACTTTCAGAACGGGGATCCAGGCGTGCAGTATGACAGCCTGTTCAGCAAGCTGCTGACACTGCCGGAAGATACGCTGGTCTACCCTGCACATGACTACAACGGTATGACCGTCAGCACCATCGGCGAGGAGAAACGCCATAACCCGAGGCTGCAGGTCGCTGACAAGCAGGCCTATATCGATCTGATGAACGGACTGGTACTCGACGATCCGAAGCTGATGGACATTGCCGTGCCTGCTAACCGCGCGTGCGGGATGCGCAGTGCAGCGTGATACTACACAACCCGCTTCAACCGGAAGCGGATTTCGTTTTAACAAATGACGCAAAGGAGTAACACGACATGATCGCGATAGAATCAATACTGTACGCCCTGCTTGGGGGTCTTGTGGGTTTTAAAGTCTTTCTGATGGGCGTGGCAGCCCTCCTGTTTGTATACACACTGACGGAGCGCACCCGACAGCGCAAGATGGCGTCGGTGCGTGTTCATGACCAACGGCAAAGACTGGACGTACACGCCTGAGGTCCAGCAGGCAGTGATCGCACCATAGGCAACAGCCGTATCGCCGGCGAGCACGCTTGTTCGAATCAGCAATGTTGTAGTTTGGAATCGCAGAGGTTTGACATGAAATTCTTACGCGAAAAATATGACAGCATCAGCGAACGCGCTTTCGTGACGCTCAAATACCTTCTTTCAGTATTGTCTATCGTGCTCACATCAGCTTTTGTGGTGGTACTTGAAACACGGGTATAAAGAACCACCTTCGGAACCCGAAAGTGCAATCCACCAAACAGGTTTATTCGTTAAATATGCGGGACATCGAATGACAAATCAGAGGTTAGGAAAATGAGCGTCCTTATGAAAAGATTTGTAGCACCTTTATCGTTACTGATGCTAAGTCTATTCCAGATTAGTGTGGCGCAGGCTCGAAGCGATGAGCTCATTCAGCGTGAAATAGAGGAGCAGATCGCCGATTCGAAGCAGTTGGCTGGCGCTCGAATCGCGGTCCACGTCGAAAAACGGCTCGTCATTCTCACCGGTAATGTCAGAATCTACGAGCAAAAGCTTGTCAGTGAACGTATCGCCTGGACCACAACGGGAGTTTTCGAAGTGGACAACGAAATACGGGTTATGCCGAAGATACCCTTAACCGACACCGCCATCGAGAGGAAGGTGATGGAGATTGTGATTGCAGACGATCGGTTCCGCGCAGCCGGGGTTAGCGTGCAAGTCAGCAATGGCAAGGTCCTTCTCAAGGGCAACTTCGTTAACTTTTCCGATCCGACAGCTCTGAAACACAAGGTGGCGGAGATTGAAGGGGTGATTGGGATCGACATGCACGCCATGTTTCTCGCTAAACTTGGTGGAGTAAACGGGAACCTGTATTAAATCGCAGCCAGTCCACCTTGATTACAACCTACAACTTCCAATATCAAGAAGATACCCATGGGCGCGGGAAGAAACCGCAAATCCTGCGGCGACGCAGAAGCCTTTACTCTGACATACCCTGCGATAAACCCGAGGATCTCAACCTGTCATGACCGACACCACCAAACCCAACCCGTTTCTTGCAACGCTGATAACCCTGGTCGTTCCTGCGCTCATCCTGATGAAACTGAGCGACCCGGAACGGCTGGGAGTTCTCCCGGCACTGCTGCTGGCACTGGCCTTTCCGCTGGCCTGGGGTATGCGCGACCTGATCCGCAGCAGCAAACTGAACCTGTTCGCCGCGCTGGGGCTGGTCAGCGTCGGGCTCACGGGCGGCATCGGCCTGTTACAACTCGATAATCAGTGGCTGGCCGTTAAAGAGGCGGCTATTCCCGGCATAATCGGACTGGTGGTATTCGTATCCGGTCATACCCGTTATTCCCTGATTCACGCCCTGCTGTTGAACCCGAAGCTGATCGACGTAGCGCGTATCCGGCAGCAACTTTCGATGCGAGGCACGACTCGGATCTTCGAAAAACGCCTGCGAACGGCCTGTCCTTCCCGAAAACTCATCTCACACGCATTCACGCTGCCAACCGTTCGTAATGATGCTGTTCCCGCTTGCGGTCGCTGCGGCCTCATCAACGGCATCCAGCAGCTCGATCCATATTAAACGGTCAGTGGGTGCCGCCCCGATACGAAGGCCAGCATGAGCACTACAGCGCCAGCGAGCAGCGGTAACAGTCGGTTCGACGTTGTCATGGCCCTATGCCCCCTAGCGCGAGACGTCAAACGGCCGGGCTGAGATCAGATAGACGGCCGTGGTGTCGGCTTCATCGCCCTTGGGTAACAGGCGGTGATGCTGAAAAGTCGCCGTCAGCCAGGTGCCGCGCAGGTCACGTGGATCCAGGGTCTGCGGCTGTTCGGTGCGATTGGTGAGTTTGACGGCCGTGACATATAGTCCACCGGCGCGCCACGCCACCAGGGGTGTCGCCTCAATCGTGCCACCGCGGAGCAGATCGACGGGATCACGCGTGACGGAGACACGCACCATACCAGGCGGGTTCTTGATCAGCCGGGCTGGCGCATAGAGTTGCTGGGCCGCGAAGCGCGTCAGTTTAATATAACCTGGCTGTGCCTGGCCCGGGTTAGTATTGGCAGCGACGCTGTCGGGTTCGGGTCGACGATCGTCAGCGACCGTGATTTGAATAGGCTCGGTTGCTCCGCCCGCCTCGGCTGCTGTGACATCGAACAGGTAGATTTGCCCGCTGTCGAGCTCGCGTACCATGAGGCGGTTCGAGCCGAAGGGTGCATGCGCCAACAGATAGACCGTGCCGTTGATGCTCTGCGTGCGCAGCCGTGGCTGAACGGCCGCCGGTACCCCGACCTTCACCGCGGCGAATACGATCGAGGTCCTGGCGTAACCACTCATACTGGAACCGGATGCGAGCATCCGGATTGGCTTGGGAGGACGCCTCTGTGATCAGTGGCTCGATGGCCCGGAGTTCATGATCGATCCGCGCCAGTGCGGCTCGCTCGCCGTCCGCATCGGCGGCTGCAAACGGCACCGGCACGGCGGTAGCCAGCAGCCCTGAGACCAGTAGTTGGGTGATTCGCATCGATGTCCTACCCGTGTAGTGCATGCGGCGCATGGTGGGTGTTTGGAGAAGGGCGCACTATGGAAAATCAATTCAACGAGGTGCGGGGTTTTTCTGTGCCGCGAAGAGGCATGAGTAGTGGCAGCACGCCGTAGTACTGCCACCGGATTAATTTACAGGTCGACTTGCTCAGAGATGCTTAGGGCATCATCGACTTCAATGCCGAGGTAGCGCATTGTTGATTCAAGTTAGGTAAATGTCGGGCATGAGGATCTCCTTCCCAGCCTCTCCACACCCAACGCGCCAAATTTCAGCTAGTTACCTTTCTGCCTATGAACATATAGCGCATATTCTGAAGCGGCGTTCTGAGCCTCATGGAACTCACCCGTACTCACCCAGAGCGTCAAGCCCCTTTCACAGGCTTTTCGAACTTCCGTAAACGGTCTGATACTTACCGTTTTCTGATCCTTGAGCACCGATTATTTGCTGGGCCGGCAAGGAGTACTACCGCCAATAGCGGTCATCAATGTTGATGACTCATCTATGGATTGAGAGGGTCGGGTCACGCCGACCGTCGCTGCTGCGTCCGCGGTTTGCGCTATATTTAAATCCTTGCCACCGGCGCGGTTGAAATCTGCGACCTACAAAACCTAGAATTTGCGCATCCGATGGTGGCACTGCCGCCAAAATAGAGCGACGAAGGAGTTTAATGTGATCCACGAACTACCCGCACTGCCCTACGAGATGAACGCGCTCGAGCCTGTGATATCGAAAGAGACCCTCGAGTATCACTACGGCAAACACCATAACACCTACGTGACAAATCTGAACAAGCTGATCCCGGGCACCGAGTTCGAAAGCATGTCGCTGGAAGACATCGTCATGAATTCCTCCGGCGGGATTTTCAATAACGCCGCCCAGGTCTGGAACCACACTTTCTACTGGAACTGCCTCAGCCCGAATGGGGGCGGCGAGCCGAGCGGCGCACTGGCCGAGGCGATCAATAGTGCATTCGGCACCTTCGATGCCTTCAAAGAAGCCTTCAGCAAATCGGCTGCCACCAACTTCGGTTCCGGCTGGACCTGGCTGGTTAAGAAGTCTGACGGCAGTCTCGAGATTGTCAATACGTCAAACGCTGCAACGCCGATAATCGATGGCAAGACCGCGTTGCTGACTATCGATGTCTGGGAGCACGCCTACTATATCGACTATCGCAATGCGCGCCCCAAGTACCTCGAGGAGATCTGGAAATTGATCAACTGGGACTTCGTCGCGCGCAACTACGCCGCCTGATCCATTCCTGAATCAGCGTGGGAACCCGGCATCGGCGGGAATTTTTGTTCTAGCGCAGCTGCGCGAGTGTCCGCTGCGGGTCGGTTCTTCTCTTTCAATGATCGCTTATATAAACCGATAAAAAGTGAAAGAGGTCAGTGACAAATACGAATGATTTGGATTTGTCACCGACCCCTTTACCCGCTCGCAGGCAAAGCTGAATGGTGTGGCACGCCAGTTAAACGAGCTACCACGAAAGACGCTAGGCTTTCAAACACCAGCAAAACGTTTTAATGCGTGTGTTGCGTCGATCGGTTGAACCGGCAGTCGTTCTCGGTATTTGGCCTAGATCTAAGTTATTCGTGACCGCTAAACGACGACTTCCAGCTGGCATACCGTGCGACTGCCGCGCTCCGACTTCAACGGCTATCGCTACGGGTCAGAGTAAATAACACTTGTTTTTACCCGATTTTTATACCAGCGGGGATGAGTTAGTCTTACCGCTGACGTTCGACACAGCCAGGGAGTTGCGATCGGACGGGCAAGGTCGGAAAACTTAGCTGCTGGTTGCAGGGACGGTGCGAGTATGCGGTTAAACAATGTAAGAGGAGAAAGTCATGCGAGTCTGGTTTCAGCGATTGGCCCTGGCGGGGCTCTTCACATTTAGCAGTCCCGGATGGGCCGACCAACCGGTCGCGGTCGAGATCAAGCGGCTTTCTATGGAGACCGCGCTCAAGATGGCTCGAGGGGCCATCGGCGAATGCCGTAAGCAGGGAATTCAGATCGGTGTAGTGGTCATTGATCGGGGCGGTCGTACCCAGGTGGCGCTGCGAGACACGGTAGCGGCGGATATCACACTGCGGATTGCCGAAGAGAAGGCCTATGCCGCATTGTCCTTCAATGTGGCGACCTCCGAACTCGGTGCACGCGCCGATTCACCGCTGGGCAATCTTGATGGACTGATCATGCTTCCGGGCGGCTTACCTGTGCAGGTAGGCGGCCAGATCTATGGCGCGGTCGGTGTCAGCGGTGCACCGTCAGGAAAAGTAGACGAGGACTGTGCCAAGGCCGGCATAAAGGCTGTTATCGACGACCTGGAACTGGGCTAGGAGCAAAAATGCGTAGTTGCATGCCGATCGCGCCAGAAACGGGAAGCTGAGCACCCATTGTCGCATGGGCTGTTCCGGCAACAGCTTGTCCACCAGTAACGCAGCGCTTTCGCGTCACACGCCGTCTCACGGTTGGGACAGATTCTGGGTTTGAGCAGTACTTTCCGTTCACAGCCAGGACGCTCTTCCACCATGGCGCGGCCGCGTATCGGGAAGTTCGGCCACTTTCAGACATCCGGTACTATTTTTCTGTACTTCTTTTATTGGTCATCATTGTTTCCTCTCAAGTTTAACGCTGAGCAAAAACCGACTCTTAGGCAATTAGGATATTGAGTCTACATCGGGCTGTCGGGATACACACAGCACTTGGCTTGTGATCAACGAGCGGCTCGCAAAGAGAAAACTGCGAAAAGGCGGAAGACGGAGATTAAATCATTAAATCCGAGCAGTTACCGCCGTGTACGAGAACTGCGTTACTAATAGCACACATCGATCATATTGAAAGCAAGAAGTCAGTATCTCTATACTGCCCGGAAGCGCTAATACCGTGCGTGCTGTTGTAAACACAGCGATCACTTTCGAAATCGAGGTAGCACTATGAAAACAACATTACTAAGAACCCTTCTCGTCGCCTCCACCACTTTGTCAATACTGATCGCAAGTTTTGGCGCGCTGGCGTTGACGTCCGACGAGAAACAAATCCTGACGGATATACGGAATAACATATTCGGTGGTAGCCGTCTCGCCGCGGCCTTCGAACAGACCACGATCTCCGGTGCGGAGCCGGTTATTTTTCCGCTTGAGGTCGACAACAGGGGCCTGTTGGTGTGGAAGATTCACGACGAATACGCCCAAAGCTTCGCACTGGAAATCGGTCTCCTGCCTCCATTCGCCCTGAGCAAAGTCAGTCCGCTGACGGTAAAAGGCTCACAGACGATTGCGGGTAAGTTCCGGCGCCTGCTGGAGGCACGCGGTTGGGATCAGTTAATCGAGTTCTTGTACCCGGAGCACTACTACGTGATCGCCGACATTGGCATCACACAGCGGGCCGAAACCGGCGCCAAGCTAGAATTTAAGACGTTTGTGCAACTGCCCGGTGACCCGACCCCAAGGCTTTTTCGATTTGCAAGCTTCAAAGCCGTGCCGGGCGTCGAGCTCCTTGAGTTGTCGAGCAATGCGCCGGATGCGTTGAATGTCTCTACAGAGCCAGGCCTTTGGAGTGGCGAAATCTACACCGATCAGGGCAGCCTGGCCTGGGCAGTACCAATTCGTTCCAAGCCCAGGGGGGAGGACAGTCGAGTCAAAAGCCGGCGCTTTTCCGAAGCCTTCCTGGATGCCGGGCAGACCGTCTTCGGGCCCATGGGCGTGTCGGCGAATTATTACTACGACGGCAGCTCGGTGAGCGGCGGCTTCATACCGGTCAAATCGCGCAAGGTCCAGGCCGAGAACACCTTTGCCTGGAGCCAGTACCTGTCAGCGAACGTGGACGCGTTGGTGCTGGATACCCTCACCGAGTATCTGGTGCAACCGAATACCCGCCCCGTCCAGGTGACGACCGGCGGTCCGGGTACCTGCGGCGAACCCGCGGCGAACAGCTCGCAGCTCTTTTCCAACCTCGTGGGCTGCGCGCTG
>Ga0316198_10000873_pt1 | contig 16851 bp, 12 predicted proteins | sample OudBieAanoxic_MG_FD_204935 | JGI IMG/M metagenome (GOLD analysis project Ga0316198, IMG submission 204935) | Coastal sediment microbial communities from Oude Bieten Haven, Netherlands - site A anoxic | ecosystem: Environmental > Aquatic > Marine > Coastal > Sediment | place: Netherlands...
CCCCTCAAAAGAAGGGCCCATTTTTGTTCCATATCTATGCTTTCCTGACTATTTCTTCAGAGTAACAATCTCGGCGGCAATCTCCTTGCTCAGTGCTGCGAGGAGCTGGCTCTCCGCCTTGATCAGCGAGGCATAGCTCGCATCCTCGAGCGGTTTTCGATAGTCACTTTTCTTGCCGGCAAGGAATTCCTTGCCTTCGGTATTGGAAATCGCCCAACGGGCGCTGAGAACCGCTTCGCCATCGATTGAACCATCAAATCGAATCACATCGACCATAACCCGGTAGGTTGGTTTGAAATGATGCAGCCAGGGGAAGAAGCCGACTTTCTCGATGCCGAGCAGTTGTCCGAGATTGTCCCCCAGGACGGAAGTGATGTCCTTTTCCAGCACCCCTGCCCAGCGGTTGAACTCGTCAAATTCATACTGGTTGCCATGCTGGCGAGTTGCAATTTGCGAACGTTTCAGGCTGTCTGGAATTGTGATGGGGCCAATTCCCAGTTTGACATCAGGAAGAGACGCAACCGACTGCATGTCACCCAACTGATTCATGGTCAGGAGACTATAGTAGGTAACCTTTGGTGAACTGCGACCTAGACAACCGGAAAGCAGAAGCACAACGATGAGCAGTACGATCCCTGCGTTACTTTTGCGAAGAGTATATCCGATCATTTTTTGTCTCCCTCCTTACCAAGAATCAATGCTTGAGGATCGCGCTCCAGGTACTCCAGCAGCGACCGGATCGACCGGATCGCCAACGCCAACTCGGTCGTCACCTGGCGAGCGTTGTAGTTCAGCGCGGAATCAGGTCCCAGGGTTGATTCTATACCGTTCAGGGTTTCCTGGAGCTGATCAAGCGAAGCATTGACCTTCGGGATTGTCTCCTCGTTGACTTTCCCTGAGATGTCTTTGATCTCTTCCAGGGTCGACGTGAGTTCAGCAACAGCCCCTTGCAGTTCCTGGCCGATCTTGTCAAATGGAACCTGCTCCACTTTTTTAAGGATGTTGTCAACCTTCTGGACGATCTGTTCCAAAGGTGCCGAGATGGTCGGAAATACCGTGTGCCCGTCAACCTTCTCAAGCGCGGCCGGAGGTGCCTCAGGATAGAAGTCGAGGTCAACATACAACTGGCCGGTCAAAAGGTTGCCGGTCTTTAACTGGCCACGGAAGCCTTTTTCGATAAGTTGTCTGGTGCGAGTGTCCAGATCGTATGTGTGGCTCGTTTCCTCTTCGAGGACATCTTCCTTTGCCTCGCCTGTTACAACCTCTCCAGTTTCCGTGACCACGCTATCCAGACGTTCCGGTTCAAGAGTGATCAAGACCGGGATACGGAAATCCAGCTTGCCCTGGTCGAATTGTAGTTTGACACTGACGACCTCACCAACCTGGATACCCTTGATTTCTACAGGCGCTCCGGGAGAGAGGCCGCGCACACTCTGGTCGAAATACATCACGTAGTAACGCTTGATTTCGTAGGATTCTTTCTTGCTGCTATCCTGGTCTGGATAGAGCTGAAACGTATGGTTTTTCTCGGCCGCCTCCCCGGGAGGATCGTGCTGGCGCAAGTCAAAAGCCACCCCGCCGAGCATGATTGAGACAAACGATTGGGTGTTCAGCTTGATGCCGGTGGCGTCCATGGTCATGTCTATGCCGCTGGCATTCCAGAACCGGGTATTTTGTCGCACTTTCTCGTGATACGGTGCATTAACGAACACCTTGATCAGCACCGACTCAGCGTCTTCGTTGAAGTGGTATTCAACCACCTGACCGACCTCGATGCCGCGGTAGTAAACCGGTGAGCCGATGTCGAGGGAATCAAGAGTGTGGGCTTCCAGAGTATAATGTTGTCCAGGCAGTCCTTCGGTCAGCACCGGGGGCTTTTCCAGCCCCTTGAAGTGCTTGGTCTCTTTGCCTTCAATTGAAGGGTTGATGCCTATATAAGCTCCGGAAAGTAAAGTTCCCAGTCCAGTGACCTTGCCAGCAGCGACTGTAGCGCGAACCACCCAGAACTCGGTTTTGTCAGTCAGGTAATGTTTGGATCCTGGCGCCATTTCTACAGTGACAATCACGCCCAACAGGTCCTTATCCAAGTCGATTTCCGTTACCTTGCCGACCTCAACATCCTTGAACTTGATCTTGGTCTTGCCGGCCTCAAGCCCTTCGGCAGTCTCGAAGCTGATCGTGATGACCGGGCCCTTTTCCGACATCGCCTTGAACGCCAGCCAGCCGCCGATCAGCAGGGCGATGATCGGTACCACCCAGATGATCGAGAAGCTGCGCTTGGTTTGCACCACGGCTTCCGGGGCCTGTTCAGCATGCTTCATCTCAGAGTTTCCTTCACTCATGTTTTTCCTCCACAACGTCCCAGATCAACCGCGGGTCAAAGCTCTCCGCGGCGATCATGGTCGTCACAACGACCAAAGCAAAATAGAGGGCTGCCGGGCCGGCTTCGATATTTGCCAGGAAACCGAGCTTAACCAGGGCAACCAGAATAGTTACAACATAAATGTCGAGCATCGACCAGCGGCCGATCGCTTCGGTGAATCGGTATAACCAGGTAAGGTCTTTTGGTTTTTTTACCCATTTGAACTGCACTGAAAGAAGCAGGTAGATCAGGATAATGAATTTCAGGAATGGTACGAAGACACTCGCGGTGAAAATAACCAGGGCTATTTCCCAGGAACCGTGCGTCATGAAGTAGATGACTCCACTCATGATAGTGTCTGCTTGCGCACTTCCAAGCGCCGTCGTGACCGTCATCGGTAGGACATTTGCCGGGATGTAGAACACCATGGCTGCAATCACCAGGGCCCAGGTCCGCATCAGGCTGTTTGGTTTGCGTTGGTGGAGTTCTTCGCCACAGCGAGGGCAGTAAGCGACGCCATGGGCCGGGGCTTTTGGTTTGCGGCTGAGCAGGTGGCAGGCATCACAACTGATCAGACCGAGCTGCAGGGCGGAGGCGCGAGTTACTTTCACAAGTCCCCCTCCAGTCTCTCCCAGACCATGTGCGAATCAACCGAAGAAAGGGCGAAATTCAGGACAAAGATCAGCAGGCCGAAGGCGATGACCGCCAGGCCGGGTATGATGGTTGCCATTTTGCCCAGCTTGACGATGGAGACCAGGATGCCGAGCATATAGATCTCCATCATGCTCCATGGCTTGACGTGTTTAAAGAGGCGAAAGACGGGCATTGCATATTGAACCCGGAAATTCATCTTCAGGGGAACAAAGATGTAGAGCAGGCCGAGCATCTGGATCAATGGGATCAGGACGCAGGTCAGAAAGACCAGGGTTGCGAGCGGTATAATACCTTGCTTGAAGAGCAGCTGAATCCCGGTGAGGAGCCCCGTTTCATTGAAAATCGGGCCATTCTTCATGGCCAGGAACGGGAAGCTGACAGCGACAATGTAGAGTACCAGTCCGGCAGTGGTCCAGGCCAGGGTGCGGTCAATGCTGTTGGCCTGGGCCCGGAACATGACACAACCGCAACGCACGCAGACTGCTGCCGCGCGGCTTGGCATGGCAGGAATATCGTGAATCAGGTCACATTCGTGGCAGGCAATCTGATGCATCTTGCGCTCAATCGCTTAGAGTGTGTGAATAGTGAAGCCTCAGCTAATAATATGACGAAAATACTATTATAAACAACCAATTAAGTTGGGATAGGCTTAATCTCCTATCGCCAGGGAGCGACCGTTGTACCCGTAGCTCCTGATCGCGTTATACGCCCCGAGCGAGTTGAGCACGGCGGAGTGGGTGGTCTTTTCATTGTATGCCCGGAAAAAAACCTCATTCCATTTCGGGTGACCAGCCTTCTTCAGACGGTCTTCGTTGATCAGGATGGTGAAATGTACGCTGCCGACCAGGTCGTTCGCCAGGCCTTCCTGTTCCTGGATCATGGTCGCCAGCACCGAGCGCACTCCGTAGGTTTCAACCGGATGATCGAGCCAGGGATAATCCTCCGGATTGATGGTGCTATAAAGATAGAACTCCGCAGCTTTTTTGGTGCGCGGCAGCGAGACCAGGTCGAGGCCGGTCTGCCCGGTCAGCAGTTTGTACGGTTTGCCCGCAGTAATCACCACCAGGTCGAGTTCACCGGCCTTGAGGTCAGAGAGAGCCTGTTCGTAGCTGTTGTGAACGTATCTGAACTGTTTGCCGTAAAACTCCGCGATGACTTCGGCGGACAGGCATGAACCGCTGTTTTCAAGACCGCACCCGACCACAAATTTCTGCTCCGTAGCGAAATCGAGAAGTCTTTCCTTGCTTTTGATAACGTGGATCTCCTCGTGATAGAGAGGCATCACCACCTTTATTTCATCACGGATATCCAGGTTTGTATTCTGGTAGAGGTTGCCGGCCGCCTTGATGTAGGCGTCCAGCTGGAAGATCGCAAACTCGGTGTCGTTGTTGAACAGGGCGATGATATTGGCCCACGACCCGGCTGACGGCAGGACCTGGAGGTTGAGCCCGACCTTGTCGGTTTCATGGGCGATCTCCCGGCCAATCTGGTAGTAGGTCCCCTGTTCATCGCCGGTCATCAGGCGCAAATCGACCGCAAGGACAGGCCCGATGGCAAACCCTGATATCAATAGGATTGTGAGGACAACCCGTGTTGCTTTATTCACCCTTGACTCCTTGTGGCCGTTGAACAAAATCCGGCTGATGATTCTCTTAAGTGTTTGTCGCTCATGATGGTGTATCCGGACTCGGCTCGATTCCCGGCACCGGATGGTCTGGTTCGGACACACTTTCCTGCATTTCTGCGACAGGCGGCGCCAATTTGAGGATCAGGTAGCCGGCGACTCCGGCGATCAGGGATCCGGCAAGAATGCCCATGCGATGGGTGAGGAGATAAGTCTCGGCATCACCGCCGGTATGTTCAAAGGCCAATCCGCCGATAAACAGGCTCATGGTGAAACCGATCCCGCAGAGTGCTGCGACACCTAACAGGTGCCGGGCGGATGCGCCCCGGGGCATTTGTGCCCATCCCATCTTTATTGCAACTATGGAGAAGCCGTAAACACCGACCAGTTTACCGATCACCAGGCCGAGCATGATCCCCAACGGCACAGCGTGGAACAGGTCGCCGAACGACATGCCGTCAAAAGGGATCCCGGCGTTGGCAAAAGCAAACACCGGCAGGATCAGGAAGCTGACCCAGGGATGCAGGTCATGTTCGAGGTACTCGAGGGGAGAATCGGCCGGATTCTTGGGGTTCTTCAACGGGATGGCAAGGGCCAGGGCAACACCGGCCAGGGTCGCATGAACTCCCGACTTGAGAACGAAGATCCAGAGCAGCGCGCCCACCCACATGTAAGGAGTGATGCTCATGACCTTCATACGGTTCAGGATCACCAGCGCCACCAGGCAGATTGCGGCCAGAATCAGCATGCTGTTGGAAAGGTCACCGGAATAGAACAGGGCGATAATGATGATGGCGCCGAGGTCATCCATGATTGCCAGGGCGAGCAGGAAAATCTTCAGTGAGGCAGGAACCCGGTCACCAGCCAACGCAAGGATCCCCAGGGCGAAAGCGATGTCCGTTGCCGCCGGAATCGCCCAGCCGTTGAGAGCAGTGCTGTCACCGACGTTGCATATGGCGTAGATAATTGCCGGAGCCAGCATGCCGCCGATCGCCGCAATCCCCGGTAAGGCGATCTGCGCCCGGCTGGAGAGCTGCCCGACCAGAATTTCACGTTTGACCTCGAGGCCGATCAACAGGAAAAAAATCGCCATCAGGCCATCATTGATCCAGAGCAGCAGGGGTTTGGCGATATGGATTTGGCGCCCGAGGCGGAGTTCAATCGGAGTGTCCAGGAAATAGTTGTAGAGAACCTCTAGTTGTGTGTTGGCGCACAACATCGCCAGGCCGGTGGCGATCATCAGCAACACACCGACCGCCGAGTCTTTCTTTAGAAAAGTTTTAAATGCTGATGTCATGGTGTTCGCTCCAAAGGTTTTGATCGCGTGGCTCACACCAGAATCCGAGCCAGTATTAAAGCTATCAAACCGGAACAGTGTGCGCAACCGCAAAGCCGGATTTACCGGTTGATTCGTTTTGTATTCACCATTAACATGATACAGCAACAGCCTGGTTAGATGATGGGCTGGAAAACTTGGAATAATAAGTTTAGAGTTACTGGCAAAATTCTTTTTTAAAAAAGGAAGCCATTATGATGATTAAGCGTATTGCTTTGTTGGTCCTGATTGCCACAGGAATGGTTCTGGGGGCATGTTCCAGCACCATGATTACAGGTTCCTGGAAAAATCCTGATTTTACCGGCAGGGTCGAGAAAATCTACGTGGTCGGGATTGCCAAGCAGGAGACCACCCGACGCATTTTCGAAGACGGGTTCAGCAAACAGCTGGCTAGTTTAGGAGCAACCGGGATATCGAGTTACGGTGATCTGAAGGTGAATGAAGAGACTAACCAGGACTTGATAGCCGCCAGGATCAAGGCAAACGGCGCCGATTCGGTCCTGATGGCCCGTGCGGTAGGCAAACGTACCGAACAGGTTGTCAACCCGGGATACGTTTCAGGCCCCGGCTATGGCGGTCGAGGTTATTATCCAGACCCCTACTATCGTAATTATGGCGGCTACTACTCACGCAGTTATGATGTCGTCTATCAGCCGGCCACCGTGAGCGAGTACCAGATCATCACGATCGAGGCCAATCTTTACAGCGCGGCCGGCGGCGAATTGATCTGGTCCGCGCAGCTGGAGACTGTGGCCGAGGCCAACCTGGACGCGCTTATCAATGACTTTATCGCGGTCGTTACCAAAGACCTCAAGGATAAAGGGTTGCTCTGAACTGTACGCCACAATATCTCCCTGGCCTGTTGTCGGGAGCCCTGATTAACCAATATGAGTTTTCGCCAGCAAGCCTGCGAGGGTTGACACGCTCACTTCGCAGGCTTGTCGTTCTGATAATCTTCTTCCCCAAGGCAGGTGGCGGTCGCTTGCAGTCACCTGAATCTGACAGAAATTGATACGATCAGTGTCTTCCCGGATAAATTTTTTCGAGCGGTTGCGACGCGCCATGAGCGCCCTGCAGAGTTCTTTTCGCCTCAGCGAAAACACCTTCCTGATTATTCTTGCGGTGGTTATCGGGCTACTCGGCGGCCTGGGCAATTACGCGTTCCGCAAGACGATCGAATTCGTGCATTGGGCGGTGTTCGAACAGAGTGAGCAGCTGTTTGGCTATTCCCTGGAGGAGTGGAGCCTGGCCAGGCTGGCCGTGGTGTTCTGCCCGGTGGTTGGCGGTCTGCTGGTCATCCCGCTCTGGTATTGGTTCGGCAAGGACCTCAAGGGCGGCTTCTCGGCCTTCCTCGAACGGGTCAACCTGCGTGGTGCGAAGCTCCAGTTGCGACCGATCTTCACCCGCGGTTTCGGTTCGGCGATTACTATCGGTGCCGGTGGCTCAGCCGGACAGGAGGGCCCGATCGCCATGATCGGCGGGGCGATCGGCTCCCAGTTCGGCCAACTCTTCAAGATGAGTGGCGACCGCCTCAAGGTGCTGGTCGCCTGCGGTGCCGCCGCCGGTGTCGCTGCGACCTTCAACGCGCCGATCGCCGGAGTCTTCTTCGCCCAGGAGATCGTGTTACTGTCCTCGTTTGAATTGTCCAGTTTTACCTCGATCGTCATCGCCAGCGGTATGGCGACGGTTGTCTCGCGCGCCCTGCTCGGCAACACACCGGAACTTTATGCCCCGGTTTACATGGTCAACAGCTACTGGGAATTGCTGCTCTACGTGCTGCTTGGCGTGCTGATCGGCATTCTGGCGACGCTCTTCATCGATACGCACTTTCGTATCAAGGACCGGTTCACCGCATTGAAAATCCCGAAATTGGCCAAACCGGCTCTCGGCGGACTGCTGGTCGGGATCATCGGGTTCGGCTTCCCGCAGGTGTTCGGCAACGGCTATGAATTCATGGAATCGGTCCTGCTCGGTAACCAGACCTGGTATCTGCTGGCGGCCCTGGTCCTGATCAAGGCCGTGGCCACCTCGATCACTCTCGGCTCTGGCCTGCCCGGCGGCCTGTTCGCGCCGTGCCTTTACCTCGGCGCGGTGGCCGGCGGTTCTTTCGGTCATGTCGCAGTCAAGATCTTCCCGCAATTCCACCTTGCACCCGGTGCCTATGCCCTGGTCGGTATGGGTGCGTTTTTGTCGGCGGCGACCCACGCGCCGATGACCGCGATCTTCCTGCTGTTCGAGATTACCGACAGCTACGAGGTCATCGTGCCGATCATGCTGACCTGTGTGATCGGTACCTCGATCGCCCGACATTTCAAGAAGGATAGTCTTGAAACGGTCGAGCTCTCCCGCGCCGGCATTGACCTGGAAGCGGGCAAAGAGCGCAACATTATGAAGTCATTGCAAGTTGGTGATGTCATGGCGCGCGATGTGGAGACCATCCCGGAACATATGACCCTGGGGCAGTTCGCCCGTTTCATTGAAAAGACCCAGCACACCAACTTTCCCCTGGTCAATGCGCAAAATGAACTGACCGGGATTATCTCGGTGCAGGACTTCATGGGCGTGGTCTTCGAGCGGGAGTTGATGAACCTGGTGGTAGTCAAGGAACTGGCAACCGCCAATGTGATTACCGCTCATGCCGACGAAGACCTCGACCAGACCATGCGCAAGATCGGCTACCGCAACATTGAACAGCTGCCGGTCGTTGATCGCGAGACCCATCGCAAACTGGTTGGCATCATTTCCCGTCGCGACATCGTTGCGGCCTACAATCGGGCCCTGATGACCCGGACCCTTGAGGACAAGTAGTTGACAGACCTTCTGGCCCAACTCAACCCGATGCAGCAACTGGCGGTCAAACACGACACCGGCCCGCTGCTCCTGCTGGCCGGCGCCGGCTCCGGCAAGACCCGCGCCCTGACCCACCGGATCGCCTGGCTGATCCAGCAGTACAAGGTCGACCCCTGGCAGATCCTGGCCGTGACGTTCACCAACAAGGCGGCCGGCGAGATGAAAGCGCGCCTCGAAGAACTGCTCGGCGACAGCCAGGGCCTCTGGGTCAGCACCTTCCATTCTGCCTGTGTCCGGATCCTGCGCCAGGAGATCGAGGCCCTCGGCTTTAACCGCAACTTCACCATCTACGATGACCAGGATCAGGAGCGCCTGCTCAAGGTGCTGCTGCAGGAGCTCGGTATAGACGAAAAACAGCTCAAGCCGCGGGCCGTGGCCGCGGCGATCGATCGGGCGAAAAACAAGGGCATCTGGCCGGAGCAGCTTGAGGATCACGATTACCAGGCCGAACAGGTGACCCGTATCTACGCCCTTTACCAGGAACGTCTCAAGCAGGCCAACGCGCTTGATTTCGGCGACCTGCTGATGCAGACGGTGCGGCTGTTCGAGGACCATCCGAAGGTCCTGGAAAAATACCGCCAGCGCTTTCACTATGTCCTGGTCGACGAGTTCCAGGACACCAACCAGGTGCAGTACCGGCTGATTCACCTGCTCGCTTCCGGGCACGGCAACCTCTGCGTGGTCGGTGACGATGACCAGTCGATCTATCGCTGGCGTGGTGCCGAGGTCGGCAATATCCTCGGCTTCGAGCGGGATTACCCGGGCTGCGAGACAATTCGCCTGGAACAGAACTACCGCTCGACCAAAACCATCCTCGATGCCGCCGGCGCGGTGGTGGCCCATAACGTCGGGCGCAAGGCGAAAAAACTCTGGACCGAGAACCAGGACGGTGACCCGGTCACCCTGGAGGTCCTGCCCGATGATCTCGAGGAGGCCCGCTACCTGGCCGGCGAAATCTCCCGCCTGAAAAAGCAGGGGCGGCATCTGCGCGATATCGCGGTGTTCTACCGGACCAACGCACAATCCCGCGTGCTCGAGGAAGCCCTGCGCAATGAGCGCATCCCCTATGTCATGTTCGGCGGGCTCAAGTTCTACCTGCGCATGGAGGTCAAGGACATCCTGGCGTATCTGCGGATTATCAGCAACCCGGCCGACACGGTCTCGGCCCGGCGGATCATCAATGTCCCGCCACGGGGGATCGGTGCCGTAACCGTCAACAAGATCGCCGTATTTGAGAATGACGCCGGCGGGTTCCTGCCCGCCTGCCGGATGGCGCTTGACCGCGGCGCGTTAAGCGGCGCAGCGGCGAGCAAGGTCAGGGCTTTTATCGGGCTGATCGAATCGTTTCGCCAGCGAGCTGATGACACACCCTATCCGCAGCTGACCGCAGAGCTGATCGAGGAGACCGGCTACGGCCCACAACTGCGTGCTGAAAAGACCGAGGAAGCGCGTAATCGCATGGACAACCTGCAACAGCTCCTGGCGGGGATGGAGGAGCATCAGGCCAGTGAGGGCACCCTGCAGGATTACCTCGAGCAGGTCGCGTTAATCACCGACCTGGACTCCTACGACCAGAGCCTCGACCGGGTGACTCTGATGACGCTGCACGCGGCCAAGGGGCTGGAGTTCCCGATCGTGTTCATGGCCGGAATGGAGGAAGATATCTTCCCTCACAGCCGCTCCGGCGGCGAGCAGGACGAGCTGGAAGAGGAGCGGCGGCTCTGCTATGTGGGCATGACCCGCGCCATGCAGAAGCTCTACCTGACCAACGCCCGGCGCCGCCGGATTTACGGCGATTTCAAATTCAACCCGCCGAGCCGGTTCCTCGGCGAAATCCCGCCCAGCCTGATCGGCCGGGAGACGCCCGACGGGTTGCGCAAATCCTCCAGTCACAACCTGGCGTCACTCTTTGACCAGGCTGAACCTGATTTTGCCGATGAAGACCCGTTCTTCGATGATCATGAAGTGCGGGTGGTCCCCGATGCCGAAGAGGGTTTACGGCTCGGTCTGCAGGTGCGACACATCAAGTTCGGCGTCGGCACCGTTCGACGTATCGAAGGGCAGGGTGACAACCAGAAGGTCACGGTCTACTTCCATCGTTTCGGGCCGAAGAAACTGCTGGTCAGGTTTGCCGGGCTGGAACCTGCCTGAACCATTTTTCTCAACGCAAAGGCGCAATGACGCTAAGAGGGACAAAACATGTTGTCTTTTCTCTGCGTTCTTTGCGCCTTTGCGTTAAGATGATTGTCTAACCACGTGGCTCAGGAGGTTATCATGCCAAAATGGATCTGTGCTGTTACCCTGATCTGTAGTGTCGCTATGCCTGTTGGATCGATCTCTCATGCCGATGAAATTGTCAGTACGCTGGACGATCAGCAGGAAGTGGCGGTGACTATCTATAACGAGGACCTGGCGCTGGTACGTGATCAAAGGCAGGTCGATCTTCCGGCCGGTAGCGTCGATCTCGCCCTGCGCGAGGTGAGTGCCCGGATTCGTCCGGAGACGGCTTTGTTGCGCAGCCTGACCCGACCCGGTGACCTGACGATCCTCGAGCAGAACTTCGATTTCGACCTGCTGACGCCGCGCAAGCTTCTGGAGAAGTACGTCGGCAAGGATGTGCAGCTGGTGCGGACCCACCCGGAGACCGGCAAGGACCAGTTTGAAACTGCCCGCGTTCTCGCTGCCAACGAGGGCGTCGTGCTGCAGATCGGTGACCGGATCGAGACCGGCGTGCCAGGTCGACTGGTGTTTCCCGATGTGCCGGCCAACCTGCGCGATCGTCCGACCCTGGTGGTTTCGCTCGAAAATGCCAAGGATGGGGTGCAGACCACCGAGCTCAGCTACCTGACCGGCGGGCTTGGCTGGCGCGCCGATTACGTCGCCGAGCTGAACCCGGACGATACGGCTCTTGACCTCTCAGGCTGGGTCACCCTGACCAACCGGAGCGGCGCGACCTATCGCAACGCCCTGCTGCAGCTGGTGGCCGGCGACGTCAACCGGGTGCGCGAGGAGATGCGTTTTCGCGGCGATGTGGCGATGGCGGCAGGGATGGTTCAGGAGGCCGCTCCGCAGATGAGCGAACAGAGCCTCTTCGAGTACCACCTCTACACCCTGCAACGACCTACCACGATCAGGGACAACCAGACCAAGCAGGTGGCCCTGCTGAATGCCTCCGGGGTCACCGTTAACAAGGAATTTCGACTGCAGGGCAGCCCCTATTACTACCAGGGGCGGCAGGGCGACCTGGGCCAAAAGCTCAAGATCGGCGTGTTCGTCGAATTCGACAACCGCAAGCAAGACAATCTCGGCCTGCCGTTGCCCAAGGGGGTCGTGCGGGTCTACAAGCAAGACCAGCAGGGCCGCCCGCAGTTCATCGGCGAGGATCGCATCGATCACACTCCGGAAAATGAGACAGTGCGTCTGAAACTCGGCGACGCTTTCGATGTGACCGCCGACCGCAAGCAGACCGATTTTCGCAAGCTGGGCGGCGATTCCCGCTACAACTACCGCTTCGAAAGCGCCTACGAGATCAGGCTGAAGAACGCCAAGGACGAAGAGGTGGCAGTGACCGTTGCCGAACCGGTGCCGGGCGACTGGGAGATGCTGCAGGAAAGTCACAAGCATACCAAGGCATCTGCTGATACGGCGCTCTGGAAGATCAAGGTGCCGGCCAAGGGGGAGACGGTGTTGACCTATCGGGTAGAGGTTAAGTATTAGAGGCGGTTGGTGGGAAAAGACTGAAAAAGATGGTTTGGTGAAGGTGAGGCAGAACCATGCAGGCCATAGAGAAGAAACTGACGATTTCTGATTCTGCAGAGATTCCAGGGTTCAAGTACGAGCCGAGCAAAAAGGCGTTCTGGGTCGGTCTCGGCATCATCGCCGCGGTCGCGATTGTCGCGTTCATCTGGGTCACGGTGGCGCTGAAGTCGCGGGAAACGGAATTTGAAGCCAACTTGCAGAAAAGGCTCGACTTGATGGCTGCATCGCAGGTGCAGGTCATGGATGCCTTGATTGAGACCGCTATCGCGCAAGCCAACCGGGTGGTCAACTCGGAGCTCTTCAAGCTCTACGCCTCGGAAGTCCACCTGATCGGGGATGACGTCTCGCTGCTGGTCTCCGGTCCCTTGCCCGGGCAGGGAGAGGTCAGCAATGAAATCGCCCAGCTCTCGGTGCAATTGCCAATGATGCAGAGCCTGCTGCTTGAATTTACCCGCATAACCGACTCCCTGGCCGGACGTGTCGTCAACAGCAACGGCGCGGCCTTCATTGCGACCGATGGTGCGACGACGCCTTTGCGCAATGACCAGGTGGAGATGGTCAAACTGGTCCTGCAAACCCGGACACCGCAGTTCGGACCTCTGCGTTATTCCGAACAGGGGCTGGTGCTGGAGGCCTTTCTGCCGATTTTCCCACCGGAAGCCAGTGAGCTGGGAAAGGTTCCTGTCGCCGTGCTGCTCCTGACCCAGCTGACGGGAGAGCGAATCAAGGCCCTGGGCGGCAATCGGCTGCTGGAAAAAGGCGAGCGGGCCCGCTTGCTGCAGAAGGTCGCCGACGGTTACCAGGAAGTGGCCCCGTGGCTGCCCGGCCAGCTTCAGGATATCAGTACCCCGCTGGACCTTGACCGGAATGACCAATTGCCCTTCGCAGTCAGGCCAGCGCTTAACCTGGAAGGTCAGGCCTATTCCCTGGGCCGTCTTGTGGTCGGTCCGAACTGGTGGGTCGTTGTCGAGGCGGATTACGAGATCTCCCGTGAAAGCCTGCGCCGTCAGCAAAGAGCCATGATGAGCATCGCAACATTGCTGGTCGTGGTGTTCGGGGTCGCCTTCGGTGCCTTCTGGGCACTACTGGTCAGTCACCAGCAACGCAGGGGCGCACAGCACTTTGAAGCGTTGGCACAGGAGATCGAAAAACAACGACAACTGCTTGACCAGATCAACAACACGATCTCCGATTACATCGTGCTGGAAGATCTGCGAGGACGCTACCTCTATGTGAATCCGGCGTTTGCCGATGCCGTGGGTCGGGAGCCCGCGGACATGATCGGACTCGACAGTGACGCCGTCTTCGGTTACGACACCGCACGTCGCCTGAAACATTCCGACCAGCAGGTCCTGACCAGCGGCGAGCCGGTCACTTTGAACGAGCGGGTCTCCTTGCAGTCGCGGCCGTATCATCTGCAGATATCGAAGTCGGGACTAAAAGACGCGCATGGCAAAATTACCGGGATTGTCTCGGTCATCCGGGATGTGACCGAGATCGTGGCAGTGCAGAAGCGCCAGGAGCAGGCCACGGCGAAAACCCTGGAAGCTTTGGTCCGGGCGATCGAATTGACCGATCCCTATCTGGCCGGGCACTCGCGCTTGATGGGCAGGCTCGGTGTCGAAGTTGCCAAGGCCATGAACGCCAGTGATGTCGATGTTGCCACTGTTGGTGCGGCCGCCAACCTGTCCCAGGTCGGCAAGCTGTTTGTCGATCGTGAGCTGTTGTTCAAGGCGGAAGCTTTGACCACAGAAGAAAAGGCGAAGATGGAGCAGCACGTCGAGTATGCAGCCAAGATTCTCAAGGACACAGACTTCGGTCTGCCCGTGTACGAGGCTGTCTGCCAGATGAACGAGACTCTTGATGGCAAGGGCTATCCGAAAGGCTTGCAGGGCGATGAGATCACCTTGCCGGCGCGCATCCTCGCGGTCGCCAACAGCTTCTGCGCCATGCTAGAGCCGCGCGCCTATCGCGCTGCCCGTCCGGTCGATGAGATCCTGGAGGTCCTGGAATCAGATGACGGCGCCTACGATGAACGGATTGTTGCGGCGCTCAAGGCGGTTGTGAATTCGGCTGTCGGCGAAAAACTGCTCGCCAAACCAAGCTGATATCTGATCCCGAATATGTTGTCCGTGTGTCCCCTCAAAGGTCAGCAATTCCTGCCGTTTACCGTGAAGCCTTTTGCTTGTCGTTGGATTCGCAGTGTAATGAATCCAGTCTCCAGTATTATAAAAATCGGCATCAGGAATTCAGAATCATCAGCACAGCTGAACGGCTTTTCTCCTGTATCATGAATTCCTGGGGTACGGCAGACTTAATTCACGCAGGGAGATTTACCCGAAGGGTGTAAATGGATTATATTGGTAATGTAGATAAATGCTTTGCTCCGGAGTGTATATGAATAACTTTGATCAGGCTGTGCGCGAGGTGCTTGGCGCGAGTCTTGAGAGTGCCGTCGTCCAGACCATTCAGGTCAATCTTGGCCTGGTGTGTAATCTAAGCTGTCGACACTGCCACGTGGAAGCCTCTCCACATCGTAACGAAAGTATGACCTGGGAAACCATGCAGAGTCTTTTGCGCTTAACCGAAGCGCTGCCCGAGGCCCGGGTTGACCTGACCGGTGGGGCTCCTGAACTCAATCCCAACTTCAGGCCTCTGCTCGATGCCCTGCTTGAACAGGGGAACCAGGTCCAGGTCCGGACCAACCTGACGGTCTTTTTCGAAGCCGGACAGGGCGATACCCCCGAGTTCCTGGCGGACCGGGGTGTCCACCTGGTCGCGTCATTACCCTGCTATCTGGACGACAACGTTGACAAACAGAGGGGCGGCGGGGTGTACAAGCGTAGCGTCGCCGCATTGCGCCGGCTGAATTCACTCGGCTACGGGCGTCAACCAAGACTGCCCCTGAACCTGGTTTACAACCCCGGCGGGGCTTTCCTCCCCCCTGACCAGACGACCCTGGAGGATACTTACCGAAGGGAGCTCAGGGAACGCTTCGATGTCGAATTCACCAGGCTTCTGACAATTACCAATATGCCGATGGGGCGCTTCCTGAGTGACCTGCAACGGGATGGCCAGGCCGAGGATTACAAACACCTCCTGGAAGACAGTTTCAACCAGTCAACCATCGATGGCCTGATGTGCCGCCACCAGATCTGTATTGCATGGGACGGGACTCTTTCCGATTGTGATTTCAACAGCGTCCTGGGCCTGTCGCTTGCTGGTCATCTGCCGCGCCATATTGACGAACTTGATCCCTCAGCCCTTGATGGTCGGCCAATTGTCACGGGAGAGCACTGCTTCGGTTGTACGGCCGGTTGCGGCTCCTCGTGCGGTGGCGCTCTGGTTGCCTGATGCTGACTCCTCAGCGGTCTGCTTCAGTGACAAGGCCTGCTGTTTTCGGCAGGCCTTCAGATTTTTGACAAACCCCACACGTGATGCGGGCTTGTTTTTTTAGGGCAACAGACAGACAATTCTATTCATACAAATACCCACAACACATAAAAAATACAGCAAGAATATCATAAGGTTACGATCTTTACACAGTCGTATCCTTTTGTGCTTTTTGGTGTTTTTTAGTGGGCTAGTGTACCAAGATTGTATCAAGCTACCTTGCCGGTTTAAATCGAAATATGCCGTTGAATATACTCGACATTGGCTGCGGAAATGGCGCTTCAACGTTAATTTTGGCTCGCGTGCTCAATGCCAAGATTACTGCTGTGGACTTTCTCCAAGACTTTCTTGATGTTCTTGAAAGCAGAACTCGTAGCCTAGGACTTGAGGAAAAAATTACACCCCTTTGCGCCTCAATGGAAGAGTTGTCTTTTGAGGATGAGCAGTTTGATGTGATTTGGTCTGAGGGGGCTATTTACAACATTGGTTTTAACAAAGGTATCTCAGATTGGAGGCGCTACTTGAAACCAGGTGGTTTGCTTGTTGCGTCAGAGATAACCTGGACTACAAGCTCTCGTCCTTCGGAGCTTCAAAGTCATTGGGACAGCGAATACCCCGAAATCGGTACTGCGTCATCCAGGATAAAGGCAATTGAAGACAATGGGTATTCGCCAGTTGGCTACTTTGTTCTTCCAGAGAATTGTTGGCTCGATAATTATTATGAGCCAATGCGTTCCAACTTTCAGGCTTTCCTCAACCGGAACAAAAACAGTGAAGAGGCACAAGCAATCGTAAAGGCAGAATGCCACGAAATTGAACTTTACGAAAAATACAAAATTTACTACAGCTATGGCGTATATGTCGCAAAGAAAT
>Ga0316198_10000874_pt1 | contig 16832 bp, 14 predicted proteins | sample OudBieAanoxic_MG_FD_204935 | JGI IMG/M metagenome (GOLD analysis project Ga0316198, IMG submission 204935) | Coastal sediment microbial communities from Oude Bieten Haven, Netherlands - site A anoxic | ecosystem: Environmental > Aquatic > Marine > Coastal > Sediment | place: Netherlands...
CGACGGCCGAGCAAGTGCTCGACCACCTCCAGACGCTCGGCCTCGGAATGGGCCCGAGCTGGACGAAGGGCGTTCCCACCTATGGGGGCACGCTGGATCGCGAGGCCTTGCTTAGCCGCGTGAAGGAAGGACCGGCATCGGTTTCGCCGCGAACGCGGCGGCACTGGGCCTTCACCTATGGCGACAAGATCGACGATCTCTACGCGCGGATCGAAAAAGAGCCGGCGCTCGCCAAGGAAATTGTGCCCGGCGTGCCACGTGCGGAGTTGGAACACGCTGCATCGGTCGAGGACGCGAGGACCGGCGAGGACTTTCTCCTACGCCGCACCAAGCTTCGTTTGTTCCTGGATCAAGCAGCGCGCGAGACGGTCGAAGACTGGTTCGCCAAGATCTAGGAGAACGCCTAGAAAAAGGCCTGAGACACGGCTCGCACAGCTTCGGGGGACGAATGGCGGACTTCATGGTCGAAAAGGGCAAGCGCTACAAAGCCACGATTACGCTCGGGCTACTGCAAAGCGTGGCCTCGAACGAGATGGTCGCCGACAAACTGCGTGAAGCGGGCTTCGCTGATGTGAGCGTCACCGGGTCGGGCCGGACGCGGACCGCCACAGGCCTTTGGGCGTGCGAGACCATTTCGGGAACGATACCCAACGAGATTTCCGACATCGCCCTGATAGCTTGAGGGAGCCGGGCTTAAGCGTCGGGGATCACAGGCTCGACCTTCAGCACGGTCCCGTCGGCGCCGACGACCTTGACCTGTGCCCCCTTGGGTAGTGCCGGCCCCTCGACAGGCCAGATCGTATCGCCGGCGTGCACGCTGCCGCGGCCATTCTCGATCGGGTCCGCCAGCGCGAATGTCCGACCGATAAATTGCGCCGTGCGCTGATTGAGGAGCGGCGCATCGCTTTCCATGGGATTTTTCCGTAAGTAGCGGTTAACCAGAATCACGGTGACGAGGGACAGACCGCCAAACCAGATCAACTGCCACTGCCAGGCCACGTCGTATCGCAACGCAATGACACCCGTCAGAAGCGCGGCGAATCCGAACCACATGAAGAAGACCCCGGGCGCCAGCATCTCGAGAACGAGCAGGACAGCCGCCAGGATCAGCCAAATCCAAGGACCAAGAGTGAGGAGTGTCTCCATCATTGTGGCTTGTCCCTAAACTTTCGGCACCGACCCGCGGCCCCGCCTGGGACGCGAGGTGCCTTGGTCCGTTGCCGAAGACAACGAATCGCCCCCGAAGGCTTCGCGCGCGATCTCCGAGATGCCGGCTATGGAACCGATGACGGACGACGACTCAAGCGGCATAAGCAGGACCTTCTGGTTGTCGGCCTCGGCCAGCGCCTTCAGCGCGCCCACATAATTGTTGGCGATAAAGTAGTTGATGGCCTGCACGCTGCCGGAGGCGATAGCCTCGCTCACCATCGCGGTGGCCCGCGCTTCCGCCTCGGCCTCGCGTTCCCGCGCCTCCGCATCGCGATAGGCTGCCTCGCGCCGGCCCTCGGCTGCCAGAATTTGTGCCTGCTTCTCGCCTTCAGCCGACAGTATTGCCGCCTGGCGTTCGCCTTCGGCGGTGAGAACGGCCGCTCGCTTGTCGCGCTCGGCCTTCATCTGCCGAGCCATGGCGTCGACCAGATCGCGCGGCGGCTCAATATCCTTGATTTCGATACGCGTGACCTTCACGCCCCAGGCGTGCGTTGCCTCGTCGACCACGGTCAACAGGCGATGATTGATCTCGTCGCGCTCGGACAGGAGCTTGTCTAGATCCATCGACCCCATAACCGTGCGGATATTCGTCATGGTGAGGTTGAGAATGGCTCTTTCGAGATTTGTGACCTCGTAGCTCGCCCGTGGTGCATCCAAGACCTGAAAGAAGCCCACGCCATCTACCCGCACCATCGCGTTGTCGCGGGTGATCACCTCCTGGCTCGGCACGTTGATCACCTGCTCCATCATGTTGAGCTTGCGGCCGATACGGTCGATGAAGGGGATGATGAGGGTCAGACCAGGCGTCAGCGTGCGAGTGTACCGCCCGAAGCGCTCGACGGTGTAGTTGAAGCCTTGCGGAACAATCTTGACGGCCGCGACGACCGTTACGACGAAAAGGACGAGCAGAGCAATAACGAAAATATCGAAGCCGAACATCCAGCACCTCCCCAGAGCACGCTGGCGCCGCCAGACCATCACGATCTCAGCGTGACCAGCGGACGGCGCCTCTACGATTGATTACACCATAGATGGGGAGAGCGGGTCCGGTTTTAAGGGACCCGGCGGCGCAATTACTGGGCGATATATTGCATGATGTCCTGCGCCGCCGCCGAGGCCGCCGCTTCCGCCGCAGGCCCCCAGCGCCGGTTGAGCGATCCTTTGGGGATCACATTAGTCTGGGTCACGTTGCCGAGCCGCAGGCCTTCCGGACCGAACACCGTCCAATCGATCCGGATCGTCTCTTCGCCGCGTCCCGCAGGAAACAGGCGCACCATGCCTTGTATTTCATATGCCTGCGCAGCGGGCGTTCCCGTAACGGTAAAGCCGCGATCCAGTAACTGGTTCGACAGGGCGTTCTCGAGCGCCTCTTTCCCATCTCCAGGCGCACCGGCTACGTCGATATAGGCCCAACGCTCGGCGGCCACCGACACCGACACACCCAATGCTGCAACGCTCACAAACACCGCAAGCGCAACCCTCAAACAACCAGAACGAAACACCGACCCGCAACCCTCTTCTAGCCGACCCAGCCCTTCAACTCGCGCTCGATGAGATGAAGCAAGACGCGAATACCGCCCTCAGAGTCGTTCAAGCAAGGGATAAAGCTAAACGCCTCGCCGCCATGCTCGAGAAAGATCTCCCGAGCCTCGCCATTGATCTCTTCCAGCGTCTCCACGCAATCGGCGGCGAAGCCCGGCGTGAGAACGGCCATGCGTTTGACGCCATCCCGCGCAAGCGCTTCGACCGTCTTGTCCGTATAGGGCTGCAGCCACTCCGCCTTACCGAAGCGGGACTGGAACGTCGTCTTCAACTTACTGCCCAGCGGCCCAAGCGCGGCTCGCAGCGCATCGCTCGTGTCCATGCACTGGCACTGATAGGGGTCGCCCTTCGTCACATATGCCTTGGGAAGACCGTGATAGGAGGCGAGGATCACCTCGGGCTCGAAATCGAGTGTCTTAAGATGCGCGCGTATGGAATCCGCGAGCGCCTCGATAAAGACGGGGTCGGCCGGATAAGGCGGCACCGTGCGTAGCGTCGGCTGCCAGCGCATCGATTTGAGCTTGTCGAAGACCGTATCGTTGACCGTCGCCGTGGTCGCGGCCGCATATTGCGGATAAAGCGGAAACACGAGCAGTCTGTCGCAGCCCTGCTCGACCAGCGCCTGCACCCGGCCGGTGATAGTCGGATTGCCGTATCGCATGGCCCAATCCACGATCACCTCTTCACGGTGGCCAAGCCCGTCTGCGATCTTCTCGGCTTGGGAGCGCGTGATGGTCCGGAGCGGAGACTCGTCCAGCTCCTCGTTCCAGATCGAACGATAAGCTTCGCCGCTCTTGGAGGGGCGAGTGGTCAGCACGATCCCGTTGAGGATGGGCCACCAGATGAGCCGGTTGACCTCGATCACTCGGCGATCGGATAGGAACTCCTTGAGATAGCGCCGCATCGACCAGTAATCGGTGTCGTCCGGCGTACCCAGATTGACCAATAACACGCCGATCTTGCCGAAGGGTTGCGACCGGCAATCGTACGGTTCGGTAAAGGCTTTCGCTGGAGGGCTCTGGTTCATCGGCGCACTCCCTGGTTCTGACCTCTCAAGGGTTGCCCGTAAATAGAATATTGCACCGGCCGCGCCTAGTCTTGAGAGATTGCCGCCAGAAATTTTTCCGCATCGCCGAGAATCTGGGCGTGATCGAAGGCAAGCTGCTCGCCCCGCCAATTCTCGATCCACTCCGCCGCGGCGGCATCATCGCCGGCGACGGGGTCTGCGGGCGCGATCAATTGGGCGAGAAAAGCCGCACTGGCCGTGTGCCCTCTGGGGTCTCGGGCGGGGTCGGAGTACATACCGACGAGGTAGAGATCGCCGACGGACAGCCCCGTCTCTTCGCGCAATTCCCGGCGGCAACCGTCCTCGACGGTCTCTCCCACATCCACAAATCCGCCGGGCAGCGCGTACTCCCCTTTGAAGGGCTCATGCCCCCGGCGAATGAGGAGAACGCGTCCCTTCGGGTCGAAGACGACGCAGTCGACCGTGAGCGCTGGCGTTGAAGGAAATCCCATCGGATCGACCTAAGCGGGAGCGATGGGCAGCCAAAAGGGACCGGCTGCCCACGGCAGAACCGCTAATCCTTCGGCTGCGACACGATCCGAAGATATGGTCGCAGGGTCTCCCAGCCATCCGGATGGATCGTCTTGGCTTCGTCGTCCGAGACGGAGGGCACGATGATCACATCGTCGCCCTGCGTCCAATTGACCGGCGTCGCCACGCGATGTTTGGCCGTGAGCTGCATGGAATCGATGACCCGCAACACCTCGTCGAAATTGCGCCCCGTAGTCATCGGATAGACCAAGATAAGCTTGATCTTCTTGTCGGGCCCGATCACGAAAACGTTCCGCACGGTCTGATTGTCCATGGCCGTGCGGCCCTCGGACGTGTTCCCGGCGCCGGCCGGCAACATGCCGTAGAGCTTGGAAACAGAGAGATCGGTATCGCCGATCATGGGATAGGTCGGCTCCGAACCCTGCGTGTCGGCGATGTCGGCCTTCCACTTTTCATGGGATTCGACGGAGTCGACGCTCAGTCCGATGATCTTGACGCCCCGCTTATCGAACTCCGGCTTGATCTTGGCCATGTAGCCAAGCTCGGTGGTGCAGACCGGCGTGAAGTCCTTGGGGTGCGAGAAGATCACCGCCCAAGAATCGCCGAGCCAATCGTAAAACCGAATGCGGCCGTCCGTCGTGTCGGCCTCGAAGTCCGGGGCGGTATCGCCGAGTTGAAGCGTCATCACTGTCCTCCATGGATCACATCAGGAATGGTCGGCCGGGCTGCCCGGAGCCTAATTTGGGAACGCCGAGCTTACGCCGCAACCGCGATTTGAATGCGACAATTGGACTTGCGGTCGTGCGGACCCGTCAGAAAGGCCGAACAGGCCCAAGCGAGGCAAGGAATAGCAGGAGCCCGATCATCATCACAAGCAACGCACCGCCGATCGAGCAAACAATCCAGACCATCTCCGCCCAGCGCGCATTGTCGCCGCCGAGGACAAGCGCCAAATTCCGTGAACCGATTGCCAGTGCGGCAAGAACCGAGACCGTAATCGCCGTTCCGAAGGCCATCGCGAAGGTCGAAGCGACACCCGCCCAGAAGAGCCCTTGCGCCAGAGCAAAGACCAGGACGAGAACCGCGCCGGAGCACGGCCTGATCCCGACGGACATGACGACCGCCAGGATCTTCCGCCAGCTCATCGGCTGGGCAATCTGGCTCACGTCGACGATGTGACCGCAGGCCTCGCAGGACTCATGGTCGTGATCATGGTGTTGGTGATGATCGTGGGCATGCGCATGGCCGCCGCTGTCATGGTGATGATACGCGTGGTCGTCGTGCCGCTCGTCATCATGACCCGCGCCCGCGTCGTTCCGGCGACGCCACAACCGCCACAGGGTCGAGACGAGAAGTGAGAGCCCCACCAGAAAGACCAGCGCGTAGCTGGCGGTCTCGAGCTGCTTGACCCAGCTGCTAACCTGAATGCCCGTGCCCTTGAGCGCGATGATCAGAACACCGACCAACGCAACGGCCATTAACCCTTGAACGGCAGCCGCGAGAAACGAGATGAAAATACCGCGGCGTACCGTCTCCCGATTGGCAAGAACGTAGGAGGAGATGATCGCCTTGCCGTGACCGGGTCCCGCCGCATGGACGACGCCATATACGAAGCTGAGCCCGGCGAGCCACAACCCGGCGCCCCAGGCATTGCCGCTTTTGAGCCTCTTGATCGCGGCGGCAAGCGGCCGCAGCAGCTTTTGCTGCGTCTGGATGATCCAGGCCTGAAGGCCGCTTAGCGCCCCTTGCCCCTTGAGAGGCGCGGCTTGAACGGGCGCAGTCTGCGGTGCTGCCGCACCTTTCGGCGCGGCAAAGGCCGGGGGTGGGGCTTGGCGCTGCGCGGGCGCGCCGAAGGCGGACGGCGGCGACTTTGGCGCTTGAGCCAAAACCTGAGCCTTGGCTGGCGCGAACGGCACGAGCACCGCAAGCACCAGCCCCAAGCAACCGAGAAGAATCTGTGTCACTGCGCGCCGCATGTCACCGTCACGGTCTGCGCGAACTGCGAACCATAGTTGGCGTTCGGACCGAGCTGGCTGAAAAAGGATTCGGTCAGGGCCTTGGCATCCTCGGCCGCCTCCGGGTCGGGCTCGGCGACTTTCGCGGCACAGCCCGGCGCGGATCCCGCGAGCTTGATGGGCGCCTTATCGGCGAAGCCAAAGGCCACGAAGAACGAAGGGTCGTAAACATCAACGGTGACTTTTTTAGACCCGGGATCGAGCGGGGTTTCCAGAGGCAAGGTGAAATGCAGCGTCAGCGCCGTGCCGTCGTACTCGACCCAATAGTCTTGCGGCCCTTTCAGCGGCAGAAATTTTTCGTCTCCATCCCGGCGGACGAACGTGAAGTAGTCGAAGTCCTTCAGGGAATCGACGTTCACTTTCGCGAGCGGTTCGAGCTCGTCCTTGGCATAGGTGCCGTCGGCGTTAGCATCGAGCCCTTGCACCGCCATGGCGCTGTAGAATTCGTCGAACGTCCATGCATGTTTGATGCCGGTGATTTTCTTCTCGGGGCCGAAGACGACCTCGGACCGCACCGTCGCCCAAACGTGAGGGTGTGCGTCTGCGGCGGCCGCGAAGCAAGAAATAGCCGCGCCCATAAGCGCCAATGTCAGGACCGCGCGGCATGCGCGTCTACTCCAATAAGGCAAGGCTTGGCTCCCACGAATCGACAGGGCGGATTAGGCCTGAATTATGGAGGATTTTGGGGCGGCGCTACGCAAAAAAATCGTCCCGACAAGGGACGACGCGCAACTGGCAAGAAATGAAAAGAGAGCCCAGCCTCTCTGCGAGACCGGACCCTCTTGTTCAGGATTTTTAGCTCTACGCAGCGACTAGCGCGGCAGAGACGCGGCCAAAAAGGCCGCTCAGATCCGTACGACCGCACCGACAACGGTGATGATCGCAACGGCGATACCGGCGGCAATCAGGACATACTCGATAGCTGTGGTACCGGACTCGTCTTTGATAAAGCGCTTGATAGAAGTCATTTGGACTCTCCCATTACATAAATAGCTTTTAAATATCGGCCCCGCACCGCACTCCGTTTGGCCCGTGGAACCTGATGTGGAAGCTAGCAGGTGCGGGTTAGACAGTGCTTAAAACGATCCGATAAACACAGCGGCAAAAAGGTAATGAATTCGCAAATGGAAAAACTGCGAAACCCCATAGATTCGCCAATTTTTCTAGCTGTTAATCGGATGCCTACTTCCTATTTACTTGCGGCTTACCATGTCACAAACACCCGCGTACCAATTGGAACGCGCTGGTAGAGATCGGCGACATTTTGGTTGTACATGCGGATGCAGCCATGGGAGACCGCCTGCCCCACCGACCAGGGCGCATCGGTGCCGTGGATCCGGTAGAGGCTTTTGCCGAGATAAATGGCCCGGACCCCCAGCGGATTCTGCGGATGGCCGCCAGGCACATGAGCCGGCAGATCGGGATTCTCCCGGCGCATCTCGGCCGTGGGCGTCCAGCTGGGGTTCACCTTCTTTGCACTGACATGGGTCTCGCCGGACCAGCGGGCGTCGCCCTTGGGCGTAGCAATCGGGTAGCCGATGGCTCTGCGGTTCGGCAGAACGTAATAGAGCCTGGCGCGGATGAACTGGACGAGGACCGTCCCGGGCTCGTAGCCGGGCGGGAAGGACACAAGGTGTCGGCCAACCACGCGGGACCGCTGCTGGTGGGAAGATGTGACCGAATCAAACAGCCCCGCCGAGACGTGGCCCGCCGGCAAGGCGATCAGCGCCACCGCAAGCCCTGCGGCGGACGAAAGTCCGAGGATACGCATCACAAGAACCGGTTTCGCTTCTTTCCAGAAGCGTGCAGCCATTCTGGTTAGCAAAATCCAAACAAGCGTCCCAAAAGCTCAAACGGAGATTCGACCCGATTCTAAGCTGTCCGGACACCGGTGACGATATGGACGTGGGCATCCATGTGGACGGCACCGTCTCGCTCATGCTCGGCGTAGCGCTGGATGAGGAGATGGCGGACAGCAGCCAGGACGGCTTCGTCGGCTTCGGCGAGTGCATCGCCGATCGAGAATGACTGAAGCGCGAAGTCCGCCGTTTTGCCTGCGGGAAGCCCACCCGCGAGAGGAATCGTGTCCCGCCAGTGCTGGACCTCCAAGTCGTCAAATCCGGCGTCGGCGAGAAGCCCGAGCAGCGTGTCCTCTCCGGCATAGCGGAACGGGCCGGGTGCATTGGGATCGGGCGGCGGCACGTCGACCACTTGAGACGCCGCCTCGCGAAAGCTCGTCATCCACGGATTGTTCGCCGGCGGGCCCCAGACAGCGAACGCGATGCGGCCGCCGGGCACAAGCCAGGACGCGAGGTTGGAGAAGGCGACAGGCGGATTGTCGAAAAACATGATGCCGAACCGCGACGCCAACCGGTCATAGGGGGCACAGGGCGGGGATGCGCTCTCGACATTGGCGACATGGAAAGCGATCTCGCCGCTGGCGGTATTGGCACGGGCCTGGGCCATTTCGATCAGATCCGGCGAGATGTCGATGCCATGGACCGCACTGCCTGCCGCGGCCAGCCGGGAAATCGCCAGCGTGGGACCACCCCCGCCGCATCCGATATCGGCAATCCGGAGAGGCCTGTCGAGCGCAAGGGCATCGACGAGCGGCGCCGTCACGGGATGGATCATCGCTTCCATGCCGGATAGCTGATCGCGCCATTTCTTGCCCCGCTCAGTGGCCCAATCGGATGCCGAAATAGTCTGGCTCATATACCGCTCCTCCCTCGTGTCATGGTGTTTAAGCAAGCTCTACATGAGAGCGCCGGTGCCGCCACGCAAGCGCGGCATTTGTGCCGAGCGCGCCGAAATTGGGAGGGACTCCGCCATCGACCACTCTTGACTCTCGCCCGACTCAAGACTAAGAACAAAACAGGAACAAAAGTGGGGTGTCAGTAATGCGTAACAACGTTCCAGACGGCGACTTTAGTGCCCTCGTTCCGCCGGCTGACGTTGAAGAAAGAGCAGGCGGTCTTACGGGAAGGGTCCTGATCGAGCAGTTGCGGGCGTCTATCCGTACTCTTGAGCAGGTTCCCGTTTCCCTAGCTATCCCCCCCGCGCCGGGTGCGGCCCCTTCCCGTCCCGCCTGCTCTTTAACGCCGCCAACCGCGGCCCCCGACATCCCGAGCGCCCCTTCGGAAAGCCCCTTGAGCGCGCTGCACCAAGGCGGCTTGCACGAGATCAAACCCCATGCCTATCGCGACACGCCGGCCGGGCTTGGCCTTGCCCTGTCCGTGATCGCCGAGATCCAACGGCAAGGCCCTGGCCTGGTGCTCTGGTGCATGACGCGGCGGCAAACCCAAGAATGGGGGCGCCCTTATGGTCCTGGTCTTTTCAAAGCAGGGCTGGACCCGGCGCGTGTCCTCGTCGTCGAGACGCGCAACGCGGAAGAGGCCGCCTGGGCGCTTGAAGAAGGGCTGAAAAGCACCGCGCCGATCGCAGCTCTGGCCCAAACCAAGATCAAAACCCCGCTTATGGCCCGGCGCCTCGGCCTTGCCGCCCGCGCCGCCGGAACGCCGTGCTTCCTCCTCACCGACCATGGAGGGGCAAAAGTCCCTGGCACGCTCACGCGCTGGCGGATCGCCACGGAGGCAAGCGCCCATATCCCTTTCGATACGGGCGCCAGCTTCGGCGGAGGCGCCCCCGGCCCCGCCTGTTGGCGCCTCTCCCTCGAACGCAGGCGGGCCGGCGCAGACAGCCCTCAAGGTGGGCAATGCGCGGTAGGACAAATAACAAACCCGCTAAGAGAAGGCGCAAGCTTTCATGTGCAGGCAGGTCATGAGCCCGATCGCCAAAATGCCGAACAAAACACCGAAGGCGGCGCGCAGAATGGTCTATGTGTGGTTCCCGCATCTTCCGATCGAGCGGCTGACGCGAGAGCGCCTGCACGCGGGCCGCACACCGCCACCGGCTAAGAAACCCTTCGCACTTGTGGGCAGCGACACGCACGGTCTGACTCTCACGGCCGTCAACACCCCCTGCCGGCATGAGGGGCTGCGGCCTGGCATGCGGCTGGCCGATGCCCGGGCCGTCTGCCCGGCGCTGCTAACCGTGCCCGACGCCCCGGACAATGATGCGGCTTTCCTGGAAGCCCTCGCGCGCTGGGCCTCCCGCTATAGCCCTTCCCTCAACGTGGACGGCGCGGACGGGCTCTGGCTCGACACGACCGGCGTCGCGCATCTTTTCGGCGGCGAACCCGAACTCCTTGCCAATCTTGCCGGACGTCTTGCCAGAATGAGTTTTAGCGCGCGGCTTGGGTGTGCCGACACGCTCGGGGGCGCCTCAGCGCTGGCCCGCTTCGCGCGCCGCAGCCCTGTTACATCCGCATCCGGCACCGCGCCGGAAACGCTCGCGCCTCTCCCCATCGAGGCCCTGCGCCTCGACCCTAAGACGGTTCTCCTCTTGCAGCGGCTGGGGCTAAAACGCATCGGCCAGCTTTACGGCCTGCCGCGCGCCAGCCTCGAACGGCGCTTTCACTCAAAGGACGCGGCGGAAAGCGTTTTGCGCCGCCTCGACGAAGCACTTGGGTGGCGGAACGAGACGCACGCACCGCTTCTGCCCGCGCCGGATTTCGTGGCGCGGCTCTCCTTCGCCGATCCGCTCATCTCTCACGACGGAGTTCTTGCCGGTCTTGAACGCCTCGCTGGCGTGCTTTGCAGCACGTTAACGCGTGCCGGTGCCGGCGCCCGGCGTGTGGTGTTATGGGCCGCGCGCACGGACGGCTCCTCAGTTGCACTCGAAGCCGGGTTGAGCGCGCCGTCGGCGACGGCGGCGCATTTCGTGCGCCTCCTCAAGGAAAAGCTCGATACGATCGACATGGGGTTCGGGGTCGACCTCATGACTTTCGCGGCCCTTGCCGTAGAAGATCTGCACCCGGAGCAAACCGCCCTTAGCGCAACCGCCCGCAAGCCCGGCCCCGAAAAACTCATCGACGCACTCGTGAGCCGTTTGGGGCCGCGCACCGTACGGCGCCTCTTCCCGCAAGAGAGCCACATCCCGGAGCTGGCGCAAACGACGCAAAACGCCTTTTCAAAGCTGCCCGCCTGGAACGGCAGCTCTAGCAGCACTTACTTAGAGAAGCCGCCGCGCCCGCCCCTTCTGCTCGCTAAACCGGAAAGTGTGACCGTCATGGCGGAGATCCCCGAAGGACCTCCGGCCCGTTTCACCTGGCGGCGCGTCAACCGCCGCGTGGTCAAGGCGGAGGGGCCCGAGCGCATCGCACCCGAATGGTGGCGCGCCTTCGACGGCGGCGCGACGCAGCGGACGCGCGATTACTACCGCATCGAGGACGAGGACGGCTGCCGCTATTGGGTCTTCCGCGAGGGACTTTATCAAGAGCGGGGTGAGCAAGAGCGCGAGCCCCCGCGCTGGTTTCTGCATGGGGTGCTCCCATGACCTTTTCTTCGACGCCCGCTTCCGAGCCCCGCTACGCCGAACTCGACGTCACCACGAACTTCACTTTTCTGCGGGGCGGCTCTCACGGCGAGGAACTCGTGGCGCAAGCGGCAGCGCTCGGGCATGCGGCGATCGCGGTCGCGGACGCCAATACGCTTGCCGGCGTGGTGCGGGCCCATATCGCGGCGAAAGAGGCCGGCATCCAATTCATCGTCGGCGCGCGGCTGATCTTGGCGGACGCGCCGTCTCTTCTCGCCTATCCCACCTCCCGCGCGGCTTACGGCAGGCTTTGCCGCCTTTTGACACGCGGGCAGCGGCGCGCCGAAAAGGGCGACTGCTTTTTGTTTCTCGACGACGTAGCAGAGCATGCGGATGGCCTGATCTTCATCGCCCTAAGGGGAGAAAACAATCCCGGCGAGGACAGGCCGGACGACGCCCGTTTCGAAGAGGAACTCTTGCGCCTCAAAGGCGCCTTGAGGGGCCCGCTCTATCTTGCCGCGCATCACAGCTATCGTGGCGCTGACCGTATACGGATCGAAAAATCCGCGCGCGTCGCCGCCCGTACGCACATCCCACTCATTGCCACTGGCGCCGTGTTGTATCACGCCCCCAAACGCCGCCCGCTCCAAGACGTGCTCACCTGCATTCGCGAAAAGTGCACCCTTGCCCACGCAGGGTTTCACCTCGAAGCGAATGCGGAGCGGCATCTGAAAGAGCCCGCCGAAATGGCGCGGCTGTTCAAGGGCTATGAGGAAGCGCTGGAACGCACGGTCGAAATCGCCGAACGCTGCCGCTTCTCGCTCGACGAATTGAAATACGAATATCCGGACGAGCCGGTTCCCCAAGGCAATACACCCCAAGGTCATCTGGAAGCGCTGACCTGGGACGGGGCGGCCTGGCGCTTCCCGGACGGGATCCCCGGCAAGGTCCGCAGCACGATCGAGAAGGAACTCGCGCTCATCGAAGAGCTCAACTACGCGCCTTATTTTCTCACCGTCTACGACATCGTGCATTACGCACGCTCCGTCGGCATTCTCTGCCAGGGACGCGGCTCGGCCGCCAATTCCGCCGTGTGCTATTGCCTGGCCATAACCAATGTCGATCCCACCGAGATCGACCTCCTGTTCGAACGGTTCGTTTCGCCCGAACGCCGCGAGCCGCCCGATATCGATGTGGACTTCGAGCACGAGCGCCGCGAGGAGGTGATTCAATATATATACGCGCGCTATGGCCGCGACCGCGCAGGGCTGGCCTCCACCGTCATCTCCTATCGGGGTCGCTCGGCCGTGCGCGAGGTCGGCAAAGTGCTGGGACTGTCGGAAGATACGCTTGCCGCGCTCGCCGGCACGATCTGGGGCCTCAGCAACACTGGCCTGCCGGACAAATATGTGCGCGAGGCGGGGCTCGACCCATCCGATCCACGCCTTGCCCGCTGCCTTGCGCTGGCTCATGAGTTGCTCGGCTTTCCTCGGCATCTGTCGCAGCATGTGGGCGGCTTCGTGCTGACACGCGGGCCCTTATCCGAGCTCGTGCCCATCGGCAATGCGGCCATGGAAGACCGCACCGTCATCGAATGGGACAAGGACGATCTCGACGCGCTGGGCCTGCTGAAGGTCGATGTGCTCGGCCTCGGCATGCTCACCTGCATCCGCAAGGCCTTCGCGCTGCTGAAAGAGCATTACGGTAGGGACCTCGCGCTCGGCACTGTGCCGCGGGAGGATCCAATCGTGTACGACATGCTCTGCCGCGCCGATTCCATCGGCGTGTTCCAGGTGGAGAGCCGCGCGCAGATGAATATGCTGCCGCGCCTGAAGCCGCGCTGTTTCTATGATCTCGTCATCGAGGTCGCCATTGTGCGTCCCGGCCCTATCCAGGGCGATATGGTGCATCCGTATTTGCGCCGCCGCTCCGGCGACGAGGCCGTCGACTTCCCCTCGCCCCATCCAGACCACGGGCCGCCGGACGAGCTCCACCAAGTGCTCGGCAAGACCATGGGCGTGCCGCTGTTCCAGGAGCAGGCCATGCGCCTTGCTATGGAGGCCGCGAAATTCTCCGGCGACGAGGCGAACGAGCTTCGCCGCGCCATGGCGACGTTCCGGCGGCGCGGCACGATCGACACGCTCCAGGACAAGATGGTCGGCCGCATGACCGCGCGCGGCTACCCGCAGGATTTCGCCGAACGCTGCTTCAACCAGATCAAAGGCTTCGGCGAATACGGCTTTCCCGAAAGCCATGCGGCGAGCTTCGCCCATCTTGTCTATGTGTCGTCCTGGCTCAAATGCCATTATCCGGATGTCTTCGCCTGCGCGCTTCTGAACGCCCAGCCCATGGGCTTTTACGCGCCGGCCCAGATCGTGCGCTGTGCCCGCGAACATGGCGTCGAGGCACGCGCGCCCGACATCAATCACAGCCATTGGGACTGCACACTGGAGAAACTGCCTTCCAGCCCTCAAGGTGCGCGAGGCGCGGTAGGGCAATTAAGATGCGCGCTTCGTCTTGGCCTGAGACAGATCGACGGATTTCGCGAAGCCGATGCAGAGCAAGCCGTGGCCAGGCGCGACCGTCCCTATGCCGGCATACAGGATTTGTGGCGCCGCAGCGGTCTTGGCCGCGCCAGCATCGAACGGCTTGCAAGCGCCGATGCCTTCCGCTCGCTCGGGCTCGACCGGCGGCAAGCTTTATGGGCCGTGCGCGGCCTGCCCAAGGAAATCCCGCTGCCGCTCTTCGAACACGCGATAACCACGGAGATCGGCCGCGAGCCGGATGTCGCGCTCCCGGTCATGCCGCTGCCCGAGCATGTGGTGGATGACTACCGCACGCTGCGGCTCTCGCTCAAAGCCCATCCGATGACATTCCTGCGGACGCACGTCACAGCCGCCCGCATCGTCTCTTGCGGGCAGGTCAAGGCCATGACGGACGGGATGCGGGTCAGCGTCGGCGGCGTGATCTTAGTGCGCCAGCGTCCCGGCTCGGCCTCCGGCGTAGTGTTCATGACCATCGAAGATGAGACGGGCGTCGCCAACGCAGTGATCTGGCCCACGGTCCTGGAGCGCATGAGAAAAGTCGTCATGGGCGCGCGGCTTGTGGTGATCCATGGCCGCGTGCAGCGGCACGAGGACATTATTCACGTCGTGGCGACGCGGCTTGAAGACAAGAATCACTGGCTGGATCGTCTGTCCGAGGACGGCAAAGCGCTCGAGGCCGCACTCGCAAATGCCGACGAGGTTCGAAGACCCGACCCAGGCTCATGGCGCGGATCGCAACCCAAACCCGGCCTGCTGCCGCCTCTTGCCGCCGCCGATCACGTCAAACGGCCCGAGAGCGGCGAACCTGCCCGCAAGGGCGAGGCCCGTCATCCGCGCTGGCATCCCCGCTGCCACCCGAGAGAGACCCGCATCATTCCCAAATCCCGCGATTTTCATTAGCCGCGCGGCTAACGGACGCGTGACTGGCGAGCGTGGTGAAAGTGGATATGCTGCGCCCCATGTCGCACCGAAATCCACTGTCTCATCGTATTCTCGCCGTCCTGACGGCCCTCGTCCTTCTGATTGGACCGGCTTCCGCGCTCGACCTGCCCGAAGGCGCGAGCGGTCTGGCGCAGAAGCCGCTCGTCAAAGCCAAAAAGCATATGATCGTCGCCGCGCACCCGCTGGCCGCCGAGGCGGGCCTTGAGATGCTGCGCCAAGGCGGCGCGGCCATCGATGCGGGCATCGCCGCGCAAGCGGTGCTGACCCTGGTCGAGCCGCAGTCCTCAGGCATCGGCGGCGGCGCCTTCGTGCTCTACTGGGATGTCGCGCAAAAAACGCTAACCAGCTATGACGGCCGCGAGACCGCACCGGCGGGCGCGACACCCGATGTCTTTCTGGATGCGGCCGGCAAACCCCTGCCCCGCCCCGTCGCCATGCATAGCGGCCGGTCCGTCGGCGTTCCCGGTGTGCTCGCCATGCTCAAGCGCGTGCACGACGAATACGGCAAGCTGCCCTGGGCCGAACTATTCCAGCCTGCTATTGCGCTCGCCCGCGACGGCTTTCCCGTCACCGCAAGGCTCGCAAAGATGCTGAGCAATGCCGACCCCAACACGTTCGATGCTACCGCACGTGCCTATTTCTTCGACGAGAACGTCCAACCACGTCCAGCCGGCTACATCTTGAAGAACGAACAGCTCGCGGAGACATTCGAGATCATCGCACGCGACGGGATCGAAGCCTTTTACAAAGGCCCGATTGCCACCGATGTCGCCAAATCGGTACAGAACGATCCGCGTGGTGCGGGCACGCTCAGCGAAGCCGACTTCGCCGGTTATCAGGCGAAGACGCGTCCGGCCGTGTGCGTCCCCTATCGCGGCCACGAAGTCTGCGGCATGGGCCCGCCCTCGTCGGGCGCCGTCGCCGTCGGACAGACGCTCGGCCTGGTCGCCCCATTCGACCTCGGGACGACGCCAATGGATGCCAGCGCCGCGCATATCATCGCCGAGGCCGAGCGTCTCGCTTTCGCCGACCGCGCGCGCTACCTCGCCGACCCGGACAAGGTCGCCGTTCCTGTGGACGGCTTGCTCGACAAAGACTATCTGGCGGCGCGGCGAAAACTGATCGATCCCAACCGCGCGGCGGAAACCGTCACCCACGGGACACCGCCAGACCTAACCCAGGCCTTCGGACGCGACGCCACAAAAGAGAAGGGCGGCACCAGCCACGTTTCCGTGGTCGACGACAGTGGCGATGCTTTTTCGCTGACCACGAGCATCGAGTTCGCTTTCGGCGCGCGGAGCATGGTGCGCGGTTTCCTGCTCAACAATCAGCTGACCGATTTCTCCTTCCTGCCCAAGGACAAGGACGGCATGGATATCGCCAACCGCGTCGCGCCGGGAAAGAGGCCCCGCAGCTCCATGGATCCGACTCTGATCTTCGGCCCCGACGGCGATCTCGATTACGTGCTGGGTTCCCCAGGTGGCGCCGGCATAATTCTGTTCAATCTGAAGGCGATATTCGCGCTGATCGATTGGGGAATGAACCCGGCTGAGGCTGCGGCTCTGGTCAATTTCGGTGGCACGCCGCACGGCGTTCTCCTCGAGACCGGTGCCGAGTGGGACGAGCTCGAACAAGCGCTCGCGG
>Ga0316198_10000875_pt1 | contig 16822 bp, 17 predicted proteins | sample OudBieAanoxic_MG_FD_204935 | JGI IMG/M metagenome (GOLD analysis project Ga0316198, IMG submission 204935) | Coastal sediment microbial communities from Oude Bieten Haven, Netherlands - site A anoxic | ecosystem: Environmental > Aquatic > Marine > Coastal > Sediment | place: Netherlands...
CGATCAACAAGCACAAGAACGCGACTGTAGACGTTGGTCAGGTCATGTTCGGTCAGACCATCACCATTTCCGGCGATGTGTTGCGCCAGTTCGACGGGCGCCGCGCTGCCAATCCGAAAAAGTGGATCATCAATCAGGCGGACGGCAATGGCACGGGCGTCGTGCCGTACAATTACAAGAAGAAGAGCTTCGTCAACGCGCTGCAATGGGCCATCGGCCTAGAGATCTTTCTGCTGGCGGAGGACCCGTGGCGAGTCCTGTTCTCGACCGACCACCCCAATGGCGCGCTCTTCACACGCTACCCGGAGATTTTTCATCTCTTGATGGACAAGGACGAACGCTCGCGCTGGCTGGACCAGTTACCCGAAGCCTCGCGGCAGGTGTCCGGTCTTGCCGGTATTTCGCGGGAGCTGACATTCTCCGAATTGGCCGTCATAACGCGCGCGGCCCCTGCGAAGGTGCTGGGCCTGACGGACCGGGGCCATTTGGCGCCGGGCGCTGTCGCTGACGTCGCCGTCTACACCGATCAGAGGAACAAGACGAAGATGTTCTCCGCCGCCGACCTGGTGTTCAAGTCCGGCAAGCTGGTCGTGCGTAAGGGCAATATCGTCGATGTCAGCTGGGGCCGCTGCTATCACGTGGAGCCCGGGTTCGACGTCCAGATCGAGAAGCGCGTGCGTTCCTTCTACGAGACCTATTATGGCGCCGACCCATCATGGTTCGGCGTGACTGAAACCGTTTCCGATGGTCCCGATCGGTTCGCGACCATTCCTTGTGCGAGCTGACATGCCAGAGCTGAAAGTCAAAGGCGTCACTATTGTTGAGACGTTCGCGGAAGCCTTCCCGATGGTGGGGACGCGCGTTATCATCACCGCGCCGACCGCCGAATGGGCAATGATTTCGGCCCGCACCATGACCGGTTTCGCGACCTCTGTGATCGCCTGCGGCGCGGAAGGCGGGATCGAACGTACGCTTCCGAAATCCGAGACGCCCGACGGGCGCCCCGGCATTTCCGTGCTCTTGTTCACCATGGACGCGAACATGCTTCAGACCCAGCTGCGCAACCGGGTGGGCCAATGCGTGCTGACCAGTCCGGGGTCTGCCTGCTACGCGGGCCTTGAGGGCGAGAAAACGCTTAAGCTCGGCGCGTCTTTGCGGTTCTTCGGCGATGGCTGGCAGATGTCGAAGGTGATCGGCGGGCGCCGCTACTGGCGCATTCCCGTCATGGGCGGCGAATTCGTCTGCGAAGACAAGACGGGCATGACGACCAAGGCCGTGGGCGGCGGCAATCTTCTCGTCGTCGGCAAGTCTCATAGCGCCGTGCTGGCAGCGTGCACGCGAGCGGTCAAGGCCATGGCCGACGTGCCGGACGTCATCACGCCGTTCCCGGGCGGCATCGTGCGCTCTGGCTCGAAAGTGGGTTCCAAATATGCAGGCCAGATCGCGTCGACCAACCATGCCTATGCGCCTGGCCTCAAATGGCATGCGGATTCGGAGCTGCCGCCAAACGCGGAGGCCGTGCTGGAGATCGTCATCGACGGACTGACCGCGGATGCGATCCACGAGGCGATGCATGAGGGCCTTCACGCGATCGCCAAGGGCGGGTCGCGGGAAGGCATTACGCACATCACGGCGGGAAACTACGGCGGCAACCTCGGGCCCCATCACTTCCACCTTAAGGAGATTGTCGGGTGAGCGCGCTTTGTTTCGAGCTCAAGGGACGGCCTGAGCAGCGGCTTGACCTGTCGTCGTTGGTGCCGGCGCGCCTTGACGGTCTGAACCGCAAACAGATCGAGGCGTTGTCGATCGCGACGACGCGCGAGGCGCTGAGCGTCGGCGATGCCTTCAAGGTGAAGGGCAAGGACGTCCAGAACCTGCACTTCATTGACACCGACGATCGCTGCGACAAGATCGGCGCCAAACTGACAGGCGGCGAGATCGTGGTCGAGGGCGATGCGGGCATTTTGCTCGGCGCGCAGATGAAGCGGGGCAAGATCGCTGTTCAGGGCAGCGCGGGCGTGTCCGTCGGCGCGACCATGACCGGCGGTGAAATCAGTGTACGGCGTGATGTCGGCGACCAGGCAGGCGGGGTCGCCTTCGGCGAGACGTTCGGCATGAAGGGCGGCTTCATTTCCATCGGCGGCGACGCCGGCGCGCTTGTGGGTGAGCGCTTGCGCCGCGGGCTCATCGTGGTTGGCGGCAAGGCGGGCGAGTACGCAGGCGGCCGCATGGTTGCAGGTACGATTGTGCTCCGAGGCAGCGCGGGCCGTTACGCGGGCTATGGCAATCGGCGCGGGAGTCTGATTTTTGCCGACAAGCCGCGGCATCTCCTGCCGACCTATGTCGACAGCGGCGTGATGGAGTTCGACTATATTCGCCTGCTTGAGACCTGGCTGCGCGGGCAAGGCATGCGGATTCGCCTCGGGGGCCGTGCGCGCCGGCTCATGGGCGATATGGCCGTTCTGGGCAAAGGGGAAATGCTGATCCTCGACTGACACGATTCGGCAGGTGCCCGCGAGCGGCACTTGACGCCGGATCGGCGCTTCTCCTTTATGCTTGAGGTTTCAAGCTCTTTCGTCCCGCGCTTTAGAATATGACGTCTTCACCTTTTGTCCTTCTCGACGACAGCCTCACATCCCGTGAGCGTAGCCTGCTGTTTGAGTCAGCCGAGGAGATCGTCTGCGTCGACCGGCCGGAGGACGTGGAGGCCGGGCTTCGACGCGTTTCCGACGGGCTCGCCCGCGGTTTGCATGTGGCGGGTTACTTTAGCTATGAGCTTGGCTACTGCCTTGAGCCGAAAGTGCGCGCGCTGCTCCCGGCGAGGCGCGCTGTGCCGTTATTCTGGGTCGGGCTCTACAGCCAGGCGCGGCGGATGGACGACCAGCATGTGCGGCAATGGCTCGACGAGCGTGGTGGGGCAGGGCAGGCGAAGGTCTCGGACCTGGCGCTTTCCTGGAGCCGCGAGAACTATGGATGCGCGTTCCGGGCGGTCCAGGATTACATCGCGGAGGGCGATGTCTACCAAATCAATCTCACGCAGAAATATCTGTTCGACTTCGAGGGCGATCCCGTCGCGCTTTACGCGAGCCTGAGGCGCAGGCAGCGGGTGGCCTATGGCGCGCTGATCGAAACGCCGGACCTCGCCGTGCTGTCGCTCTCGCCCGAGCTGTTCTTCCGGCGCGAGGAGCAGCAACTCACCACACGGCCCATGAAGGGCACCGCGCCGAGGGGCCGGACGCCCCGTGAAGACGCACGGCTCAAGACCTGGCTCGCCATGGACGAAAAACAGCGCGCGGAAAATCTGATGATCGTGGATCTCCTGCGCAACGATCTCGCCCGCGTCTCGCGAATCGGCTCGGTGGAGGTGACGGACCTGTTTACGGTCGAAACCTACCGCACAGTGCATCAGATGACCTCGGGCATCACCTCGGAGCTGCGCTCGGATATGGAGATCGCCGATATGCTTCGGGCCCTGTTTCCGTGCGGGTCCATCACCGGGGCACCGAAGGTCCGGTCCATGGAGATCATCCGAGAATTGGAGAAGGAGCCTCGGGGTATCTACACTGGCGCCATCGGCACCATTGCCCCGTCCGGTGAATGCCAATTCAACGTAGCCATCCGCACGGCCGTGCTGTCAGGCGGGCGTGGCGAGATGGGCATCGGGGGCGGCATCGTCGCCGACTCGAAGGAAGACTCCGAATACGCCGAATGCCTCCTAAAGGCCCAGTTCCTTACTGAGTCCGGCGGAGCTTTCGAGCTCATCGAGACGCTGCGATGGCAGAGCGAGCACGGCTACCATCTCCTGGAGCGGCATCTCTCGCGCCTTCAGGCCTCCGCCGCCCATTTCGGTTATCCGTATTCGCGCGAAGCCGTCCTCGCGGCGCTGGATGCCGAAGCCGCCGGTATCCAATCGCCCGTGGCCATGGTCCGCCTACTTCTGTTCGAGGATGGGACCGTCACGACCAGTTCGCGGGAAATCGAGCTGCCGACAAAGGACACGGTCTGGCGCTTCGTCATCTCGGATCTGCGCCTCGACGAGAAGGATCTGTTTTTCTATCACAAGACCACGCGGCGGCAGTTCTACGACCGGGAGATGGAACGGCAGAAGGACCTCACGGGCTGCGACGAGGTCGTGTTCTTCAATATGCGTGGAGAATTGACCGAAGGCACCAGGACCACCCTTTTCGTGGAACGGGACGGGCGCTTGTTCACGCCTGCGCTGCGCTGTGGACTTCTGCCGGGCACGTTGCGGGAGGAGCTTCTCGATCTGCCCCGGGCTTCCGCCAGTGAAGCTGTCTTGACGGAGGCCGACTTGAGGGACGCCGATCGCATCTATCTCGGCAACTCGGTCCGCGGCCTAGTGCAGGCCAAGTTGTTAGAAGCGGCCGGTACCCCCAAGCCTTCTCGCGCGGACCAAGCGCATTAGGACGCCATAAGAACGAGAACACCACGAGAAAATGCCCAGATCCGAAGACCTGGGCACTTTCTAGGTGTGCGCTCTGTGAAAAAAACCTCGATGCGGAGACTTATGACGGCTGATTTTCAGTCGTTTCGGAACTCTCGTTCTCTGCCGTCTCCTTGGCCTTATCCGACTGCACCTTCTCGGCTGCCTTGCCGAACGAGGCGGCAATCTCCGACCAGGCCCGCAAGAAGCCTTGGCCTAGTTCCTGTGCGCCGTCGCGGAGCGGCTCGGCCCTTTCCCAAAGCTCGCGCGCCTTGTCCTTGGCCATCTCGGCGGATTTCTTGCCCGTCTCCGTCAGCGTGGATTGCGTCTGGCTGGCCTGGTCGAGGGCGAGCTTCTGCAAGTCCTCCATCTGGGCGGTGGTTGTATTGCGGTAGGCGTGGGCCCGGCTGAGCACATCCTGAAAGCGCAAGTCCATATTGCCCAGAACGGTTTCGCCGAGGACGCCGGCATGCGTTCGAAGGGACTTGACCTGCTCTCCGAGCGTGTCCAGATCACGCTGCAGATCTTCCCATTCCTTGTCGGCCTGTTCGGCCTTGGTCGTGTTGTCGGTCTTGGCTGTCTGGTCTGTCATTTGGGTCTGCTCAGTCTCTTTGAGATCATCGGTCATGGCGGGTCTCTTGAGGCTTGGACTAAGAATCAGCGTTCAGTTTGGTCGTAGCGCATTCAAGTGACGGTAGGACAATCCCCCGCAATTGCTTGTGGCGGGGCGCCGACTCGGCCTTTACAGCAAAAGGTGCCGTCGCGAAGCGGCGGACCGGATGCTAACATCGGGGCGTCGTTCGGAGCCTACGGGGTGCTTCGAATAAGGCTTACACATTTGGTCTGTTGGGGCGGACATCAAGAGGGGCTGCTCTTTTTGATTTGAGGCCGGCCTATCGTAGCCTGCGGGGGAGCGAAGCCGGTCGCGCGCCGTTCACAACCTGCCGGCTAAAATGCGCCGCTTGCTCAAGGCGGTCCCTCGGGACCGTGTCACGACTGCTGCAGGAAACCAATGATCGGACAAATTTTAAGCGCGCTGCTTCCGGCGATCATCACCATCATGCTCGGTTATTTCGCGGCGTGGCATCACGATTTCTCCCAAAGCGAGGTGCCGACCCTCAACCGCATGGTGATGACCTATGCCTTGCCGCTGGCCCTGTTCGTGGGCGTCTTCAGCGCGGGCCGTGAGGAGCTGCTAGCGGATATTCCACTCCTGGTGTTCCTGTTTCTTGCGATCGTGGGCACCTTCGTAGTGGTGCTCTTGGTCGCCGTTTTTGTGTTTCATCACCCTCCCGGCTTGAGCGCGCTTCGCGCGTTGATGGCGTCCGGTCCAAGCACGGCCTTCGTCGGCGTTCCCGTCTTGGGCTCGCTCTACGGTGCGACAGCCAATATTCCGATCGCGGCCGGCGGCATCATCATCGTGATCTTTGTTCTCCCGACGACCCTTGTTTTGCTGGGGATCGATGCCGCGCGAAACGATCAGGCGGCCGCAGGGGCGGGGAGCGCGACAGCAAGCACTCCGCCCATCGATGTGCCGGGCACGGTTCTGAAGTCTCTGAAGCAGCCCATCGTGTGGCTGCCGATCGCGGGGTTTGTTTTGGTCCTCTTGGACCTTGAGCTGCCAACGGTTGTGGAACAGTCCATGTCGCTCTTGGGGCATTCTTCATCCGGCGTCGCCCTGTTTGCGTCAGGGATCATTCTGGCCGGCTACAAGGTAACGCTGAGCGCGCCGGTGCTGGTTCTCGTTTTTATCAAGAACGTCGTGCAGCCCGCCATCGTCTGTTTCGGAATGCTGGCGCTCGATTATGGCCAACCCATTCTCGGTCAAACTGTCGTCACCACGGCATTGCCGGCGGTCGCGCTCGTGGTGATGCTGGCGGTGCAGTACCGTACGGCCATTCCGGAAGCCGCATCGGCGCTTCTGATCAGCACGTTTGGCTCGCTGCTCACCATCAGCCTCTTCATATGGCTGGTGAGCTAGGGAGTCGGCCCGGCTGAGAGCGTGGATACGCTCAGGCGCTGCGCGATGCGGCGGAAGCCTGGCCGGCAAGTTCTGGTTTGGCCTCGTCTTCAGCGTTGAGATGCAGGGCCTCGGCGATCCGGCGGCGGGCGCGATTGACGCGGCTCTTGATGGTACCGACGGCACATCCGGAAATCTCGGCAGCTTCTTCGTAGGAGAAGCCCGCCGCGCCGACGAGAACCAGCGCTTCACGCTGATCGTCGGGGAGCTCCGAAAGGGCTTCCTGAAAGTCCCTCATGTCCATATGGCCGTATTGCTCGGGACTGGATGAGAGTTTGGCCGCGTAGGCGCCGTCGACGTCTTCCACCTCGCGCTTCTTCTTGCGGCGTTCGGAGAAGTAGGTGTTCCGAAGGATCGTGAAGAGCCAGGCCTTGAGGTTCGTTCCCTCCTGGAAGGAATCCAGATTGTTCCAGGCCTTGTACAGCGTCTCCTGCACAAGATCGTCGGCACGCTCGCGGTCGCCGCACAACGAAACACCAAAGGCTCGCAGGTTGCCGATTTGAGCCACGAGAGCATCCCGCAGGCCCGGTGATACGGTGTCGGGCAAGTCAATTCTCTCCGCTGTCGTCGAGATCCTTGAGAAGTCTCAGCAGGTGCTCGGGAACCGGTTCTTCGGCAACAGAATCGAACACGGCTCGAACCTGCCGGCCTATATGGGCTTGGAGGGCGGGTGACATACTTGCATCCGGCTTGGCCGCAGGCTCGAGAACCCCGTCGTCTTGCCGCTCGGCGCTCTTACTCGCGTCGACAGCCATGCGCCTTTGAGCCTTATCCTTGTCGTCTTCGGTCACAACGGTTCCTTATCCAGTACGATCAGCATGCCGATTGTAACCGAAAACCGCTGCATCTCTGCACCGTAAAAACCCACAATCCTTCAATAGGTTCCAGGGCCAAGCCCGTTTTGCGAAAGTTTCGGCGCAGCTTTCCGCGCGATCCGGAACGCACGCATTGTTTCTTTCGCCCCTCTATGTGAGACAATGGGGCTGCCGACTGACCACTATCTTTTGCTCTTGGGGGAGCACCGTTCCATGCAGCTGTCTCAGACCGTCGCGCCGCATCTGCCCTTGCTGAGGCGTTTTGCGCGTGCCCTTGCGGGCTCTCAGAGCGCGGGGGACGCCTATGTCGCGGCGACATTGCAGGTCCTGGCCGAGGATCCGTCCCTGTTCGACGCCAGTCTTGACCCCCGGGTCGCGCTGTACCGCACCTTTGTCAGCATGTGGAACTCCGTCGGGTTGAACCTGAGGACGGAGTTTTTCGACCGGGGGGACACGCCGGTCGACCGGCAGCTGGAGCAAATTACCCCGCTGGCCCGTCAAGCCTTTGTCCTGTGCTCGGTGGAAGGGTTTTCGCTCGAGGAGACGGCCGAGATCCTCAATACGACGCCCAGCAACGTCCAGGCTCTGCTCGACGACGCAGGGCGTGAGATTGCCGCGCAGGTGGCGACCGAGGTGCTGATCATCGAGGACGAGCCGATGATCGCCATGGATCTGGAAGCCATTGTCGAAGGGCTGGGGCACCAGGTAGCGGGTGTCGCCAGGACCCATTCCGAGGCGGTCGATGCCACCAAGAGCAAGACGCCGGGGCTGGTCCTTGCCGACATTCAGCTCGCGGACGGCAGTTCGGGGCTCGATGCGGTCAATGAGATGCTGGGCTCGTTCGAAGTGCCTGTGATCTTCATCACGGCCTACCCGGACCGGCTGCTGACGGGCGAGCGGCCCGAGCCGGCCTTCCTGATTACGAAGCCGTATCAGCCGGACACGGTCAAGGCCATCGTCTCCCAGGCTCTATTCTTCCAACAGCACGCTAGGCGCAAGAGCTGATCGCCGTGCGGCAAGTCCGCGAGCGGCGGCCCTAGATTTTGCCGAAGAACATCAGCAGAAGCAGCATGAGGATGATCACGGCGACTAGCCCGGACGGGAAGGCACCCCAGGCGCGGCTATAGGGCCAGGCCGGCAGGACCGCGAGAAAAACCGCGACCAGGATGATGAGGAGAATTGTTGGGCCCATTGTGCGTCTCTGAGCGTGGTTCTACGCGATGATTGTCCAGATCGGGCAGACCATAGACTATTCTCTGCTACGCGCTAGGCTTCCACACGCCACGGTTCGACACAGGGCTGGCGAAACTGGTTGCCAGTCTCCACGTTTTAGTTGCGAATGTGCCAGTCTCGGCGCGGGAGGGATTCGACGTGATCAACCCACATCCGATTCTTGTCGTGGAGGACGAGTTTCTCATTGCGCTCGACATCGTGGCTGCGCTCGAGAACGCCGGCCTGGCTGTAGTGGGTCCTGCGAGCACGGTCAGCGACGCGCTGACGGCGATCCAAGCGGGTCCGATACGCGGCGCCTTGCTCGATGCGCATCTGGGGGGCGAGTCCGCAAGCCGGATCGCCGACGTCTTGACGTCGCGAGAGCTGCCCTTTGCTTTCGTCAGCGGCTATGGGCGCGAGAGCCTGCCACCCGCGCACAGTGCGGCCCCCTTGGTCCGAAAACCGTTCACGGACCAAGAAATTTTGGCTGCGGTCGCCGGGTTTTGACCGCAGGGCCGTGCAACAATTTGCGCGAGACGGCGTTTGCCGCATGCGCTCACGGCTTTCGGCGCGTTCGAAGGACAGGTGAGGTCGTAAATGTTGCTAACATGGGCGATTATCTTTGCGGTCGTGGCGCTCGTCGCCGGCGTGTTTGGCTTTGGCGGCGTCGCGTCGGCCGCGGCTGGGGTCGCGCGGGTCTTGTTTTTCATTTTCCTGCTCGTGTTCCTGGTCACGCTGATCGCAGCGCTCGTCTAGGCAACGCGCGCGCGGTGTGGGGCTCGTCATGAGCAGCGCACTCTCTATGGGGAATCTGCAGGCCTTTATGAGCCCCGCCGTCGGAACCCTCGCGACAGCGCTCGGGATTCTTTCCATCTGCGGGCTCTTGATCTATCTCTACCGGGCCAATCGGAAAGAGCAGGGTCGAGAGGCGGCACGCCAGCGCCTCGAAGCGCATCTCGACCAGCGTACGAAGGAGTTGGCGGACGCGGAGCGCCAGTTCGATGCCGAGCGGCAGGCAAGCGAACAGCAGCTGCGGCTCATGCTCCGCGAGCTCACGCACCGGTCCAAGAACCTTCTCGCTGTGGTCCAGGCGATTGCGCGCCAAACGGCGCGGCAGACGGCAAGCGTCGATGAGTTCCTCGACAGGTTTGGCGCGCGGCTCCACGCGATCGGTATGTCACATGATCTTCTCGTAGCGGACGATTGGCACGGCGCGTCCTTGCGTATGCTGGTGGAGCAGCAATTGGAGCGGCACATGAACGGACATAGGGACGGTTCAGGCGCCCGGGTCATGATCGAGGGCGAGGATGTCGTACTGAAACCTGAAGCGGTGCACAATCTCGGCATGGCGTTGCACGAGCTGACCGCGAATGCGGAGAAGTACGGCTCGCTGTCCAAGCCGGAAGGCGCGGTCCATGTGAGCTGGAAGGTGTGCGAGGACGAGAAGGCGCTCAAGCTTACTTGGGAAGAGCGCGGCGGCCCGGTGGTGCAGGAGCCCTCCAGATCCGGCTTCGGGCGTACGATGATCGAGGACATCGTGGGAAAGGCGCTCGCGGGCGAGGTTGCGCTGTCGTTTCCGGCGCAGGGCGTGCGCTGCGAGATCGTCATCCCAACGTCCCACATCACCTCGCGCGGCTAGGCGGCCTGCCTGGCGCGGTCCCTTGGCGCCTCCGCCGATAAAGCGCTCGTGATCGTCTGTGCGCGGAAGTTGAATTGAAGCTTCGCCGACAATCCATAGATTCAAGTCACGGTCGTTAACGCATCATGAGAGCCGCCGATGAGCACGAGAAGCCCCAATGGGGAAGGAGAGCCACAATGGTAACGCGACGACAGATTCTTCTCGGCACCGCAGGCGTTGCTGCCGCCACAGCCGGTGGCGTGGCCTTGCTGCGCGAGCAGAGCACCAAGGCAACCGCCGCTTCCGAGGGTACGTTCGAGATCACCAAAACGCCCGAGGAGTGGCGCAAACTTCTGACCCCGCAGGAATACGCTGTACTGCGCGATGCCGACACCGAGGCGCGCTGGACCAGCCCGCTTAACAAGGAAAAGCGCAAGGGAACATTTGCCTGCGCTGGGTGCGAGCTGCCGCTGTTCAAGTCCGAGACGAAGTTTGAGTCCGGCACGGGCTGGCCGAGCTTCTACGAGCCGATCGACGGCAACATCGGCAAGGCCAAGGATTTCAGCTGGGGCATGTTTCGCGACGAAGTGCATTGCCGCCGCTGCGGCGGACATCTCGGCCACGTCTTCAACGACGGGCCGAAGCCGACCGGCTTGCGCTACTGCATCAACGGCGTCGCGCTCAAGTTTATACCGGCCTAATTTTCCCCGGCCCTGACGTTTCGAGGTCCTCCCTGACGAACTCCGGCGTGGCTTCTACCGAAGCTACGCTGTTTTTTTTGTTGATTGAGTCGTCAGGGACCGGAACCAAGCGCGCGCCGGGAAGTTCAAATACCGTGGCGGGGTCAGTAATGCGTGTCCCGCTCGCCGTACGGGTATACGGGGGTGAGGGAGACGGTAACGGCTCCCCTCGCTCGTCCCGAATATCCTGGCGTGCCCGGTTGACGCTTACGCATCCCGCCACGCCCTATCGTGAAACAATCCTGGAAACACTGTCGGCTCTAGCCATGCCTGCTGGTATAAATCGATTCATCAACCTAGAATAGCATGGCGTCTTGAGACTCTAAAGCGATTGTGGCGGATTTCGTAGTTCCTTCATCGACGCCGACGGCAGGCAGGCAGTGCCGGCGCGCCCAAAGATGGCGGTCACTTTGGCGCGTCGGTAACTTGGCCGAACCACCACAAGCCGGTAGGATTGGTTCATCCACCTCATGGATCTGGAAGGCCGAAATGGTAAGTCGATTTGATGGGCTGGTGCCCATCCAGTTGCCAGTATGGGTCGCGCTCTGCATTCCACTGTTCATGGCCGGTTGCGAGGACAGCAAGACCGCTACCAAAGAAGCGTCGAAGCAGAAGGTGACAGTCGCCGAGGCGGTTGCCGCCGATATTCCGCTCACCCAAGAGTTCGTGGGGCAGACTGCGGCAGTGAAACTTGTCGATGTCCGCGCGAAGGTTCAAGGCTATCTAATGGAGCGACCGTTCACAGAAGGCTCCGATGTCAAAAAGGGCGACACCCTCTTCGTGATCGACCAGCGGCCCTTTCGAGCTGCAGTGGATCAGAACAAGGCGGATCTTAAACAGAATCGGGGTCGTTTGGACTTCGCGCAGGAGCAGCTCAAGCGATACGAGAAATTGAAGGACGAGGGAACGGCATCAGTCCAAAAGTATGAATCCACTCGTGCCGAAGCCATCGAGGCTGCCGGCGAGCTGGCCGCCAGTCAAGCGGCGCTGCAGAACGCCGAACTCAACCTGGATTATGCCACCATCACCGCGCCAATCGATGGCCGCGTGGGCAACACCCTGGTCAATGTCGGTAATCTGGTGAGTGTCGAAGATACCTTGCTCACCACGCTCGTTCAGCTTGACCCCATCTATGTCTATTTTAGCCCGAGCGAGGCGGCGTACCAGAAGATGGTGCCGTTCGAGGCCAAAGGTCCGTTGAAGGTTGCGATGGTATTGTCGTCGGGCGAGACCTTCCCCCACCAAGGCGTCGTAGACTTCGTTGACAATCGGGTCGATCCAAACACCGGGACGCTCAAGATGCGGGCGGTCATCCCGAACCCAGACCAGACCCAACGGCCCGGTCAATTCGTTACGGCGAAAGTCACGCTTGCGGATAAACACGCGGTCGTGTTGATCCCAGCGAAGGCCGTGGCCCAAGACGAAGGCGGGCACTACGTCTATGTGGTCGAAAAGGACAATACGGTGCACCAACAAGGCGTGACGGTCGGGTCCGAATACAAGGCGAGCTACGTTATCGAAAAGGGCGTCAAGCCGGGCGATCGGGTCGTCGTTACGGGGCTCCAAAAGGTCCATGGGGGCGCCCAAGTCGAGGTCGTGAAGTCGTGGGACAAGACCTCAGTGGGCAGCAAGTCCTCCGAAAAGACGGATACGGACAAAACGGATGCCTGGAAGTCGGATGCCGGCAACAAGGACGTGGCGCCAAAGGACAACAAGACTAAAGCTTCGCAAGGCTAGGAGCCTTCTGGACTGAACGGACGGTTCAGGCCTCGGACGGCTGAGCGTGTCGGCTCCGGAAGCGTTCAATCAGCACGTAGAACACCGGGACGACGAACAGGCTCAATATGGTTGCGGCAAACATGCCGCCAAACACTGCTGTTCCGAGCGACTGCCGGGCGCTTGCGCCAGCGCCAGAGCTGAACACCAGAGGTGTCACGCCAAGAATAAAGGCGAATGCGGTCATGAGGATCGGCCGCAACCGGATGCGGGCCGCTTCGGTCGCGGCCTTTTCGACGGACAAGCCTTCCTTGCGGCGGCGGCGAGCAAATTCCACGATGAGAATGGCGTTCTTGCTCGCCAACCCGATGAGCATGACGAGGCCGATCTGGCAGTACAGGTCGTTGCTCAAACCACGCAAAGCCTGCGCTCCGAGCGCGCCGAGCATGGCGAGCGGCACCGCCAGAATCACGATGAACGGCATGGACCAGCTTTCGTATTGCGCCGCGAGACATAAGAACACCATGGCAAGCGCGAGAGCGAAGATATAAGGCAAGACGTTGCCGGCCTTGATCTCCTGGTAGGCGCTGCCCGTCCATTCGTATCCCATCGTGTTGGGCAGGACCTCCGCCGCAACCTCCTCCATGGCCTGGATGGCTTGATGGGAGCTATAGCCCGGCGCATGCGAACCATTGATCGGAGCCGACCTGAAGAGGTTGTAATGGCTGATATTGCGGGCGCTCACCTCGGCATGCAGGCTCACGAGGCCGGTCAACGGGATCATCTCGCCACGTATGTTTCTGACAAAGATTTTTGAAATGTCCGTGGTCAATGAGCGGGCGTCTTTATCCGCTTGCAGATAGACGCGATAGACGCGGCCGAATTTGTTGAAGTCGTTCACGTAGTAGCCGCCGAGATAGACTTGGAGCGCGGTAAAGACTTGATTGAGAGATGCGCCTTCGCTGAGGACCTTGTTTCGATCGACATCGATCCGGTAGCCTGGCGTTTGTGCGGAGAACGTGGTGAACAAGCCTTGGAGTTCCGGGCGCTTGGACGCTTCGGCAATAAAGCTGTTGGTGATGCGTTCAAGATCTGTCAGAGACTGGCCCGTATAATCCTGCAACTCGAACTGGAATCCGCCGGTGGCGCTGAGGCCGGGGATCGCCGGCGGGTTGACGGCGTCCGCCTCTGCTTCCGCGAACTTGGCGAACTTGGCGTTCAGGGTCGGAAGGATATGGGTCAAGAGTTGTTCGTCGGCGGCCTTGCGTTCTGACCACGGCTTGAGAATAGCAAACATCGAGGCTGCGTTCGGTGCCGAATTGGAGTTGAGAAGGCTGAACCCGCCAAAGGCGATGACATGCGCCACCCCGGGGGTCTCCATCAGTGTTTTCTCGATCTGGTCTACGACCGTTTGAGTGCGCTGAAGAGATGTGCCTTCAGGCGTCTGAAGCAGAACGATGAAGTAGCCCTGATCTTCGGGTGGGACGAAGCCTGTTGGCACCGTCTTGAAGAGATAGCCCGTGCCAAACAGCGCCACGATGAAGAAGCCGACGACCAACACCCAACGCCGTATGAGCACGCTCACGAGCCGCTCGTAGCCCTCATTGAGATGTGCGAAGCCCTTGTCGAACCACGCGAACAGCGGATGTTTTTTCTTGCCGCCGTCTTTCAGCAGAACGGCGCACAGGGCCGGGCTCAAGGTCAGCGAGTTGAAGGCTGAGATCGCAACGGCGAAGGCGATCGTGAGGGCAAACTGTTTGTAGAGTCCGCCTGTGATCCCGGGCGTAAACGCAACCGGGACAAAGACGGCCATGAGAACCAGGGAGGTTGCGACGATGGGCCCCGTGACTTGCTTCATGGCATCGTTGGCAGCCTGATGGACTTCGATCGCTTTGCTCTCAAGATTTCGCGCAACGTTCTCGACAACCACAATGGCGTCGTCGACGACTAGACCGACGGCAAGTACCATCCCGAACAGCGTCAACGTATTAATCGAGAAGCCAACAGCAAGTAGCGCCGCCAGCGTTCCCACGAGGCACACCGGGATCGTAATCACCGGGATGAGCGTCGAGCGGAAGCCGTGCAGGAACATGAAGATGACGAAGACGACCAACGCAATCGCGAAGCCAAGCGTGGTCAAGACCTCTTTGATCGACGCCCGTACGAAGCGCGTCGTGTCATAGATAACTTCGTATTCCAGGCCCTCGGGAAACCGCTCGGACAGCCGCGCCATTTCCGCTTTAACCTGATGTGCCAGTTCGATGGCGTTGGCATCGGGGAGCTGGAAAATGCCGAACGGCAGGGCAGGCTGCCCGTCGACATTGGCCGTCTCGTCATAGAGTTCGGCCCCGAGCTCCACACGGCCAATGTCTTTGATCCGCACGATCCTTCCGTCGGAGTCGGCACGGACGATGATGTTGCCAAACTCTTCAGCCGTCTGCAGGCGCCCCAGCGTGGACAAGGTGAATTGGAAAACCTGCCCCTTCGGCGCCGGCTGTTGTCCGAGCGAGCCGGCAGCGACGACTTGGTTCTGGTCCGATACGGCGGTCGTCACATCCTCAGCAGTCACGCCGAGGCTCGCCATTTTTTCGGGATCCAGCCAAATCCGCATCGCGAATGTGCGCTCCCCGAACATTTGCACTTCCCCAACTCCGGGAATACGCTTCATGACGTCGAGGATGTGGATCGTGATGTAGTTGCTGATGAACAGCGTGTCGTAGCGCCCATCAGGCGAATACAGATTGGGTGCAATCGTGATGTCGCTCGACTGCTTCGTCACGGTAACTCCGGCCTGAACCACTTCGTCAGGCAGCTGGGAAGAAGCGATTTCAACATTGTTTTGAACATCGACGGCGGCGATATCGAGATTGTACCCGGTCTCAAATGTGATGGTGATCGTCGAAGTTCCGTCATCGGCACTCACCGAAGACATGTAGACCATGCCTTCGACACCGTTAATCTGTTCTTCGAGAGGTGTCGTGACGCTGTCTTCGACGGCTTGGGCGTTGGCGCCGGTAAAGGTTGCCGAGACGACAACTGTTGGCGGGGCAATGGAGGGGTACTGACCGACCGGTAGGAACGGCATTGAAACCGCGCCGAGCAGCACGATCACGATCGCAAGGACGCTCGCGAATATCGGCCGTTCGATGAAAAAACCGCTAAACACTTTGCGCCCCCGGTTGCGCCTTTGAGCGCTGCCGACAGTCTCCGAACCCTCGGAATCATACCTTGAGTGAACACGGCCGTCTGATGAAAAGTGGGTCCGCCGAACACGATTGCGCCAGGATCACGTTGTGCGGCCTAAGCTCGTTGTAAGCCAACAAAGAGGCTGTTTCGGCGGCCTTCAATCACCGGTGTCACCCCGGCTTGTTTGCCGGATGATCTTCTGCTTTAGGGTCTGCGTGTCCGCTCGTGGTTTCGATCACATGAAGGCGCTTGACCATAAGCTCGTCAATTTCCACCTCCCCGAGGTAAAGCTTCTGCGCTTCCGCCCGTCGTACGCTTAAGCGGCCGATGGCAAGTGCGCCGATGGCAATTGCACCAACAGCAAAGGCACCAACAGCAAAGGCACCAACAGCAATTCCGCCTGAGTCAATGCCCGGCACATGTACGGGCGGCAACTCAAGATCACGTCGTTTGCCGATCAGCATCGTCATCGTTCACGACCTCCTAGGTGGTGACCCGGCCTGCGTACTTATGCAAACCGCGCCTCGGCGGTGCCCAAACAATACCCGGCAGGGACGTGATTCTCTCTAAGCGCGGCTCTGCCATTAGGCTCCTGCGGGCGTCGCAATGGCTTTGACGGGGATCAAGCCAGTTGCCGGTCACGCGCTATATCGTCGTCTGTCATGTGGAAGCCCCTCTGTGCTTCCCCCGCGCAGGGCTGAGAATAGCTTGCTGCATCGCATGTGAGTTAATCAATCCTCAATTCCAACACAGTGAAATGGTGGTAGTTGCGCCAAGTGAAGTGCAATTACCTAAGCCTTGGAGGTTCCGACGATGCACGCAAACGTTACGCCCGACCAGTTTGAGGTCCGAGATGGTGTGGTCGTACACAAACCGACCGAAGCAGAATTCATTCCGCATCCTGCGCGTGAAGATTCTGTCGTCGTGTGGACGGGGCAGATTGGCAAGAATCTGTCGAATGGAGCCGTCTATCAATATGCTGACGTATTGGCCGCTATGAAGACTTTTTGGCTGGAACGGTCGAAAAAGCCCGAAGGTTCACTCGCCGCATAGGCTGAGCATAGCCGCCCG
>Ga0316198_10000877_pt1 | contig 16806 bp, 16 predicted proteins | sample OudBieAanoxic_MG_FD_204935 | JGI IMG/M metagenome (GOLD analysis project Ga0316198, IMG submission 204935) | Coastal sediment microbial communities from Oude Bieten Haven, Netherlands - site A anoxic | ecosystem: Environmental > Aquatic > Marine > Coastal > Sediment | place: Netherlands...
GGCCGCCGCCCCAGAGGGACGACCAAGGGAAAGACCATTTCGTGAACGCCATGTTATACCTCCCTGTAGTAACGGTAGGACCGCTCTGTCGCTACAGGAACGACTCCGGACCCACGACTATTGTAGGGCCTGGCGGGGTAGATGAACGGACCGTGCGGGACCCATGACATGCCCTGTGGGGTAACGGTCAGAACTGACCTCATGTCCCAGACTTGATCGGTGAAGAAGGGTATGTGCCATGCCTGTCCGTTTAGCACGAACTCTGGCGAGATGGGCACGTTCGAGAAGTTAGTTAGCTCGGTGGTACCGAAGTTCCTGTCGTACTTTGCTGCATGAGCTATTGCCCCAGGAAAGTTCCTCGTACCGCCGACCACAGAGTAGCCGATTCGGGCATTTCCGGATGGGTCGATATCTGGCAGCGCTGGTGGAGACCCTGTGTCCAGTGTACCGTTGATCGCCACTCGCAGGTTTGTCCCATCGTACGCCACGATAAGAGTGTTCCACTCGTCGTCGTTGAGCGATATAGCCGTCGTGGAGTCGAATAGGTTCCCTCCGGCCCAGTCCACGATCACCCTGATGGTGTTGGTCGTTCCGAGTTTTATGATGTTTAGCGCCGGCTCGAAGTTCAGCGGCTGCCCATGGCTGTAGATGTAGCCGAATGCTGGATCGGACAAGCTCGAATCCGGATACACAAAGAACCGTAGAGCCCACCTGGCCGAAGCGTCCAGTGTGAGCGCAGCGTTGTCGGTGATCTCAGCGTAAAAAGATCCTGGAAAGTATCCGGCCATAGCTCCTCGTTAGTTCTGTTCGTCCAAGATGACTTTCATGAGCTGAGCAGAGCCCGCCATGGTGTCGTTGCCGCCAGGGTTAGTCAAGGCTGGCCGAGTTACGCGCACACGGAACGACTCCCCAGGCTGAACCCCGGCTGCCTGCGCGTTGGTAAACGTCAGCTCGAAGTACTTCAGAGCGCCCAGCGTACCTGAGCACGCTTGATTATTGGACAACGCCGCGCTCCATGTGGACGTCGTCGTCGAATTGCCGTCTTCGGCCAGTCGCTCAAATTGAACCTCCCAGATGACGTTCCCGGTCGTAACCGCCCAAGAGGCCCAGTGTAGTATTACTTTGATGTCATTGGCAGCGTTGTAGTCTGACGGGATGACGCCGCCTGTCGTGATCAAGTCATCCTGCGCGTCACGGAATACGGCTGACTCGTTCCCAGAAGTGGCGTTCTTGTCCAGGTATGCAGAGCTTTGCCAGTAGCTAAACCCCTGCGCGTCCGATACGTACATTTGTGTAGCCATCTATAGTGCTCCCCTAGGCGGTGTCGTGACGACGGCGCCATCTTTCTTTGCATCCGCCTGTGCGATCAATCCTTCTTCGAAGGCTTTCAACGCCTCCGCTTCGATTTTGACCAGCTCCATGAATACGGATGTTACCAGCTTTCTCAGATACAACGTGTGCACGCCATCGTGCACGCGCCCACGCCGAATCATTCCCCGAATGTCGAGGGCTGCCACACCCTCCACCAGGTCCAAGCACGCCTCCTGCATTTCAGTGCGCGTCGCTTGGAACGTAAGCGGGATTTGTTTCTTGCCGATGTGACCCAGGGCCTTCTTGTACACCTTCTCGGCGATTTCCTCGAAATCTATTTCTTCTTCTGCGTTCATGAGTTGTACTTCGTGTTTCCGATTAGCTGGACCGTGAGTCCCCGCCAGTCTACATCAGTGCTGATCGGTTCGATCTCTAGACGGGTACCTTGTACTCGTGACGCGACGAGAAGATTTGCCGTGACAGGGCCTGTGGCGCCGATTCCTAGACTCGGCAGGGCGCCGTCCACAATACTCACTCCGTCCGCTTTCACATCTACCGTCAGGGCAGACGCCGACGTGGCTGTCTGTAGAGCGATCTTGACTGTCTGAGAGATCCAACGCGGTGCCTCGACGAACTGCTTCCCCAGGATCGGGGTCCCGGCCGTCGTGTTCTTGTTGTCCTCGGACCCCCAGACAAACACCCCCTTCACGTCCGCGTAGACGTGCACCTGTTCGGTCACGTCCACCACAGGTACCTTCCCATCCTGTCCTATCTTCGGACCGGGGGTGTCCGACAAGTTGTCGTAGCTCGTTGTCGTGATGGAAGCGCCGGACGAGTCCCCGCTGTCCGTGAACACGTGGGCTGAGGCATCCGCCCAGACAGTGGCGCTCGCGTTCACCACAATCGAAGCAATACGACCGCCCAAGTACGAAGCCACAGACCACAGTGGGTTCTTCGCCTTCTCAGACGCTATGTTAGCTACCGCGGTGTTATAGTCCGCGTACGCAGTCGTTCCCAGTTGTAGCAGGGAGTTATCTGTAGCACCGACAGACCTCGGCGGAAGAATTACCAGTTGGTGTACAACGGCCTGCGTTCCGGTAAGAGCCGTCTCTACACCACCGTTATTCCACGTTTTTGGAACAGCATTGAGGCCATCATTGAAAGGAGTGCCGTCGCTCGCAATCGAGGTGAAAGTCAGAGGATTTTCAGCCGGCGCTGTAATGGTGTGCGCCGTCTGGACATCGTTGTAGAAGTTGACCCCTTCGACGAGCAGGGAGTAATCCGTGGTCTGGACCGTGAGTGTCGCACCGATCTCCGACACCGTCCCCGACCGCACGATAGCTCCGAGCTTCGCCGACAACATCTCGCGGACCACACGACCTGTGTCCCTGTGGATCTTCGGCGCGGGGATGGTGTCGACCACATCTCCGCTCGCGTGCAGTGAGACGCCCAGGTTGACTTCGTTGCGCGCGGTCGAAGGGACGGTCCGTTCTGCGATGGTCGCCGTCCCGGTGTACCCGGCATCCGTCACCACCCAATAAGCTGCGGGGTCGGTGAGTCCAGAGCCGGACACCGCGATGCTTTGAGTGTTCCACGATGTCCTATGCCGTCGAATGACGGTGGGGCTCACGTACTCCTCGAGCACAGCCGTGCCTGCGTTCACCTGCACATTGGTGATGCTCGCCACGGTGATTCGACCACCCGACGTCACACCTGAAACCGCGGCTTCGCTGCGTGTTTGTTCGTTGACCCACGAACCTGTACCCGCCAGGCCAGCCAAGTACCTCCACGTTGTGGACTGGTCTCCGTTGACCTGCTCGTACCGGTCTCCAGGGTTGCCCGTCACAAAAGTGTTCGGGTCTCGGTTGCCCGCGAACACTCGTGTGGCGACCGAGTTCACGGACAGGCCCGAGAATAGCTCGAGAACATGAGCCGTATCGGCTCCACCTGGCTGGCCCACACGTGGACCTACGGCACTCCCCGCGCCGGTGATGATTGAGCTCGTGCCTTCCGTCCGAAACTCGCCTGCATTCGGCAGGCTCATCTGATCCCCGATTCCGGCGTTGTCTGTGATGGTGATCGTAGACGTCAGGCCTAGCTTGCCGGTGCCGTTGGCGTACCGAACGATCCCATACTGAGTCGAGCTCGCAGGCCCAACGAAGTCCCCGAGTCCCCCAATCGAGCCGTTCAACACGCCAACGATGACGGGCCAACTTACCCGCATGAAGTTGTCGACGGTGTTGCCCCAGAGCGCCCCTATGTTCGTGACAATCTGCCACGGCTGTATCGCTATCGAAGAGTCTACCTTCGACGTGTCGAGTACGGCAGAGTAGTCCTGCGTCGGGTACCCCGTGACGGCCGAGTTGAGGACTTTGTTCCACGTGTCGTTGGCGAGAACGAATGGGTGGTCTGTTATAGTTGCCATCTCTACTCCTGAGTCTTCGGGGTTGTGATGAGGTTCGTTGCAACTCCGTTGCCATCCCGCAAAAACACGGGGTGGTCATCAGGCCGGAGCAGGACATCTCCTCGGGTGGGGAACACGTCGAAGTACAGCTCGTCGCCGGGCAAGAATGCGACATCGCCTGAGGACACCACCCATTGCAGATCGCCGAACGGAGACGCGTAGGTGTCCGTACCAAGAAGCGGCGAGGACAGCACACCGTTGCCGTCGCTGAACTCTAGGTAGTACTCCGCACCAGGGTCAGCGGAGCCGAAGACAGATCCGGCCGAACCCGCCTGCACCTGGACCAGGCTACCGTTCGACACGGCTGTGTCGACCGCGAACGTCGCAGTGCCGTCACGATCAGGTCCAAGTTTGATGTCCCCGAGCACGGACAGAGCCGACCCATCTCGCTCGTACATCGAATCGAGGTCCAGCCGGTTGTCTTCAAGCTGATTGTCCGTCAGTGTGGTCGACCTGCCGACTACTCGACGAAACACGGTGTAGCTCGTGCTCGAGTTGAAGAGTATGCGAAACTCTCGGCGCGGAACGTCGCGCGGGCGGACATACTGCACCGCGCTGATACCTCCATTGCCTGTGTTGAGCCGCTGGGTAGGTAGCTTGGTTGTGGGAACCGTTCGAAGGGCCCGAACTTCAACCTTCTGCAGCCCAGACAGCTCCAGGCCTTTCAGTATGTTCGACACGCTCATGATGCTGATCTGCGGCTTCCCCGTGTCATCTCGACCCCCGAGGCCGAGGTTGTTGAAGTCGTACGCGCCTGTGCCGAGCTCCACCGCATTCACGACCTCGGTCACCAAAGCCGATCGCACACGAGCCAGCACATCGTCAATTCTATGGTCGGACGCGACGTAGATGTCGAGCTCTGCGTAGAGCGGGATATCCGTAGCCCGCCTCACATCCGACTGCAGGCCGAGTATCTTGCTGTCGCGCAGGTACACCCCAATCTCGTTGCGCAGCGTCACAGTCAGAGGCCCGCCTCCGCTGGGCACCACCCACACGAGCTGCTTACCGAAGCTGCCCCGAGTAGCCGAGGCCTTGGCGACGCCACCTGGCGCGTTGTTACGAAACAGTATGTTAGAGAAGTCTCCGCGTACTACAGCTCTGTTATTCGTGGAGATGGATGCAGGAAGCGCAGCCTTTCCCCGGGTCAGGCTCAGCCGCGGGTCGCCGCCGCTGGCCTGTACCTTGTTCGTCACCGAGTTCAGGCCTGGTAAAGGCGTGACGATCTCACGTATTGTGCGAGCGTTTACATTGGAGGTCCGGTTGGTCCCCAAGTAGCACGAAAATCGAATCTCCGCCGCGGAAGGAGGAATCTTCCCGTTGATTCCGTCGCCGAAGTACACCGTGGCGCGCTCAACTTCGTCCGTTCGTAGGAAGTACACTTCGTCGGTGCTCTGCGCGTCCGCTTCGAGGCGAGCTCGGTCCCACTCGGCCCCATCTACGTAGACGCGCAGGGTGGGCACGAGCCCTTCGCCCGCCACGTTGGAGTACAGCAGCGGAGTGGTGATCCCCGTCTGGGTGATGAGGTACTTCTGTGCAGGCTGCCCAGTGCTCACGGCCAACAAAATGTTGTCGAGCAGGTCACCCGCACGCATCTCCACGTCCTGCTCAGCGGCGGTGATGACCTGGTCGGCCACAGGCATGAACACCGTGCCGTTGTTCGCACGAACCCGGAATGCCGTGCTCGTGATCGGGTACGGTCCCGCTCCGACGTCCGAGAACAGGGTGACCGGTACCGTCGAACCCACAGGCCCCGGCATGAAGTAGTCGTAGGACTTGGCGATGTTGATGAACGACTGCCTACGAACGCACGTCGAGGGGTGGACCTCTCCTAACGTGGTGTTTATCTGGTAGAAGACCATGTCGCCGATAAAGGCGAGCATCTCCAGGTATACCACGGCGAACTCATCCGGTTGAAAGTTTGTCCACCGATCGCTGAACCGCGTGACCGCCCACACGCGCAGGTCACTCGCAAGCGACTGCCGATCGAGCGAGGTGTAGTCGATCCTCGGGTTGCCGCTCTTCAGCAGGTCGATGCCTACCCCGGTCGTCTCTGGTGCCGTTGAGGTGCTCATACTACGTTCCTACCTGAGGGAGCTCGAAGATCTGCGTCACGACTTTGCCCGTCTCGACGATGCGGTACACGAGCTGCATCTCGACCGCCCTGTTGCTTGAGGTCACGAGCCTAATTTTGTAGGTCAAGCTCAGCACAGTGATCCGACGTTCGTTCGCGGCTATGGCTCGGCGCATCTGAGCCATGACATCTTGGACGAAGGTGTCGTCTCCTTGGGACCCGATCAGCTCATCGATTCGGGTACCGAACGTGACCATGTGCGCCAGCTCCCCGAGCACAGTCGTCAGGAGGTGGACGAGACACTCGGATACCGAGACTTCACCCTGCGCGCGCTGAAGGTCCCCTGTCGCAGGGTCCTCTCTCGGGGGCCAGCCCATGCCCATGCCCAGGTACGACTCTGGGGTCAGTACGTCTTGGATGCCCTGGATGTTGTCTACGCTCATACGGGGAAAATCTTTCTGACTACGTCAATGAAGCCCGACCCTCCGTAGAGTACGACACCGATAGTGTAGTCGGAAGACCCAACCGGGGGCACGTTCCCGCCGTCGAACATTTCTCGAATGAACCCATTGTTGCCTCCGCTCTGGGGCTCGACAGGCAGTACGGAAATTGTACCGATAGAAGAGAACGCATCGAGTTGAGTGGATAGAGCAGCGATTTCAGTAGCGAGCATCCTGTAGCTGTCTGCTTTGGCCGTAAGCAGAGTGCGAAGACGGTCGTACTGCGACCCGTAGGCAGCCATCGAGTCGCGTGCGGTCGCCAACGCCTCTACAATATCTCCGACGACAGGAACCGCATCCGCAAGCCGAACAGTTTCCCAGTCGGGCGGCGAAGGCTTGGTGTTCCGGCTGATTGCATAGAGGTCTCCGACCTCCATCTGGTACCGAAACCCAGGGTTGAGCCGGAAGGTCTTCGTGGAGTTGTCGAAGGACTCGATGCGCGCGAAGTTCCCGATGTTTCGGCCCGTCATCGCCACGACTTGTTGCGCCTTGTACGGGTCGAAGTTCGGCTGTGTGCTGTAGAGGCTCTGGCTCGCATCCACGAACGCGCGCTCTGGGGCCTCCTCGGGTACCAGTGCCGTGACGGAACCCGTAGCCTCAATGTCGAGCACAGGTACCGTCACTGGGTCCGCGTTGGCGAAGTTGACGAGGTCTGTCCACTGAGCCCCGAAGAGGGACTGCAGGGCCACGGCCGCGCTCGAGATCCCGTCCAGGCTCGGTGACGAGAGCATGAAGATCACACCGGACGAGGTGCTTCCGACCGAGAACTGGGGCCTGTTCGTATCGCCCGGGTCGTTCATCGCCTGCTTGATCACCCGAAGGAACCCGTCGAGGCCGCGTGGGGCCGTGTTCTTGTCGAACAGGTCGGGGCGAATCACGAGAGCGAAGGCACCTGAGGTGATCAGAGGCTCGATCAGGGAGTCGATCAGCCCTCTCGCCGCGCCCAAGTAGTCGATCGAAACTTCGGCCAGCGTCGACAGAGGACCGCTCAGTAGGGCAGAAGATAGATCCGCCGCGGTCGCTGCAGCTTCGAGCGCAACCTCGATCGGAGTAGCCAGGCTGTCCACCTCGCCCGCGAAGGGCAAGCTGTTCAAGTCGATAGAAACCCAGTCTGCCATTATGGAAGCTCCGGGATATCGTCGGGGATATCGGGTATGTCGGGGAGGTCTACGCCCGTACTGAGTTTCGCCGGCCCGACCAGGTGGTCCGACTTGTTCCGCTTGAGCGAAGCGATTATGGCCCCAACCGCGGCAATCAGGGTTTGGATGGCGTAGGTCGTTCCGGGCACATTGACGCCCGCGCCCGGGGCCCCGCTGGGTGCCAGTGTCCCTGTTAGCGCAGCGCGAAGCGTGTCGAGCTGGGTGTCGTAGGCCTGCAAGTCTTGGTCAATGTTCAACGAGGAGTAGATCGGGTGCGTCGCCAGAGACCGCGCCCCCGTCGTCTGTCGGACCCCCTGGATGCTTTTGATGACTGTGTCGTCGGACATCATCTCGATCGACGACGAACCTTGCAGGCTGAGCACGTCCGCGGTCACCGATGCCCCGCCCCCTGCGATCAGCGTGATGGTTCCCGTAGACTCGGCCTGGTAGTCCGCGCAGATGAGCGAAACCTTGCCCGTCACACTGCGAGACCATCCTCCCTTGTAGTAGGCCTCGTAGCTCCGGTTGACCACCTCTACCCTTGAGTCCTTGTAGACCTCGGTAAGCGTGCGGTTCACCTGCCTGTGGGCTGCGCCCTCCACGATCTCGGTGGCGCTTCCCTTCACCACGCTGGTCAGGTTGTCGGTGACGAACTGCGTGCGGTTGCCCTGTACTTTCTCGGCCCAGGACCCCGATTGGTTGATTTCCATCGAGCTGCCCGCGGGGTGGTAGACTCGAAATCGCTCCGCCCCAGGCGTGTTGTCGACTTCGATTACATGCCCTGCCGGTGACTTGAACAGGTAGTTTCGGGGGTAGACCGCCTCCGATGCAGGCGCGGGCTCCCGCACCTCGCCTCCGTCGACCAGGTCCCCCGCACTGCCATCGCCTTGGTCCTGCTGGGCATCTGTCGCGCGCAGTACGGAGCACTTCTTGGTCGTGGATGTGTAGTTCGGATCAGCCGTAGTCTCGTCGCCCCCCGAACTCGCGTCGGCCAGGGCCGGTACCCCCGAAGGAAGCTCGCGCTCGCCGTACCAGTTGCCGCCGAGCTCGTACACGGGGCGCTCTACGTCGCCGTTGCGAAAGGTTACCCAAACTCGGGTTTCATTGTAGGGAGAGCTCGGCCCGCCATCATCGCGACTGTTCCAGGTCGGATCGGGCGGGACCATGAACAGCCCCTGGTCGAAGCCCGCCAGGGTGTGTGCGGCTTCGGCCCAGTCGAGCCAGGTGTTCGGTTCATCGACCTCGCCCATCACCTCTGGGCAGTGCACACGTACTCGACCACGGCGCTCGGGGTCGTTCGAATCGCGCACGAACGCCAAGTACTTGCCCTCGTACCGCTTTGCGGAGTCGGGCCCGTCCCTGAGTTCGTCCTCTGCCGTGGTCCTCAACACCATGTGCTACTTCTCCAGACAGCTGTCTGCTCGACGGACCAAGTCGGCCAAGTCGGCGAGGCGCACGAGGTCATCACGACTCGGCGTCCACTCCTTCGCTTCGATGCGCTGTTTTGTGCGGAGCAGAAAGGCCGCCGTCTCGCGCAGCCACTCGCGCGCGCGTGCCGGATCGGTGAACGGGGCTCCGAGTCTCTCGTCGTTCAGTACGCACGCAAAGTCGACCTTGGACTTGCTGCCTTTGGTGCTGAGGCCCAATGCGGCGCAGCCTGTGAGGCTCGTAGCCACCAGGAAATAAATAACTGTGATAGTGATTGCGTTCTTCAGCATGAGGGATGCCTTCCAGCCCATCCTACACGCTGCATGCGCCGACCACCACTCCGCAACGCGCGTCATCGGGGCGGCACCGCGGTCGATACCGGCCGCCGCACCCACTGACCATCAGAGGTGTAGAAGCCGGGCTGAGATGCTGCGGACTCCGTGTCGTAGGAGGCCTGCCGAGACTGCGTCCACGAATTGTACACGCCCGACTCGAGGTTCAGGTCCACATCCGAGCTGACGCCGTCGCTGCTCTGGTCGCCCGCTTTGTTCGAGTGCGCGCTGTTCTGGGTCCCCCTCTTCTGCCCCTTGAGCTTCCCGCTCTTCAGGCTCATGGTGACAACGAACTTCGTGTCAACTGTGTGAGTCGCCTCTTTGGCGTACCAGGCCCCGGAGAACTGCGTGCCCACACCGCGGAACTCATAGTTCACTTTCGCTCTCAGGCTCGGGTCGCCGATGAAGCGCGCCGTGGCAGTAACGGCCTTGTCCGTCATCTTCGCATGAGCCGCGCATGCTACCTTGGCTCTCTTCGCTTGAGACCCTGCAGTCGTCTGCACATACGCCTGCGCTCCACCGATTTCAGTCGTTCCTGCGTAGAGCTCGGGTGTGCCTGCGGACAAGTCCAGCTCCGTGAACCCTTTCGTGTGCGCGCCCTTGGGGTTATTTCCCGTTGGTGTACGACCTTTGTGTTGTGCTGCCGCAGCGCACTTCTGGTCGTTAGCGTTCTGCGAACCTATTTGTTTGGAGCCCTGCTTGAGAGCTACCTTCCCCGATCCTCTCTTGTTGATTCCGAGCTGCTTCCGTGCTTGGCTCAGCTCCGATAAGCGTAGTGTTACCTCAGCGGTGCGCTGCTGGTACAGATCCTGATTGTCGATTGATGGGTCGGCCTGCAGTAGATCCCGAGCCGCTTCAGCGGTAGCCATGTCCGCAGGAAGGGCCTCATCTGTCAGAAGATCAACCGTGCGCTCGGAGTCCGACGTCGGAGTGTTGTAGATTTCGGCGAGCTCTTCGGCAATCTCTACCCGCTCCTGGGCTATCCAAGGGGACTCTGCCTCATGCACATCGACCGTTCTCGGCTTCACCGAGACCTTGGTCACCTTGGCCGTCGGAGTAAACGAGAGTAACAGGGTGTCTACGCCGCCGCTCGGGCTGTGGTAGAACACCCTCCGCGGCCGCTCATCAAAAGGCTTCTTTCGGTAGTATAGGTTGTCGTTTTCGATGAAGAACTCGAAGTCAATGACCTCAGCCAAACGGCGCAGGTACGCGTAGTCGGTCGTGTTTCCGGGCTGTACGTACGCGTGGCGGTCGACGTCTTCGCTTGGGTCCACCTTGGGTGTGAGACCATGCCGTCTCGCTATCTTCTTCGCAATTTCGCTCGTGGGAATCTTGCCCCAGTTTCGGGGCTTGATCGTCTTGCCGGGCTCGCTCGTCTCCGGCTCTTGTGGCGAGAATCGTTTCGGAGGCTTACCGCTGTCCCGTAGGGTCAGTGTGACCTTGTTCGGACTCGCATCATGATTGGTCACGTACTTCTTGAGCCGGAAGTTTCGCGGGCTCGTCATGTTCCCTGGGTACCCCCAGGAAATCTGGTAGTGGTCGTCGGGCTGCAAGAGCTCGTCTCGGATTTTCCGATCCGGGTCCGACAGCACTAGGCTAGCAGGCTGCTTCTTCCCGATGCGGTCGGTCCATTTGAACGAGACGCGAGCGTCCATGATTTCACGGGCAGGCTCGCCGTTCACGCGGATCAGAACCTGTGGGTCCCGGCGATCGGAATACAGCGTCACAGCACTGTGCCTCCCTCGGCTTCGTCTGCGTACACTGCGAACTCGAAGTTGCGTACCTCGAACTCGACATCAAAGTTCGAGGGCAGCCGCACCTGCTTCCCGTTCTCGAGCTCGTCGAACGGGTCTACAACCTGATTGAACTCGCAAAGGATCCACCACGCGTTCTCATCTCGGTAAATCCTACCTGCCAGCCGTCCCCAGTCGTCGCCCTGCTGCAGCCGATAGATTCGGTTCCCAGGTCGGTCGATCTCGGTGTACCTCGGAAGTATGTCGAAGTGCGGCCTTCGAAGCGGCTTCCCGAACCTGTCGTGGAATCGGATGATCTGCGCCCTGTTCCACCTGCTCTTTTGGTCGACAGACATATTACTCCACGTTCGGAAGCGCCGTGAATCGCTCCAGTTGGATCGGATCCGGAAGGTTGTTGAGCTCGCGCTCTTGCTGGGAGGACGAACCCTCTACGAGCATTCGGTTGGTCACGTTTCCGGGCACGACTACGTGTCCGTCGATCGCCAGGTTCGCGCGCAGAACATTGTGGGTGGACCCGTACTTGGTGATCGTCTCTTCAACGTTGTCGAGCGCAACTTCTGCGCGCAGCACCGATCCGAGATTGAGTAGGATTCGGCGGGGCACGCCGTACAGACCGGCCGGGTCTCCGTTCTTCTCCCCGGGCAGAGTGTGCTGCATGAACAGGTCTAGAAGCGGGCGAAGGTCGAGCACGCGCTCTCGGATATCCGCTGGGGGGTTCTGCACGCTTGCCAAAAACGCATCCACATCGTTTAGAAGCACGTTATTCTTGCGGCGGGTATCGAGCGTGCCCCGGTCCGCATCGAGCTGCAGCACGAAGGAGAACTTCTCCTCGGTCCCCGCTCCTCCGCTGTAGTGCGGATGCGACCTTCGAGGAACAGGCTGCTTCCCCCAGTCCCATCCGTGGGATCGTCGCACCTCAGTAGGGTTGTACTGAAACGTAGCCTGAGTCGACTGCGCTTCTTCGATGAAGTTGATGTAGCCGCGTACGGCTTTTCTCGTGCCGAGTATAGCCATTAGGATCCTCCGTCTTCGACTGACACCAAGGCGCCTTGAGCGACGCTCTCTGCGAGCGCGGCCTGATCGAGATTGAACGTCATGGGTGACTCGCGTAGTCGCTTGGCAAACTCCTCTCCGATCAGTCGGGCGAGGAGCGAGTAGTCCTTGTCGTCGATCGTACCATCCGACACAGCCTGGTCCACAACACCGCGCTGTGTTTGTCCAAGGTTCGCGTACAGTGCCTCAAGGGACATGGGCGCGCGATCGACCGGAATCTCGTTGCCGGCCATTTTCCGTACGATGTCATCGGCATCGAGCTGATTTTGGCGCTGAAGTCCCCGAGCCCACGCAAGCGCCGGTCCGCCCAGGGCTTTGAACTCCTGAGGCAGGTTGTCCGGGTCCGTGTAGGTTTTGTCATCGGCGCCTGCATTGAACCCGCCTGTGACGAAGCCTTCGTCCGTGAAGGTCGCATCATTGACGAGCTCGGACCGCCTCGATTTATCGAGCTTGAAGAACTCTGGCGGGGCCCCCATAGCGCGCGCGTACTCGTCCATGTCGAGCACACCGAACTGCAGCATGCGCTTGGCCAGGCTGTTCATCATGACGAACACCTGATTGACGAGCCGTGTGAAGAGCACGGCCACACCGCTGACTACGTTGGCGATCACCTTGCCCCACTTCTCCCATCCCTCGAGGTCATCGTCGGCCGGCGCCAAGTCGAGCGCTACACCGACCATGCTGAACAGGCTTTGGAACGACTCTATCGCGGGGCGCATGGCCTCGACGATTTGCGGCCAGTTGGCGACCATCTGGTCCTTGAACGCAATGGCAGCGTTCTTCAGCTTCACGTAGATCTGGAGGATGTCGATGACCTGGTCCATCAGACCCGACTTCTCCAACCCGGCTGCAGTCTCGGTGCTCAGTCTGGTGAAGCTGCCGTCGAGGTTTTGAATGCCTTCGAACACGGCTGCGATGACCTGGCCCCACCGCTCGAAGAAGTCTACAACGCCTTCGGCTCGCACATAGGCGGCCGCCAAGGCCCCGACGGCCCCGACAATGAGGAGCAACGGCGCCGCTACCAAGGACCCGACCAGGGCGAGCTTCGCCATGATGACCAAGCCCACCTTGAGGCCCACGATGATGGTGGGCAGCAATGCCGCGAGCGCACCGAAGGCGAGCACCGGGGCAAGAAGTCCCGAAATCACAATGGCGATGCCGGTCAGAGCCGTCATGACGCCACCGAGCGCAGTAAGCAGAGGGATAACCCACGGGAAGGCGCGCACAAAGTCCATGACCGCCCGCCCGCCGACCATGAGCCAACCGGCGAGCTCAGCAATCCCTTTGATGGTCCGAGTGATCGATTCTCGGATGGGAGCGAAGTAATCTTCTCGGGTCAGCTCGATGAACGAGTTGCCTGCGTCGTTGATGAACTTGGTGATAATCGGCAGCGCGTCTCTGAAGAGCTCGTCCGCTAGCTTGTCCTGCCAGTCCCCGATTTTCTTCAGCGCGAAGTCCAAGGTCTGGTCCATGGACTTCGTCAGTCCACCTACACGCTCTGCCATCAGCCCGAGCAAGGCGTTGAAGGCTTCTTGAGGGCCGGTCGCCTGCTTCAGCGCGGCGTTCCACTTGGCGAGCTCTTTGCCGCCGATCTCCAAGTCCTCGGACAGCCAACGGCCCGTGCGTATTTTCCGCTCAGACACGGCTTCGCGGACGCCCCGCATGATGCGGGCAGCGTTCTTGCCCGAGAAGGCCACAGCGTCGTTCATCACCTCGAGCGAGGTCACCCCGACCCTCGACCCGTCCTGCATGGTCACGAACAGGTCGTCGAGACTCGAGTCAAACGCGTCGATTTTCTGGAGCGCCAATCCTGTGACCATATCGGTCACCTCTTTGCGCGTGAGCACGGTGGCGAGCGAAACATCGTTGATTCGCTCCTTCGTCTCCTCAGCACTTTTGCCGAGTTTGCCTACCGCGAAATCCAGCCGGGCATTCGACACCTCTATCTGTGTCGCCGCCATAATGCCCGCCTGGGCCATCGAGAAAACGACGCCCACCGTCATGCTGGTGATGCGAGCCAGCTGGTGGGACGCGTCGTTCAGGGCGAGCGACACAGACGAGAAAGCCGCGGCCGCGCGCTGAGACTTTTTGGCGATTCCGGAGAGCCAGCTGTCTGTAGCTTGATCGGCTTTCCGTGCGCGCCGTCCGATCTCCGTTATTTTCATCCCGAGCAGGTTGAAACCGGCCGCGAGCTGCTTGACACCAGCCGATGCCTGGTCTTTCAGCTTTATGATGAACCCGATCTCTTCCATGGGGGATGCTCGTAGAGTCTACCGAGGCGGTAGGGCCCTGTGAGGGGCGTTCTGTGTCTGGGGCGCCGTTGGGACGTTCTTTGGTCGCTCCTTCTGCGCTTGCATGACGAGGAGCTTCAACAGTTCTTCTCGCTCAGAGATGGGCATCCCCTCGAGGTCGCTCGGCCGCCAGTGCCACCGTTCGTAGAATTGAACCTCCACGAACTGGTAGTACGGGACTACCGTGCGGCGCATGTCGTCCATCTGGACCTTCGCTCCAATGGGGTGCCATACCGTCCCTAATCCTCTGAGCTGGCCTTGAAAAAACTGGGCTCCATCTGGATGATGTGCTTCCACGTCCTTCGGCAGAACTTGCACCTATCCTTGGTGAGCAGCTTCGGGTACCCGATCATCTTCTTGAGCTTCGAACGTACTTCCTCGCGCTCGCGATGATTGATCTCGTACTTCTCCAGCAGACGCACCGCTTCGCGGGTGTGCTGCTCGGGCGTGGGCTCTTTGTCCTTGTCTTTGCCCAGGCGTCCTCTGTCGGCCAGAGCTTTTCGTGGTGTTATCCCGTCGATCGACACGAGTCGCAGACCCAGCATCTGGCGAATCTCATCCTGCTGATCCTCCAGGACGTCGGCGAGATGGTCTACATCGGTAGCGTCCAGGTTCCTGAACTCCATGGTAATGCCATCGTCTGTAGTCAGGGACAGCAGTCTATCGTACGGGTCTGGCATGTCGATGGTCTCGATTTCACTCAAGTCCACCTCCAAGTCGTTTTCCTCGTTACAGCTGGGGCACGGCCGCTTGTACTCGTAGATGTCGCCAAGAGTCAGCATCCGATCCCGCATGAGAGAGTAGTCGTAGTCCCCTTTGAGCAGCTTGGGAACAACAGTGTCCCGAAGAACTCGAGGGTCCGTGATTGTTCCAACCTGCACGACATGCCGAGCTAGGAGGTCCACAGCGTCGACTTCGCGGTTTGCTAGGTCCTGGTCGAGGCAGTGGTCCAGCTCGCACACCTTGATCGTCTTGTGCAGGGTATGCGTTCGCTCCAGCCAGTCTCGGTGAGACTCGCCTTCCTCGCGGGGCATCTCTTCTGCGGGCGGCTCGAGGTAGCCGCACAGTAGCTCGAATTCGTCTGTTCTCTTTTTGCGTGCCATCTGTCTGTGTTCTCAGTGTGTTTAGGGTGTTGGTGTGTGAAAGGGCCCCGTAGGGCCCTTGGTTTGATTCCGATCCTACGCGGTGCCGAGAATCTGAGAGAGCGTCCCGCCTCGGTCTGGAGGTCCCAGGGCTTCGGGGTCTCCGAACCCCTCGTGTCGGATCCTGATCTCCTCAAAGGAGTTCCCGGACTCTCCGCCGTTCAGGTCCGTGAACGGCTTGTAGTAGCTGGCCAAGCAGTTGACCATCTCCCAACCGCGAGCTACGATCCCAGTTGGGTATAGCTGTAGGACTCGAATGTCCCTACGCGGGTCTGAGTCGGCGTACCCGTCGGCCTGGTAGTGGTAGCACTGCAGGTACCAGTTGTAAAAAAGGTCGCTCGCCAACGCGTTTTGCGTGTTGATGATCTGCCCACGGCGCAGAGTCACTTCGCCGTGCGACGGAAGGCCAGGAGAGAGCTGGACGGAGAAGTTCTCTCCACCGCCCCGCTTCTCGTCCATTGCAATGGTCGAGTCGAGTCCGGTGACCTCGGTGAACCCTGCCACCGTGTCCGCGTCCGTGCCTCCTGGAATAACGACCAGGAAGTTGAAGATTTTCAGTGGGTCTTGAAGGCGTGATCTGGCCATGGTCTTGTCCTACGCAGCGGCAGAGAGTTCCTCTTGGAGACTTCGGTCGTCCCGCTGGATGTTGATGATCACGTAGTCGATACCCGGGATCACATTGACCAGTATGTCCGCGTAGAACTGCCGCGCATTCACCACGGACGGGGGGTTATTGTCCCCATCGCACTTGACGAGGAAGGCTTGACGCTCATTGTCGCCTTGGATCACCCCGTCCCGCCACCGCTGACGGAGGTACCCCGTGACCACCGTCTTGTACTGCTCGCGCAGCACCGGAGTGTTGAGCTCGCCGAGGACGAAGTCCGAGATCCGTTCGAGGTCGCGCTCGAGCGAAATCAGTGCACGCCGAACCGGGATGGCCCCTCGGTCGCTAGTCGGATCGAGCGTGAGCTGACCCCACGCGACGACACCACGTCCCTCCTTCAGGTAGATCGTGTTCACCCCTGGGTCGGGGTACAGGGTGTCCCGTCGAGACTTTGCCGCGTAGTAGTTGTCGTTGGCTGCCCCGAGGACGCCACCGATCAGACCATTGCGCACCCCATACGGAGGAGTCGCTACGTTCCGCTGGACATCGGTCCGAGCGTATACCCCTGCAATGTAGCCGGCTGCCGGGAACACCTCTTGCGCGCCAGAAGACTCGCGGAGGATAGTGAGCTCACCTGCGTACGCGATCGTGTACGTGCCGAAGAGGGCCGCAGTTGTGGTGATGTAGTCCCGCACTTGCACATCAGTGAGACCTGGA
>Ga0316198_10000878_pt1 | contig 16801 bp, 13 predicted proteins | sample OudBieAanoxic_MG_FD_204935 | JGI IMG/M metagenome (GOLD analysis project Ga0316198, IMG submission 204935) | Coastal sediment microbial communities from Oude Bieten Haven, Netherlands - site A anoxic | ecosystem: Environmental > Aquatic > Marine > Coastal > Sediment | place: Netherlands...
TATATCATGCCGACGCTAAAAATTTCTTACTCACTGAAGCATTACGAGGAGAAGGAGCATTATTGTTACGTCCCGATGGCACTCGATTTATGCCGGACTTCGATGAACGTGGCGAATTAGCACCGCGTGATATTGTTGCACGTGCAATAGATTACGAAATGAAGCGTCTAGGTGTTGATTGTATGTACCTAGATATTAGCCATAGACCTAAAGAGTTTATTGTTAAACACTTTCCTACAATATATCGCCGCTGCCTATTACTCGGCCTTGATATTGCACACCAACCAATGCCAATTGTCCCAGCGGCACATTATACCTGTGGTGGCGTCATGATTGATCATCATGGGCAAACTGATATCGATGGCCTATATGCCATTGGAGAGGTAACGTATACCGGCTTACATGGTGCAAATCGATTAGCATCAAACTCACTGTTAGAATGTATTGTCTACGCACATGCTTGTGCCAAAGATATTCTCAATCGTATCCCTTTTTATGAGAATAGAAAATTTGCAACTATTCCAGATTGGGATGATAGTCAGGTTGAAAATTCAGATGAGCAAGTTGTGATTCAACATAACTGGCACGAATTACGTTTATTTATGTGGGATTATGTTGGTATCGTACGTACCGATAAACGTTTACAAAGAGCATTACATCGCGTTGAACTGCTGCAAAGCGAAATATCTGAATATTATAGTAACTTTAAAGTTGGCAATAATTTACTCGAATTAAGAAACTTAGTTCAAGTAGCCGAATTAATTATTAAAAGTGCTATACAAAGAAAGGAAAGTCGTGGTTTACATTATAACTTAGATTACCCTGAGCAAAATGATGATCCAAAACCAACCATTTTAAATCCAGATAAAAATTAATTAACTGCAGCTGTTAATGAGCCGGGCAAGTAATCGATACTCGCTATCAGTGACGCTATCGTGAAACACAATAAACCACTTCCTAGGTTTATTGTGTTTGAATTTGTTATGCTTATCGCTCACTAATAATGGTTCATTCACTTCTACACATAATAATAAGACCCAGCCATTATAAAATGAGCGCGCACTAATATCGCCAGTAACCTTAATGGGTTGATTAATTTCAATCTCACCGCTTTCGGATAATCGGCTTGAAAAAGGCAAAAAAGGTAAGGTGTAAACTATATAGAAGGCCGCACTCAAATAAACCAATAAACATAAAAGGCTGGCCCACCCTATTCCCCATAACAGTATGAACAAAAAAGAGATGGTCAGGAAAAAAATCATCGCCAAGGCTTTGGCGATGAATGAGGGTTTATTGTGAATATTATATTTTAACGCGTTTGAGGATGACATCTACAATTTCTGCAAGTTCAGGGTCAGGACAAACTTCATGGCCCATAAACCAAGCAAATAACTCAGGGTCTTCACACGTTAATAAACGGCGAAAATATAATTTATGTTGATCACTTAACTCGCTATAAGCCTCTTTTACAAAAGGCATGAACAATACATCAAGCTCTAACATACCACGACGACAAGCCCATAATAAACGAGAAAGAGAAACCTCTTCTGCCATGACTGATACTTCCTTTTAAAAATATGAAAAAATGGAGGAATTTTATATAAAGTGCACAACATCATAACAACAACATTTTATTAACAGCAACTACTGACAAAATAGGTTGTGAGCTATAACATTGTAAAAAACAAATTCGTCCAATAATGAGGCCAAACATGCTAACACTTAGTCAACTTGAGAACATTAGCCAACTACCCGACTTAGTTCTTTGCCCACTTAATAGCTGGGATTTAATCAGTGTAACAGGTGAAGACCGTGTTGCCTTTTTACAAGGCCAATTAACCTGTGATTTAGAAAAATTAATCCCCGGCGAACAAACTTTAGCAGCCCATTGTAACCCCCAAGGTAAAGCATGGAGTGTTGCACGCGTTATTATTTTAGAAGACCGCATTTTATTAGTTCAACCCAACTCTGTATCAACGGTACAATTACCGGAATTGAAAAAATATGCCGCTTTCTCAAAAGTAACCATACAAAAAGAAACAGAGTACCAAGCATTTGGTTTAGCGGGATGTAAATCTGCGCAATTTATTGCAGAGCAAGTAGATACTGCTGCGACTCATGATAATAGTCGATTACTTGATAGTGGAACAGTACTAATAAAACAACCTTATCCTTCATTACGCTATTTAGTGATCATGAAAAATGAAGAAGCCGAAGAATTACTGCTCGACTTAAAGGATAAAGCAGATGTGTTCGATGATAGTTTATGGAATGCGATGAACATTGCCGCAGGCACTGGTTTTATTCAAGCAGAAACCTCAGCACAATTTGTTCCGCAAATGCTTAACCTACAAGCACTAAACGCGATTAGTTTTACAAAGGGCTGTTATATAGGCCAAGAAACTGTGGCACGAGCTAAATACAGGGGAGCTAATAAACGCGCCTTATTTATTTTAACTGGACGTTCACCAGAGAGTCCAAAAACAGGGCAAACAATCGAAGTATTATTAAATAATAATTGGAAACGAATCGGTACCATTATTTCTGCATGTCAATATGGAGACGGTCATATTGAACTTTTAGCCGTTCTACCAAAAGACACCAACCCTGCAGATGTTTTTCAAGTGAAAGAGATCGAAGGATCTACTCTTTATTATGCGCCACTTCCTTATCAAATTGCTGAAGATTAAAAACAAAGCAGCCTCTGGCACTCCAGAGTGCTGCTTTATTTTCTGATACTGTCAAGTTGTCAAAACCATATCTGTTACGACTCCAAATGTGTTATTTTTTTATACCTGAGCGCTAACGGGTATATATTTCCAACAACATGAATTAATGCTATTATGGTCACACTTTTTTTATGGTGAAGTGTGATAAACACCAGTATTAATGGAACATAGCTTGAATCAAGAAATCATCCAATTACGTGACAAATCAGACGAGTTTTCTCGGCTACGCGTAAGATCTGCTTTAGCGTTAATGAAAAAAGATGAAGCGGATGTTTTTCAAAGTTTTCCATTACTACTCCACTTTAATACCCCTTCAATGCCAGGTTATATCGAAGGCGATGTCCCGACCGGCATTTGCCAGTTTAGCCCAACCAAAAAACACCAACTATTAGCCCAACAATTATTTGCTACCGAGTTACCTGATAATGAAGCGACACATTGTGAAATTATTGGTTTATATGCGATGGGCAGCACGTCATCTATTGGGCAATGCTCTGAAAGTGATTTTGATGTTTGGATTTGTTATTCACATACTCTTGACAGCAAACGCGTTGCGTTACTTCATAACAAAGCATGGGAAATAACTTACTGGGCGGAAAGCTTAGGCGTCGAATTAAACTTCTTCCTCATTCCTGATAATAAGTTTCGCGTTAATAATCAGTCAGAATTAAGTAACGAATCTTGTGGCACGTCGCAACATATGTTGCTCTTAGATGAGTTTTATCGCACCTCTTTGCGTGTTGCAGGTAGACGTATTTTATGGCGTCAAATTCCGCACCAACATGAGCAAAATTATGATGAATATGTGAAAAAACTTCATCAGACGGGCCAAATCAATATTGACGATTGGTTAGATTTAGGTGGCCTACATTGCGTGCCCGCAGAAGAGTTATTCGGTGCGACCTTATGGCAGTTGTACAAAGGTATTGATAACCCTTACAAAGCAACATTAAAAACTATTTTAATGGAGGCTTACTCTTGGGAATACCCAAACACAGAACTAATTTCAACCTCTTACAAAAAAAGTTTTCAAGAACAAGATTCCTATGATGAAGAGTTAGATCCCTATTGCTTAATGCTAAAGAAAGTGAGCGATTATTTAATCAGTATTAATGATTTACAACGCCTAGAATTAGTTCGCGTCTGTTTTTATTTTAAAACAGAAGAAATGATATCTAAGCCTTCTTGTAATGATAATAGCGCTTGGCGCAGGACTATATTAAACAAGCTGATTAAAGAATGGGGTTGGACTGATAATCAAATAGCAGACCTAGATAATCGCAATAATTGGAAAATTAGAGAAGTACAGCAAGCTAATGATTTACTACTCGACTCGCTAATGCTCAGTTACAGTAATCTCATTAAATTTGCACGTGACAATAATATTAGTGAATCAATTAGCGCTGAAGATATTGGGATTTTATCGCGTAAGCTTTATGCCGCACACGAAACACTACCTGGTAAAGTAGATATAATTAACCCTAATATTTCGCCTAACTTGATGGAAGATAATCTCAGCTTAATCCAAATTCCAGAACACCGAAAAAATAAAGCGGGTTGGTACTTATTTAACAGTACGTTAGATACCTTTGAATTAGCAACTACTCCTTGTATTGGGTATTCTCCTTATTTATCAAAATTAGTGGCTTGGAGTTATGTAAATGGACTTTATGATGAAGATACAATGCTGCATTTATATAACCAAGGGTCTGATTTAGTAGATAAAAATCTTAACCAATTTGCAAAAGATTTATACGCTGTTTTTCCTATCTATGAACCTAAAGCAAGTGATAAAGCATTAAGTGCTCCCTGTGCAATTAAACATTTATCAATATTCTTAAATGTAGAAAAAGACCCGACTCGACACTGGCAAGACACTGAAGAAAGTGAGCTCAACCAAATTGATAATGTAATGGCTTATGGTGAGCATAAAGAAAGTTTGATAGGTAGTATCGACTTTATCTACCGTAATTCATGGAATGAAGTGCGTACCTTACACTTTAATAGTCAATTCTCAGTCGTTGAAGCTTTGAATACTATTCTTTCAAAAATGCATCAAGATGCTTCACCGCCTAACCAAATTGACTTGTTTTGTTATAGCAGACACTTTAGTGAACAAATATGTCAATCTTTTGGAAGTAAGTTGAATGAGTTTATTCAATTACGCTTACATACTGTTCATACCCGTTCCGTACAAACATTATGGACCGGCGGTAGAAAATTTGGTTTTTACTTTGAACGTAAAGGCGTTTCACTTCAGCACTTAGAAAGTGCTGTAGATATCTATAGCCATATTTCTAAAAAGAAACTATCGGCGAGCACTGTAAATTTAAAGAATACACACTTTGATCAAACAGCCAATGTGATCGAGTCGCATATCAGTGAAGGTTTGATTCAATTCTTTTTTGAAAATTATAGCAATGGATTTAATGTTTATATTGCCAATGCAGAAAATGATATTGAAACATTTTTAAACTTCGCAGGATCCAAAAACGAGTTTGTTCAGAATGTAAATCGTTTTTATGCTTCCAACAGCCATGTTTCCAATCAACAAGATGATCAAATTAATTTTAACTTGCCACAGTTTTATGACATTACCCTCAATGAAGATAAAACCTTATCTTTAAATCCTTTTAAAAGCGTAACACTTACCAGCTCTAGTGAAGACTTACTGTCAGCTATTAGTAGCCAATAGCCCCACTGTAAAACTAAGAATTTACTCCCGCTCATATTAAAAAAGTACAAGCATTAGATTGCTAGACTTCTAGCCCTCTTTACGTTCAGATTGCTATGTTAAAAATCTCAGGGTAAAATGAAGTATATTTTTAAAAAGGTTATTATTATGTCAACAAAATGGAATGGTGAATATATTAGCCCTTATGCTGAACACGGCAAAAAGAGTGAACAAGTAAAAAAAGTGACGGTATCAATCCCTACTAAAGTCCTTAAAATATTGACCGATGAGCGCACTAGACGCCAAGTGAATAACCTACGTCACGCTACCAATAGCGAATTATTATGTGAAGCATTTTTACATGCGTACACAGGCCAGCCGCTGCCTGAGGATGATGAACTAGATAAAGCACAAACAGTGCTGACAACGGACACACTAGAAAAAGAATAAGTGCCTCATTAATAATAAACAATACTTCTTTGTTATTGTAGGTTACCCACTGTTCTTTAATTACCAATATACAACGTGACAGTGTAAATTTAACGCTCGCCACCTTGCGATAACTGGCGAGAAGCCCCGTAAGAAAATAAAAATATCAAGATCTAATTGATCCCTTCACATGTACTAAAATAATTTACCTATTATTATTTTTGTTAACTACAATTATTGATGATAATTCAGGCCATAATCATTGGCCGTAAAGAGAAACGTAAATTTATTGCGTGATTATGAATTATTTAATCGATTAACTCATTAATTGAACAGAGTCATGAATAGGCCTATGCAATTAACAGGTATGCTTTAAAGGAGGGTAATAGTGCAAGATTTTATTCAGTATATTATTTTTGGAGGAGGTTTATTTGCCGCCCTCTCTCTATATTATTTTACTTTCCATCAATCACCGAATATAGAAAATTGGCAAGATCTGCCTTATTTGGAAGATTATTTAAAAACTCATCCCGATTGTGAAATCGAAGACAAAAAGAATGCTAAATGTTGCTACTGCCATTCAGATAAAGTGCAGCATAAAACAGCAAAATCAAATAAAGAACATCATTATCAACACTTTTGTAGTGCCTGCAAAAAGAACTTATTTAGAAGCCGTACGTTACATTAATTAGATTTATAATAATGAAAAAAGCCTTGATTAAATCAATAACCAAGGCTTTGTTTATAAAAATAAGTAGTAAGTAATTAAGTTAGGGACGCAACTGCTTCTTTAACCAAAAGGCCTATTTTATCCCACTCACGATTATCAATTAAGTCAGCAGGTACCATCCATGTTCCCCCACAAGCAAGAACCGCATCAATATCCAAGTATTGATTAATATTTGCAGGTGAAACACCGCCCGTTGGCATAAAGCTAACAGGGTAAACGGCGGTCAATGATTTCAACATTGCAACACCACCTGATGGGCCAGCAGGGAAGAACTTTAATGTTGTTAATCCCATTTCCATTGCATGTTCAACCAGCGATGGGTTGTTAACACCAGGAATAATTGGCATTTTACGTTGCTGACAGTATTTAACCGTAGTTGGATTAAAACCAGGGCTAACAATGAAATCAACACCTGCATCGATCGCTTGATCAACAGTTTCACTATTTAATACCGTACCTGCACCAATCAACATATCAGGGAATGCTGCACGTAAATTCTTAATTGCTTGTGCGGCAGCAGGCGTACGAAAAGTTATCTCTGCGCATGGCATGCCATTTTCAACCAATACTCTACCTAGCGGCACCGCATCGTCGGCATCTTTAATTGCGATAACAGGGATAACTTTTAGAGCTTGTAGTTTTTCATTTAATGTTGTCATTTTTAATCCTATTGAATATTTTTATAAATTTTAATCGACAAAAGGTGCTGTATATTGGACATCAATTAATGCACCTTTATGCTGAATAACTGTACCAGCTAATTGGTGGCCTTTTTCAGCCGCAACAATACTTGACTCACCCAATATACGTTTTGACATATAACCAGCAGCGAAAGAGTCACCTGCAGCCGTCGTATCAATTATATTTTCAGGTGATATTTTAGTCGCAGCAACACTGATAGACTGCTCACCTGTAACAATTAAACACTCACTCCCCCCCTGTTTAATAACAATCTCTTGCACACCTAAAGCACGCGTACGGGCAAGGCAATCTTCAATACAAGTATCACCAAAAAGTGCTTGTTCATCATCAAATGTTAACAAACCTGTATGAGTAACAGATAGAATACGTTTAAAACTTTCGGCGGCTTGCTCTACAGAGTCCCACAATTTAGGTCGGTAATTATTATCGAAATAAACTTTACCACCATTCGATTTATAACGACTCAATAATTCATAAAGTTTTTCACGACTCTGAGCCGGTAAAATGGCCAGACTAATACCGGATAAATAAATTGCATCCTGTGCAAGTAATTTTTCAATAAGTTGATCACTTGCAGTTTCAAGCCAATATTTTGCAGCAGCATCATCACGCCAGTATAAAAAGCTACGTTCACCACTATCATCTGTCTCAACCATATATAAACCAGGTTGCTTAGTAGCTGAGCGTTGTACAAACTGAGTATTAATACCTTCTAAAGACCAGCTATCAATCATTTCTTGGCTGATTTTATCCTGACCTAATGCAGTAACGTAACTAACATTAACGGCCTTACCTGCGCTTAAGCGCGATAAATAAACAGCGGTATTTAATGTGTCACCACCAAAGCTTTTACGCCAAACACCATTAATTTCTTGCAATTCAATCATACATTCGCCGATTAAAGCGATATTTAGCTCATCCATTAGTCACCTCTTTTATAAAAAATGGAACCATTACTACCCTCTACTCATTAAAATTATTACTCATCTCAGAGTCATTTCTGGTTTTATTTATAAAATCAGCAGTTTATTTTTAATAATGTAAAAGCATTTTATGCACAACTTACTTCTCTGTGCTCATCCATATTATGGATTGGTTGGAGCAAACTACTTTCAATTGCTTAACTCAACCTTATCTCTGTTTGTTTATGTTCTTTAAATTGGGTTTAAATTGTACATTACGCACCCCATTTTGTAATACAAAAAGACACTATGTGTGATCCAGATCATCAGCCAATATCACAATCAAAATAAAGACTTTAAGATCAAAAAGATAAAACAGGTCAAATTATAAAAGCTTAATCCATCGGTTGAAGACATCTATAAAATCTATAACCAAGCTATTGAAAATAAGCGGCTAAAAAATTAAAAGAAAGGAAATTAATAATAATTTCATTATAAGAGTTATATATTTAAAAGTGTAAAAATAGAGATCTCATCCTTAAAAATAAAAAATAAATGTGATTTAAAACCTTATTTGTATTACTTTATAACATGAATTTTTTACTTAAATATGCAATGAGGTAATAATGTCTAGCAACGTCAACGCAGTGCTTATGGACCAACAAGAAATCAAAGCAATCCAACAACAACTTGGCAAGCAAAGCTTAATGGGACGCAGCCTTGATGCACTTATTATCGATACAGATAACTACCTTTCTTTAGCCATTGATGTACCAGGCCACAGTCCTGCAGGCGGTTATGCTCATAATAAACATCAACAAAATTATAAATATATTGATCAAGCTGGGCGTTTATTTTTAATCACTGGTGAAGAGAAATATGCACAATTTGCAGCAGATCTCTTAACTCAATATGCACATAAATATCTAGCACTAGGGTTTCAAGTACAAAGAAACACTAATCCACCAGGGCGTTTGTTTCACCAAATGTTAAATGAACATGTCTGGTTATTATATTCGAGCTTAGGTTACAGCTGCATTAAACACTGGTTAACCGAAGCACAGCGCAAACACATTGTTGAACAATTATTTGAACCTATGCTAGAAGTTGCAACGGTTAAATATGACTTTGATTTTGATCGCATTCATAACCACGGTGTTTGGGCAGTGGCTGCAACAGCTGCATGTGGCGTAGCAATTGAACAAGATAAATATATTGATTTGGCTTTACATGGTTTAGCTGGCGATGACATACAAGGAGGCTTCCTTGCACAGTTAAGCAATTTATTTTCACCTTCAGGTTATTACATCGAAGGTCCTTATTATCATCGATATGCTATTCGTCCTTTATGTTTATTAGCCGAATTAACTCAAAGATACCGTCCAGAGTTGAATATATTTAACTTTAAAGGTCAAGTGATTGCTAAAACCATTCAATCATTATTATCAACGGCTTATCCAAACGGTGTGTTTCCATCATTAAATGATTCATCGAAAAGTATGGATATTAAAGATGAAGGTGTAGTGATTGCTGTCAGTTTATATGCAAAACATTATTCTGAAGATAAAAACCTTTTTGGTATTGCTAAAATTCAAGATCAAATCTGGGTGAGCGGTTGTGGAGCTGCGTTATCACAAGCATACGAAGCACAATACTCAGTTGAATTACCTTGTTTACCAAGCGTTGAATTAAGCGAGGGCCCTGATGGTGATAAAGGTGCACAAGGTTTTATTCGCATGCAAACTGCGACTGGTGACATCAGTCAATTAGTAATGAACTATGGACAACATGGTATGGGCCACGGTCACTTTGATACGCTAGGCATGACTTACTTCAATAACAACCAAGAAGTACTGCGTGATTATGGTTTCGGTCGTTGGGTTAATATCGAGCCTAAGTTCGGTGGTCGTTACTTAGATGAAAATAAATCTTATGCGCGCCAAACGATTGCTCACAATTTAGTATCTATTGATGAAAGTTGTCAAAACAACTTTGATGTTGATACAGCGGATAGTAAAAACGGTATTCCTCATTTCTTTGTTGGTAAAGGTAAAGTACAAGCAATGAGTGCTTATGCTGATGACTTTTATCCGGGTGTTGATCAACAACGTTCATTAGTATTAGTTGAGCATGAGCAATTAGCACAGCCACTACTTATCGATTTATTCCGCCTAAGCAGTGAAAAAGCACATCAATACGATTACTCGCTACAATACCAAGGTCAAATCATTCGCACTAATATTGAACATAAACAACACGCAGCGTTAAACCCAATGGGTGATGATGCAGGCTACCAACATTTATGGAATGAAAGCGAAGGTCCAGCACAAGACACTACCTTAGTTAGCTGGTTACAAGGTAGCAGTTACTACACGTGGTTAGGTGCTGCATCAAGCGATGACACGGTCTACTTCACACGTACAGGCGCTAACGATCCATCATTTAACTTACGTAGCGAAACCAGCTTAATACTTCGCCGTAAGAACGCTAAAAACAGCTTATTTGCTAACGTAATCGAAACACACGGTTACTTTAATGAAGCAATCGAAGCAAGCTTAGATGCACGCGGAAAAATTCACACGATTAATATTATTGGCTTTAATGAGCAAGCGACCATTGTCGATATCATCGGTGAAGGTATTGCATTAACCGTGATGATTAATAATGACCGTCATGTAAAAGCAGACAGCAAAACCACTATCGAATTTAATAATCAAACATACAGCTTCCAAGGTTTTGTTGCTGTAAAAAGTAAAGAGGTTTAATCATGAGTTACCAACCATTACTAATGAGCTATGAACAAGCAGCTGACTTACGTCAATACGTAGGCTCTGACTCACTGATTGGTCGTTCTATTGCAGAAGAGATTAAAACACTTGAAGCTTACATGCCGATGGGTATTGAAATTCCTGGACACGGTGAAGCAGGCGGTTACGAACATAACCGTCATAAGCAAAATTACATTCATTTAGATTTGGCGGGTCGTTTATACCTGATCACTGAAGATAAACGCTACCTTGATTACGCAACAACCATGTTGGTTGAATATGCAAAGGTTTATAAACACCGTGAGCTCAACATTAGCCGTGACTCAAATAAACCAGGTCGTTTGTTTCACCAAACATTAAACGAAAATATGTGGATGTTATATTCATCATGCGCTTACTCTTGTATTCGCCATAAATTAACTGAAGAGCAACAGCAGTTAATTGAAAATGACTTATTCAAAGTCATGCTTGAGATGTTTGTGGTCACCTATGCAGAAAACTTCGATATCATTCATAACCACGGTCTATGGTCAGTGGCGAGTGCAGGTATTTGTGCTTATGCCATCAATGACCAAGCAACGGTAGACAAAGCGTTATACGGCTTAAAAGGTGATAGTGTTGCGGGTGGTTTTATTGCTCAGTTAACACAATTATTCTCACCAGACGGTTACTACATGGAAGGTCCGTATTACCATCGTTTCTCGTTACGTCCCATTTTCTTATTTGCAGAAACAATTGAACGCCGCCAACCACAAGTCGGCATTTATAAACTAAAGAATGAGGTTATTAAAACAACTGCTTACGCTGTTATGTCAACAGCATTCCCAGATGGTACCTTACCCGCATTAAATGACTCATCTCGTACCATGGATATTAAAGATCTTGGTATTTTGTTAGCAACAAACATCTGTTTTGACCGTTACGAGCAAAATGAAACCTTACTAGCTATGGCTAAACACCAAGGTCATGTGTGGGTTCATAATACTGGTGCAACCCTTTCGAATGCATTACAGAAGAATGCAGAGGTACCTAACTTTAACTGGGGTAGCTTAAGCTTAACTGATGGTGCTGAAGGCGAATGTGGTGGCGTTACAATTCTACGTCATCGTGATGTTAAATCTGATGATAGCATGGCGTTACTTTGGTATGGCCAACATGGCAGTGATGCAAAACTTCACTCTGCATTAGATCATGGACATTTTGATGGTTTACACCTAAGTCTGTTTAACAATAATCAAGAATTCATTAATGATTATGGTTACGGTCGTTGGGTTAACATCGAGCCTAAGTTTGGTGGTCGTTACATTCCTGAAAACAAAAGCTACTGTAAACAAACTGTTGCACACAATACCGTAGTGGTTGATCAAATCAGCCAAAATCAAGGTAGTACAGCAATTGCACAACAGCACAATGGAGAGAAACACTTCACACTGCTGTCTAATGAAACAGGCGATGGTAAGCTACAAGCAATGAGTGCTTTTGCACGTGATTTCTATACCGGTGTTGACCAGCAACGTACCGTGATCATGCTTGAGTCAGCTGAGTTTGAAAAACCGCTTATTATCGATCTATTCCGTATGATCAGTGAAGAAGAACACTGTTACGATTACCCAGTTCATTATAACGGACAAATCATCCGTACTAATTTTGAGTATCAAGCACATAAAAGCTTAAGCACTGTGGGTGAGGACTATGGTTACCAACATCTTTGGAACCTTGGTCAAGGTAAAGTAAAAGGCTCATCATTAATCACTTGGTTAATGGGCAATAGTTACTATTCATTAATCAGCAGCGCCAACAAAGACAGTGAAGTTATCTTTGCTCGTACTGGTGCCAACGATCCTGACTTCAACTTACGTAACGAGCCAATGTTAATGCTTCGCCAAAAGGCTGCCAATCACTTATTTGCCAATGTGTATGAAACACACGGCTACTTTAATGAAGCGATAGAAGCGAGTCTAAATGCCCGAGGACAAGTTGTATCCATTGATGTGTTATATTCAAATAACAATGCATCGGTGATCAATATTAATTTAGTTGATAATAAGTATATTAAAGTTTGTATCAGTAATCTTACCGATGTAGATAAACACACTCAAAATAGTGTACTCATTAAAGATGAAATGATTACTTGGACTGGACCTATTGCAATATTTAATGATTAGATGACGAAGCGTTAATCGCTATATGTAATAAATAATGGGTAATGAATAATAGGCATTTATTGCCCTGGTAGAGTACCATAATAAAAAATAACCGCCGCTAGTGATAAACTAACAGCGGTTATTTGTTTCATTCTTAGCCTGATATCGCTACTTATTCAACAATAATTAGCTAAGTAATATTAATTGCTAGTAGGAAGACGATGATTAGTATTTTTTAGTAAAATAGCATTCGCTTCGCGCGCTTTATCTGCATCACCAGCCATAATGGCAGAATAAATGGCACGATGCTCACCAATACAAGTGCCACCCTTCTCTGAAGAATGGCCAATAAAACTTCTGAACATAGTGCATAATACATTGGCAAACGGTAAATAGAAGCTATTACCCGTCGATAAGAAGACAAGACGGTGAAACTCCATATCAACTTCCATCCATTTTTCTGCATCGAAATTTTTAGAAATATAATCCATTTGTTGAAAAGTAGCAGATAACAAAATTCTTTGTTGAGCAGTTGCATTTTTTGCAGCAAGGGCTGCAGCTTCAGGCTCTATTGCTTTTCTTAACGCTAAAAACTCTTGGTAAACTGTTTCATTATCACCAAGATCGATAACCCAATCGAGTAATTGAGCATCTAAAAAGTTCCAATTTTCTCGGCTTTTAACACGTGTACCAACCTTAGGTTTAGATTCTAATAAACCCTTCGAGGTTAATAATTTAATCGCTTCTCGCAAAGCTGTACGACTAACACTAAATTGCTCACACAAGACCATTTCACTTGGAATAATCTCATTTTGAGCCGCTTCACCAGATAAAATTTTACGTGCAATTTCACGTGCAACTTGAACATGTAGGCTGCGTTTTGATCCTGCAATCTGTATGAATGGGTTATGCATAATTTCTCTTTTCATTGAACAATCAAGGTTTATTATAGGACAAATATAAGTGGTTAGATATAATTAACTAAACCAACAATCGTATGCTATTACTGTTTACCGAACCAATTTTTATCTCATTATTTAATGACTGATATTAACTATTGACTGATTATCTACTGATGATTTGGCTATTGATTCATTAGCTACTGCAGATACTACACCACTTATCTATTCACAACATATTTTTTGTGGGCTTTAAGCTTGATTCAGAGAATCATGATTAAAGAGTGTAGGTGAGATCAAACTTATATACTCTTTAACCATCAAAATAAATTGTTTTCAAAAATTAAAACTCACAAGATAAGTCCTTAAATATGGCAAAATTTTAATTACAAAACACTAAAAATAATTACAGACTATCAATAGATATCGCTAAAAACAAAAAACCAGCCTAAAAAGCTGGTTTTACTAGACTGGTAATAGTGATTTACTATTTATCCATATGCACATCCATTTGTGGAAATGGTATTTCGATTCCAGCTTCATCTAAGCCGTTTTTAATTGCTTCCATTAATTCAAAACGTACAGGCCAATAATCAGGTCCATTTACCCATGGTCGAACGACTAGATTAACACTTGAGTCGCCTAACTCCGCGACTGCAACCTGAGGTTCAGGAGACTTTAAAACCGCATTGTTGGCTTTAATCACAGCTTCTAACACGGCTTTTGTCTTTGCTAAGTCTGCGTTATAACTCACTCCGATAATTAAATCGATACGACGAGTAGGTTTACGAGAATAGTTAATTATATTCCCCCCTAAAATAGCTGAATTAGGCACCACAACATACTTGTTATCGGCCGTAGTTAGTGTTGTTGAAAATATCTGTACAGACTCGACAACCCCTGCTGTACCTGCAGCTTCAATATATTCTCCAGCTTTAAATGGACGCAAAGCAATAATCAAAACACCCGATGCAAAGTTAGATAAAGATCCCTGCAATGCTAAACCAACCGCTAAACCCGCCGCACCGATGATTGCTACAAAGGAAGTTGTTTCAACGCCAATTCGCCCTAATGCAGCAATAACAACAAATGCAATAATGACATAACGTACCATATGTGAAACAAAATCAACGATCGTACTATCTAACTTACGCTTAGTTAGGATCTTATGTAATGTGCCTGCGATAAAACGAGCAACCATCAAGCCTAAAACAAGTGTTGCAATGGCAAAAACAATATTCATGCTATAAGCAATAATAAGCTCTTGATTATCTGCAATCCACTCTAAGCTATTATTTAATACGTCTACGTTTTGTTCAATCGTAGTGGCAACTGCATCGACTGCCGATGCAACACTTCCTTCCTGTGACATTGTATGACTCCTCTAATCAATTAACTTTGTAATAACTGCTTATGAAAAAACAGCCATTGACTTTTAAAATGCTGAGTTGGTTTTTGTTTGAATTGAGAACGAACAAATTGATTAATGCGTCCTTCTATATAAGCCAATAACAAATTAGCTAAGACACCTTCATCCATATCAAATTTTTGACCATCTGATGTAGGACGTTCACGAAGTGTTTGTTTTAACTGGGTTTCAAGTTTAGAGAAAACATGTTCGATACGAAGTTGTAATCGTTCATTTTCACCTAACAATGCATCACCACTTAAAATACGTGTAATACCGGGATTTTGCTCTGCAAAGCCCAGTAAAAAATGCACAATATGTTCAATTCTCACAAAGGTATCTTTCTTTTGTTCTTTGATAAGATTGATATGACTAAAAATAGCGCTTTCTGTAAAGTCAATCAACCCCTCAAACATACGCGCTTTACTTGGAAAGTGACGATATAAAGCAGCCTCTGAGACCCCCACTTCTGCAGCTAATTTAGCCGTTGTGATACGTTGACCAGGTTTTCCCTCAAGCATCATAGCTAGCGCACTTAAAATATCATCCTTTCGGTTTGCTTTTTTATTATTGTTTTTTGCAACCATCTTAATAACTTCCTTTGTTATTTTTATTGTTCTTTTTATTGCTATCTTTTTTGTAACTATCTATCTGAATGCATAACGCCACTTTTACCACGATCTGTTTCCTCAAAAATACTCACCACGTTACTACTATTTTTATAATTATTAAAAACTAATGGCCTCATCATTTAGTGGTTCTAGCTTTAACGCTAGTTAACTATGGGGGCAATGAAAAGCCATTAATTAAATGGCTTAGTTTACTCTATGTTTAACCACCAAGAGCACAATAGCGATGGCTAGTGTAGGGGCTACTATATGGATTGCAATCCCAGTCTAACTCAACGATGTTGAAGTACAACTTAGACTCTATAACGGTAAAACTAAAAAACGCATAACTTATCTTAGCAACAAGTAAGTTTAATTTGTGTCGTTACTAGGCTCTTTAGAAGCAGATTTAAACTGCTCACTAATAACTTTGAGTAGCTTAATAGCAACTTCTTTCTTGCTACTTAATGCAATATCAAAGCGTTGTTTTTTAGAAAAAACAGTTAATGCATTATTATCGCTATTAAACCCTTGGTCACTTATTGAAACATCATTTGCAGCAATTAAGTCTAAATTTTTACGCTGTAGTTTACCTAATGCATAAGCCTCTACATCATTTGTTTCAGCAGCAAAGCCGACGCAAAAAGGGCGATTAACCGCCTTTGCCACATCAGCAATAATATCTGGATTTTTAACCAAGGTTAATGTGATTGAGTCAGTATCACTTTGTTTCTTCATTTTTTCGTCATGAACTTGCTGTGCACGATAATCAGCCACTGCGGCACAAGCAATGAATATATCTGCATCC
>Ga0316198_10000879_pt1 | contig 16800 bp, 11 predicted proteins | sample OudBieAanoxic_MG_FD_204935 | JGI IMG/M metagenome (GOLD analysis project Ga0316198, IMG submission 204935) | Coastal sediment microbial communities from Oude Bieten Haven, Netherlands - site A anoxic | ecosystem: Environmental > Aquatic > Marine > Coastal > Sediment | place: Netherlands...
ACGATGCGCACGTCGCCGGCCGCGGACAGCTCGACCCTGGGCGCGGATGCGAGATCGACGCGCGGTGCCGGTCGCGCTTCCTCGGGATGCTCCGGCAGGCCACCCGTGTCGCCGCCGCCGATGGCCTCGCGACGCTCGCTGCGCACGGCCTGCCTTGTGGCCCGGCTGGGAGCCGGTGCGTCGCAGGCATGGGCGGCGACACCGACCCACACGTCGCGTCCGACCGTCCAGCCGATCTTGTGGGGATTGCCGTCGACGCCGGTCATGAGCCCGTCGCGGGTGAAGGCATCGAGACCATCGACCGCCCAGCCCGAGCCGGTGAGGGTGGCCAGGACCGGCGAGAGGCGCGGCTTGGTCGGATGCGTGGCCAGGCCGGCGACGCTGACCTTGGCGCCGGCTACCTCCACGTCGTAGAGCAACGCTTCCCCGGCCAGATCCGGCGCGGCGAAGGGCTTCCAGCGCCGCCCATCCCAGCGCAACACGAGCGGTCGCAGGCCGTCACCGGTGACCCTGTAGCCAACCGCCCAGCCGTCCTTCCTGGTGGGCACGTCGATGGCGGCCAGGGCACCGGCGCCCACCCACGGTAGCGACGGCCGGCGCCAGGTGCCGTTGACGATGCGCCCGATGTAGGGCCGCTCCGAGCCGTTCTTGGTGGTCGAGCCGGCGGCCCAGGTCCCGCCCTTGGCCGTGTTCGACACCCCGGCCAGCAGACCGCGCTCGCCGGCCTTCAGGCCCGGGTTGCGCACGGTCCAGCGCCGCCCGTCCCACTTCAGGACCAGCGGCCGGTGCGTGCCCGGCGCATCCAGCCGGTAGCCCACCGCCCACGCGGCCGAGCGCTTGTAGGCGGAGACGTCGGTCAGCACCGACGAGTAGCCGGGGGAGGGCACCGATCGACGCGCCCAGCTGGCGTCGGTTTGCTGGCGCACCACGAGCGGTGCCATGCGCGTGTTGGTCTGCCAGTAGCCCACGGCCCACAGCCCCGTGGTGCGCGTCCCGCCGAGCGCGGCATAGCCGGCGTCGAGACCGAGGCGGCGGGTGGAGAGATCCTTCCAGCGGCCGTTCTGGAAGCGCATCAGGCGCGCCGCGCGCCGGCCGCCGCTGAGGCTCGCGCCGCCGGCGATGATGGCCTTGCCGGCGCTGGCAGCGTAGACGTCCTCGGGCAGGATCTGCCTGGTCACCGCCATCCGGTCGAAGCCGTCAACGCAGGCCCCGACGGGCACGGCCGCGCTGGTTCCCGGGACGGCGCCGAGGCCGGCCAGCAGGGCGGCCGTGAGGAAGGCAGCTGAGAGGCGGCGCATCATCCCGTCTTGCCCATCAGCGCCGATGGTAGCCGCTGCACGCCCGCTAGCGACGGTAGAAGGCGATGAGCTGCGTGGGGCCGCGCGCGTTGTGCCCGTTGAGCACGAGGAAGTCGTCGAGGCCGTTGCCGTCGTGGTCGATGGCGTAGGCGTCGTCTCCGGCGCCGGCGTAGACCTGGGGGATGACCAGTGACGACCACTTCTTGCCCTTGCCCTGGTTGAGCAGCATGACGTCGGGCGCATTGCGGTCGAAGTCGCTGCGGACGAGGTAGAGGTCGTTGCGATCGTCGCCGTTGACGTCGCCGCTGGCGATGGCCCGGCCGTCGGTCAGATTGCGCTCATAGACCTTCTTGAAGCGGCCACCCTTCTGCAGGCTGACCATCAGCTTGACCTCCGAGACCTGCACCAGGTCGAGTCGCTTGTCGCCGTTGACGTCGACCAGCTCCGCGTCCCACTCGTCGAACTGGCGCACGCCCATCTTGCGCGTCACGTCGACGAGGCCCTTGCGCGTGTTGCGGTAGATGCGCGTGCCGGCCGGCTCCGGCGACTGTGGCCCGCCCGTCACCAGCAGCAGGTCCTGGCGGCCGTCGCGGTCGAGATCGGCCGCCTGGATGGCGCGGGCGCCCTTGCGCGAGGCCACGGGCACGCGCATGCGCTCCTTGAAACCGCCCTTGCCGTTGGCGCGGAAGAGACGCGTCAGCGAAGGCAGCCCGTCGACGCGCGTCGGCGAGTTGGTGATGACCAGGTCCATGGCCCGCTGCTTGCGGGCCCCCAGGAAGGCCACCAGGCGGCCTCGGCCGGCGGGATCGGCCAGGCCCGACGCGGCACCGACCTCCCGGGGCTGGGGGCCGCCAGGGTCGAGCCACAGCTCGTTGGCCTTGAGCCCCGATCCGCGCTTGCCGCCGACGGCGCAGTAGAGGTCGGGCAGGCCCGAGCCGTCGACGTCGGCGGCCGCGCAGCCGTGGCGGTCGCTGGCGATCATGTCCAGCGGCTCGTGCTCCATGAACACGCCGTTGCGGTTGAGCATGAGTGCGCCCTTGCGGCCGTGGCGGCCGACGAAGAGGTCCTCGCTCCCGTCACCGTCGAAGTCCTGGACCACGGCGTCGTAGGTGCCGGTCTCCTCGAAGACCCCCGCCGCCCGGCCTACGTCGCGGGCGAAGATGCGCTTGTCCGAGGTGGGCGTGGGCAGGGTGCCGATGGGCTTCTTGAGGTTCCTCGGCCCGCGCCCCGGCTTGCGTCCGTTGCCGTTCGAGTGAGCCTCGTCGTAGTAGGTCTCGAGATCGTTCGTGTCGAGCAACTCGTCAACGCTCGGGAGGAGCGTCGTAGCAGGGTCTCCGTTCGTGACGGCCACCGGGTCGGAGCTGCCGAAGACGCCCGACTGCGGCGGGTCGCACACGTGGACCACGCGCGACGAGCTGTTGGCGCGACCCACGGCCCAGCCCCGAGCGGTGAGCGAGCCGGCCACGTCGTTGAGCTCGGTGCCGCCGCTGCGATCGGCGGTCACGTTCCAGCCCTGCCCGTCCCACCAGGCCGCGAGCGAGACGAACGACTTGCGCTCGTCGTTCCAGGCCGCCCCGACCGTCCAGATGCCGCCGGCCGGGTCGATCGAGACGCCGTTGAGCAGCGCGTCGCTGGCGTCGACCAGGGGTGCCTTGGCGCGCTTCCAGCGCTTACCGTTCCAGCGCAGGACGAACGGTCGGGTGTAGCCGTTGCGGCGCTGGTAGCCCACGGCCCAGCTCTCGTCCTTGTCCGCCGCGACCACGTCGGTGAGCACGGCCTCGCCCTTGACGGCGGGCAGCTTGAAGCGCTTCCACTTGCCCTTCCGACGTTCGTAGACCAGCGGCTGCACGGCGCCCTTCTCGCCGCCGTGGCCCACGACCCAGATGCCGCCGGGGCGGCTTTCGGCCACGCCGGTCAGGCTGATCGACAGGCGCCGCCCGAGGTCCATGGGGATGCGCGTCCAGCGCGGGCCGTCGCGCCGGTAGACCAGCGGGATGCGCCTGCCGTCGGTGGCCATGCGATAGCCGACCGCAAGGGGCCGGCCGTCGCCCACGATGGCCACGTCGGCGAAGAGCGCCACCGCGCCGCCCATGCGCGGCCTGTCCACGGTCCAGGCCTGCCCGTCCCAGCGCATGGCCAGGGGCTTGACCTTTCCGCTGACGGTGGTGAAGCCCACGGCCCACGTGCCCGCATCCTTGCGCGAAGCCACGGCCATGAGCCCGTCCTCATCGCCCGGGCTGGGCGCGGCCACGCGGGTCCACGTGTTGCCGCGGCTGACGAGCGCGGCCGGGCTGCGCACGCCGTTCTGGCCGGGCAGGCGGCGGCGGCTGTAGCCTACCGCCATGGCCCCCTTGGGCACGAGCGTCACGCCATGCAGCGACATCTCGGCCCGGCCCGTGATGTCGACGAAGCCTCGGGTGCAGCTGGCGGCGTCCACGACCCGCTCGCTGCCATCCTGCTTGAGCTGATCCTTCGAGGCAGCGGCCAACGGGTCTGGCGAGAGGACCAGACCGTCGACGAGCATGAGCAGACTGAGGCCGAGCGCCGCGATCGCGGCCCGCGACGCTCCCGGGATGTTGGACATCGACATCGGAGATTAGACCGCTCCGCACATATCCGCTGCTACGGCCCCTCCGTACGGTGCCTGGGGGCACCAGTCGTACTCGGCATCCGTGGCGGGACTAGCGCTCGAAGGAGGCCAGCAGCTGGACCGGGCCCTCCTTGCTGCGGCCGTTGAGGACGACGAAGTCCTTCAGCCCGTTCTTGTCGTAGTCAAGGACGAAGACATCGTCGGCGCGCCCGTACTTCGTCTGCGGGATCTTGACCGACCTGAACTTGGTTCCGCGGTTCTTGCTCACCAGCAGGCGGTCGGGCTTGTTCTCCCGGTCGTTGCCGCGGACGATGTAGATGTCGGCGCGCTTGTCGCCGCTGGCATCGCCGGCCGCCACGGCCCAGGCGTCGGTCAGAGCCAGCTCGTAGATGCGGCGGTAGCCGGCGCTGGTCCACTTGCTCACGCGCAGGCGTCTGGGCGCCAGCTGGATGAGGTCCTTGCGGCCGTTGCCGGTGACGTCGGCGAAGGCCACGTCGATGTCGCCCATCTGCCCGATCCCCAGGCTCCTGGTGCGGTCCCTGAGCACGCCGCCCTCGTTGCGCATGAAGCGCAGGCCCGGGGCCCGGCCGCCGAAGCCGTACTGGGTGCAGTACACGAGGTCCTCGTCGCCGTCCCCGTCGACATCGCTGGCCTCGACGCAGTTCGCGCCGTGGGAGGTGTCGAGCCCGACCTCCGGTGCCGGCACCAGCCGGCCGTTCACGTTGCGGTAGAAGCGGTTGTAGCCGGGGAAGCCGTCGTCGCGGTCGGGGGCGTTGGCCACGAAGACCTCGGGGTACCGGTCGTTGTCCAGCCGCAGCGCGCCGACGTGGCGACCGCGGCCGAAGGGATCGCTGATGCCGAGCACGTCGCGCGCCAGCTTGCGGCCGTCCAGCCAGGGCTTGAGCGAGAGCTCGTGGCGCTTCACGGCCTTGCCCCGCGAGGCGCCGACGGCACAGATGATGTCCTTGTTGCCGTCGCCGTTGATATCGCCCCGGTCACAGCCGTGGCGGTCGATCGAGCCGAAGGCGCTGGTAGGGGCGTTGCTGAAGCGACCGCGGCTGTTGAGGGCCAGGCGCGGCCTGATACCGCCGTGCCGGCTGTAGAAGACGTCCTTGTAGCCGTTGCCATCGATGTCAGCGGCGAAGCCGTCATAGGTCTCGGTCCACTGCTTGAGCCCGGCCGCCTTGGCCATGTCCTTGACCCTGAACCTGGGGTGGGCCCTGGGCGCGGCGGCGATGGAGATGGGCACACCGCCGTCGCCCGCGATGGAAGCACCGCCGGGGCCCGGCGCGTCCTCCAGACCGACTTCGGCGTCGGGGTCGTGGTGCTCATGGAGGTATTCCCAGTCGAGGAACTGTGTCTGCCGCCGGCGCTCCAGCTGGCTGACCTCGACCTTGCGCTTGATCGTCTTCCTGCTGCCTCCACCGGCGGCGATGGAGACCGCGGACCTGTTCTCACCGCAGGCCTTGAGCACGAGCAGCGAGGCGCCGATGTTGGCCGCGGCCACGGCACCCTGGCTGGTGGCCGCGATGGTCATGACCTCCGAGCGCAAGTCGGGCGTTGTGCTGAGGGTGTCGACACGCCAGTTGCCGTCCTTGCCGTGGGCGATGAAGCCGCGCGGCTCGCGGTCGCGGATGGCGGTCTTGGTACCGGCGATCCAGATCCTGCCGTCAGCGCCGACCGACACCGCCCGAGGCAGGCCGGCGAAGTCCGAGGCCCACGGCACGGCTACCTTCTGCCAGCCCTTCCCGTCCCAGCGCTGGAGGATGACCCGGTGCTGGTCAGCACCCTTGTCCACGACGTAGCCCACCGCGTAGCCGTCGTTGCCCCGGAAGTAGATGTCGGTGAAGATGGCCGGTCCGGCCGGCAGCGAATCCGCGGGGAAACGGGTCCAGCTGCCGCTCGTGCGCTTGACGATGAAGGGGCGTGGCGTGCCTCGCGAGGTCTCCTTCCAACCCACGGCCCAGACCGCCCCGGAGGCGGCACGGGCGACGCCGAGCAAGCCCGAGCCCGTGCCCGCGAACGGCTCCGAACGGCTCCAGCGGCTGCCGTTCCAGACGAGCGCGTAGGCCTTGAGCTGGCCGTTGTGGAGGCGCGTGCCGACGGCCAGCGCCTTGCCCCTGGGCAGCGGCACCACGTCGGTCAGGGTCGCCCGTGGCCCGGGCGCGTCGGGCACCGCGCGCTTGCGCCAGGTGGAACCCACGACCCGGCCGCTGATGGGCACCAGCGAGCCACGGCCGTTGCCCTGGATGGGGCGGTCGTAGCCGACGCCCAGGATGCGCTTGTCGCCCAGGGCGTAGCCGCCGACGAGGCCGCGGTGGCCCTTGCCCTTGGTGACGGTCGCGTGCCACTTGCCGCCCTTCCACTTGAGCGCCAGCACGCCGGTGTTGCTGCCGCCCACGATCCAGGCCGCCTCGCCGCCGCGCGTGATGATGTCGAAGGGGGTAGAGATGAACTCCGAGTCGGGGGTGGCCAGTTCCTTCCAGCCGTTGACGCAGACGCCGGCGGCGTCGGCGCGATGGGGCATGGTCAGGCCAAGAAGGCCGGCGATGAGCGTCGCAGCCGTGAAGGCGGCGGCGAAGGCACGGAAGGTCAAGACGGTCACGGCTGCCCGACCCTAGCATGCCTCGTCGTCTTCAGCAGCAGGAATACGACAACTTGTCGTCGGCTATGCTTCGCGCCGCCTCGCCCGTCGTTCCAGCGCGAGCCGGCTCAGCCGCCCGCCGCGTTCCAGTCGAGGTCCATGCCCAGGTACACGGCCAGCTCCTCGTTGTACGGCCGGTAGAACTCGCGCAGGCGCGCGATGACCTCCTCGTCGAACGGCTCGTGCGGCTTGTTGCGGTTGCGCATCACGCGCGGCAACTCGGCGCGCCGCGGGATGCCCAGGTAGTCGCAGACCTCCTCCATCACGGCGGGTGGGTCGCGGAACCAGTGCTCGCTCTGGATGACCATCAGCTGGTCATCGGGGAAGTGGGTACGCCACCGCTCCAGCTGCGGCTGGTAGATGCCGCGGCGGACGACGAGGGGGTCGCCCACGCGCTTGTCAATTGGCACCCGGATGCCGCGGTCGTCGCCGGGCGGCCCGATCTCCGCCTCCACGGCCTCGCGGAACGAGCGCGTCTCGCCGCACTGGCGCAGGCACCAGGCCCAGTGGGAGGCGGCACGGAGCGCCGGGTCGCGCAGCAGCACCAGCAGCTTGGTCTCGGGGACCGCGCGCGCCACCCGGGCGGGCACGTTGGGGTGAGCCAGGTAGGAGGGGCTGGACTCGCCGGTGAGCACCGGATGGAGGCCGTCCCCATAGGCCTTGCGACGCTCGCGGTTGAGCGGGAAGCGGAGCCGGTACCAGCCGGTGCCGTAGGTGTAGCGGTGGGTGTCGAAGAAGTGCGTCTCCGCCGGGCCTTCGAGCACGTTGGGATGGGCGTTCAGCTGTCCCAGCAGGTGCGTCGTGCCGCTGCGCGCGGCGCCGATGATGACGAAGTCGGGCAGCAGGTGGGCGCGACCGAGCAGCTTGCCGCGCACCTGGCGCGCGCCCCGACGTCCAAGGGCGCGCTCCACGGCGCTGTTCAGGCTGGTGCGGGCTCCCATGCGCGGAGTATGCCAGCGTCATCGCCCCGGTCCTCGCTATGCTGGCTGTATGGAGCACGACCCCGCTGCCATCCGCTCGATCACCCACGACATGCGCAACCTGCTCACGGCCATCCGCGGCCACGCCGAGCTGGCGCTGCGCGGCGTTTCGCCCGAGGACCCCCTGCGCGAGGACATCGCCCACTGCGTCGTGGTCACCGCCACCGTCTTCGACCTCATCGACCAGCTCGACGGAGCGGACTCGAGCGAGACGCTGGTGGCGGTCAATCTCGACCCCAGCGTGCAGGCTATGCGGCGCCTGCTCGACGCCCTGCTGCCGCCATCGATCGAGCTCGTCGTGGCCACCGATTCGGACGGTGCCTACGTGGGCATCTCCAAGCTGCGCATCGAGCGCATCGTGCTCAACCTGGCGCTCAACGCGCGCGACGCCATGGAGGATGGCGGCACGCTCAGCGTGCGCACCGACCGGCCCGACGAGGAGGAGGCGCGCATCATCGTGGCCGACACCGGCCCGGGCTTCAGCGAGGAGGCGCTGGACCACCTCTTCGAGATCGGCTTCACGACCAAGGGCGAGCGCGGCGGCAGCGGACACGGGCTGGCGGCACTGGCGCCCTTCGTGGAGGAGGCTGGCGGCGCCATCGACGTCGACTCGGTGGCCGGCCAGGGTGCGACCATCACGGTCACGCTGCCCACGGCCGATCTGGGTGGCCCCGACGACGACGTCTCCGACTAACTCGGCGACCCCGCCCCACCCGCGGACCGAGGTCGGGCGGAGGAGTAGCATGGATGGCCGACAAGGACCTACGCAGGAGTCGCCCACCCCATGGCAAACCCGCTCGTCACCGTCATCGGCGCCGGCAACGTCGGCGCCACGACCGCGCAGCGCGTCGTCGAGCAGGGGCTCGCCGACGTCTGGCTCGTCGACATCGTGGAGGGCCTGCCCCAGGGCAAGGCGCTCGACCTGGCCCAGGCCGCACCCGTAGCCGGCCACGACATGGTCATCCAGGGCACCAACGACTACGCCGACACGGCCGGCTCCGATGTCATCGTCGTGACCTCCGGTCTGGCCCGACAGCCGGGCATGAGCCGTGACGACCTCATGGCTCGCAACGCGGGCATCGTGCGCAGCGTGGTCGAGCAGTCGGTGGCCTACTCGCCCGAAGCCATCGTCGTCGTCGTGACCAACCCGCTCGACGCCATGTGCCACGTGGCCCTCGAGGCCAGCGGGCTGCCGTCGGAACGTGTGGTGGGCATGGCCGGCGTGCTCGACTCCAGCCGCTTCCGCACCTTCATCGCCATGGAGCTGGGCGTCTCGGTGGTCAACACCTACGCCTTCGTCCTCGGCGGCCACGGTGACACGATGGTGCCGTTGCCGCGCTACTCGACCGTCGGTGGCGTGCCCATCACGGAGCTGATGACGCAGGAGCAGATCGACCGGCTCGTGGAGCGCACGCGCAACGGCGGCGCCGAGGTCGTCTCGCTGCTCAAGACCGGCAGCGCCTTCTATGCGCCCGCCTCATCGGTGGCCTCGATGGTCGATGCCATCGTCAACAACCGCCACATGGTGCTGCCCTGCGCGGCCTATCTCGAGGGGCAGTACGGCCACGAGGGGTTGTACGTGGGCGTGCCCACGCGCCTCGGGCACGGCGGCGTCGAGGGCATCGTCGAGATCGGCCTCACCGCCGAGGAGCAGGCCATGTTCGACGACTCCGCGACGGCCGTGCACGGCCTGGTCGAGAAGCTGGTCCAGATGGGGGAACTGCGCGACCCGGCGGGTGGCTAGGCCGGCCCCACCGACGAACCACAGACCGGTCCCGTGGCCGAAGCCCGCGCTGAGTCCTTCGGCAGGGGAACTCTGGACATAATCGATTATCGTTAGCCCCAGTCCACTCTCAGACACGAGGTCCCTACATGACGCAGATGATGGAGTCCCAGGCCACCGCCCAGCAGGGGGCCCTGCCCCGGGTCAGCCACTGGATCAACGGCCGCATGGTGCCCTCGACGTCGGGCAAGAGCCGCCCGGTGTTCAACCCGGCCACCGGCGAGCAGACCAAGACCGTCGACATCGCCAGCGTCGAGGACATCGACCGGGCCGTGGCGGCGGCCAAGGAAGCGTTCCCCATGTGGCGCGCGACCTCGCTGGCCAAGCGCGCGGACATCATGTTCCGCATCCGCAACGCCTTCGACGCCCATCGTGACGATATCGGCGCCATCCTCACCGCCGAGCACGGCAAGGTCCTCAGCGACGCTGCCGGTGAGGTGGCTCGTGGCATCGAGAACATCGAGTACGCCTGCGGCGTGCCGCAGTTGCAGAAGGGTGAGTTCAGCGAACAGGTCAGTGGTGGCGTGGACGTCTACTCCATCCGTCAGCCCCTCGGCGTGGTCGCCGGCATCACCCCCTTCAACTTCCCGGCCATGGTGCCCATGTGGATGTTCGGCAACGCCATCGCCGCGGGCAACACCTTCGTGCTCAAGCCGTCGACGACCGACCCCTCGGCCTCGGTCTACCTGGCCCAGCTGATGAAGGAAGCCGGCCTGCCCGACGGCGTCTTCAACGTGCTGCAGGGTGACCGCATCGCCGTAGCGGGCTTGACCGAGCATCCGGACATCGCGGCGGTCTCGTTCGTGGGCTCGACGCCCGCGGCCAAGCGCATCTACGAGACCGGCACCAAGGCCGGCAAGCGCGTGCAGGCCCTCGGCGGCGCCAAGAACCACATGCTCGTGCTGCCCGATGCGGACATCGGTCTCACCGCCGACGCCGCGGTCAGCGCGGGCTACGGCTCGGCCGGCGAGCGCTGCATGGCCATCGCCACCATCGTCACCGTGGGCGATGTCCACGACCCGCTCATCGAAGCCATCAAGGAGCGGCTGCCGCAGGTCGTCATCGGTGACGGCACCGATCCGAGATCGCTCATGGGCCCGCTGGTCACCGAGACCCACCGCGACAAGGTCGCCGGCTACATCGAGGCCGGGGCGTCCGAAGGGGCCACCATCGTGGCCGACGGCCGCGAGCACCCGCTGTACAAGGAGTCGGACGGCTTCTTCCTCGGCGTCTCGCTCATCGACGACGTGACACCCGAGATGTCCTGCTACCGGGACGAGATCTTCGGCCCCGTGCTGACGGTCGTGCGCGTGGACACCTACGAGGAAGGCGTCAAGCTCATCAACAGCCACGAGTTCGGCAACGGCACCGCCATCTTCACCCGCGACGGCGGAGCGGCGCGCCAGTTCCAGTTCGACATCGACGTCGGGATGGTGGGCATCAACGTGCCCATCCCGGTGCCGGTCTCGTACTACAGCTTCGGCGGCTGGCGGGCCTCGCTCTTCGGCGACTCGCACATGTACGGGCCCGAGGGCGTCAAGTTCTTCACCCGGGGCAAGGTCATCACCTCGCGCTGGCCTGACCCCTCGACGTCCGAGATCAACCTCGGGTTCCCGCGCACCAAGTAGCGCCTTGAGCACCGACCGGCCGCAGGACGGGCGTTCGTTCGTCCCGCCTCGGTGGGTCTACCGCGCCCTCTGGGCCCTGCACCGAGCCGGCTACGCCATCAGCGGCGGCCGGCTCGGTCTACGTTCGGCCGCCGGCGACCGGCTGGGGACGCTGCGCCTGCGCACCACCGGCCGCCGCAGCGGCCAGGAGCGGGCCACGATGCTGACCTACCTCGCAACAGGGGAGGGCTTCGCCGTGGTCGCCTCCAACGCCGGTGCGGACGCGCCGCCGGCCTGGTGGCTCAACCTGCAGGCCCAGCCACGCGCGCAGGTCGACCTGCCCGGACGGAGCGTCCGCGCAGAAGCGCGCGCAGCCGCAGCCGAGGAGCGGGCGCAGCTGTGGGACCGATTCGTCGAGCGGCAAGGCCTCTACGAGCAGTACGCTGCCAAGACCGAGCGGGAGATCCCCATCGTCATCCTCGAGCCCAGCACCAGGGAGGCCGATGCCTGAACTGCGCGTGGACGCGCTGATCTTCGACATGGACGGGGTCGTCATCGACTCCGGCGACATGTACGCCAAGCACTGGCGCGCGTGGGGCCAGGCGCACGGCATCGACTACGACACCCAGATCGCCCACGTGCACCCTGGGCGCCCGCCGCTGGAGACGGTGCGCATCGTGGCCCCCGGTCTCGATGCTGCGGCCGAGTCCCGCGCCTTCAACGACGCTCTGGAGCAGGACGAAGGCGAGGACGCCATCAGTGCCATGCCCGGCGCGACGGAACTGCTGGGCAGCCTGCCCGACGGCCGCTGGACCATCGCCACCAGCGCCTTTCGTGGGGTGGCCGAGGAGTGGCTCAGGCACGTGGGCCTGCCGGTCCCGGCCGCGCTGGTCACGGTCGACGACATCGAACATGGCAAGCCCGCCCCCGATCCCTATCTTCGTGCCGCGGAGCTGCTCGGCGTCGTCCCCGCCAGCTGCCTCGTCATCGAGGATGCCCCCGCCGGTGTGACCGCGGCCAAGGCCGCCGGGGCGACGGTCCTCTCGCTGCGCACGACACACGGCGCAGCCGATCTGGGCGAGGCCGACTTCGGGACTGCCGGACTGCACACCGTCAACGTCAGCGTGCACCACGATGACCTCGTGATCAGCTGGCAGCCGGCAGGGGACTGACCCTCAGACGCAGGATGGCCCGGGTCGGCCCCACGCTCGCGCTGATCCGGCCCGAGACCGGTGAGAGCGCGGACATGCCCAGGGTGTGGGCGCTGATGACGATCCCCACCGCGCGGAGCCGCCAGCAGGTCGCCCACGACGGCCACGAGCAGCCCCGTGACGCGTAGCACGACGACGCGCCCGCTCGAGCGCGTCGTCAGGCAGCTCCCCCGGCGGCGGAGCGGTCACGCTCCGCCGCCGGTCTCATCCCTACTTCAGGTACTCGCGGGCGATCTCGCGCTTGAGGAAGCTGCCCGCACCAGCGCGGCCCTTCCACTCGCCGTCCTCGACGATGACCGTGCCGCGTGAGAGCACGATGTCGCTGCCGCCCTGGACCTCCATGCCCTCGTAGCAGCTGTAGTCGACATTCATGTGATGCGTCTCGGCCGAGAGCACGTGCTTGCGCTCAGGGTCGTAGATGACAAGGTCGGCGTCGTAGCCCGGGGCGACCACGCCCTTCTTGCCGGCGAGACCGAAGATGCGCGCGGCCGAGGTCGAGGTGATCTCGACCCAGCGCTCCTTGGGGTAGCGGCCGTTGACCACGCCCTGGAACATCAGGTCCATGCGTTCCTCGACGCCGGGCAGGCCGTTGGGGATCTTGCGGAAGTCGCCCTTGCCCAGGTCCTTCTGGCCCACGAAGTCGAAGGGACAGTGGTCGGTGCCGACCGTCTGCAGGTCATCCTTGACCAGGCCGCGCCAGAGGTCCTCCTGGTGGTCGGCCGGGCGCAGGGGCGGGCTGCACACGTACTTGGCGCCCTCGAAGCCGCTCTTCATGTCCTCCAGCGACAGGAAGAGGTACTGCGGGCAGGTCTCGGCGAAGGCCATGGCTCCCCGGTCGCGACCGCGCACCACCTCCTCGAGCGCGTCGCGCGAGCTGAGGTGGACGATGTAGACGGGCACCTCCGCGGCCTCGGCGAAGCGGATGCAGCGGTTCACGGCCTCGCCCTCGAAGATGGGGTAGCGCGAGACACCGTGGTAGTAGGGGTCGGTCAGCCCGGCCTCGGCGTTGGCGTTGGCGATGACGTCGATGGGCACGCCGTTCTCGGCGTGCATCAGGATGAGGCCGCCGTTCTCGGCCGTCTGTCGCATGGCGCTGAAGATGGCACCGTCATCGGAGAGGAAGACGCCGGGGTAGGCCGTGAACAGCTTGAAGTCGGTGATGCCTTCCTCGACGAGCGCGTCCATCTCCTGGAGCGTGGCGTCGTTGACGTCGCCCATGATCATGTGGAAGCCGTAGTCGATGGAGGCCTTGCCCTCGGCCTTGGCCATCCACGTCTCGAGGCCTGGCCGCAGCGCCTCACCCTTCGTCTGCACCGCGAAGTCGATGATGGTGGTGGTGCCACCGAACGCCGCCGCCCGCGTGCCCGTCTCGAAGTCGTCCTTGGAGAAGGCGCCGCCGAAGGGCAGGTCGAAGTGCGTGTGCGGGTCGATGCCGCCGGGGATGACCCAGCGGCCCCTGGCGTCGATGGTCTGGTCCACGGCCAGCCCGGCCAGCGCGCTGATGACCTGGCCCGAGGCGCTGCCGTCACCGACGAGGCCGACCGCGGCGATCTTCTCGTCCTCGATGAGCACGTCGGCCCGGTAGGAGCCGTCTGCGTTGACGACGGTGCCGTTGGTGATGAGCGTTCGCATCGGTCCCTCCACTAGAAGCTGGGTCGTGGTGACAGCGGTTCGAAGGCACGAAGGGGGCTTGCGCCCAGTGGGAGCATGGTAGCCCGACGCCAGCCCGGCCGGGTCACGGGCCGGTACCTTCGTGTGACCCGGGGGCGGCCCAGGCGGGGAATCGGCGACGACAGGCTCTCGTGTACCGTAGGCGCCGTCATGCCCAAGCTCACCTGGCGCCCCCGCCCGGCCAGGGGCGCAGTCCTCCTGGCTCTTGCCGTGTCGCTCACCGCGGTCGCGCCCGGTGCCGCCGGGGAGGTCCGTGCCGCAGCCCCGTCGGAGGCCGGCTGGCAGGCGCGCGCGGTGGACAAGGCGGACGTCAAGCAGCGCGACCGACGCCTGGTCTCGAAGTTGCCCCGGAGCACCAGGCTGGCCTATCACCCTCAGACCGGACGCGTGCGTTTCGTCAGCGGAACCCCGGCCGAGCCCCTGGCCGGCGGCCCGGCCGGCGTGGCCTCCGCGGGGCGCCGCCTGAGCACGACCCAGGCCAAGGACCGGGCTCGCCGGTTCGTCGAGCGCTACGGTCGGCTGTTCGGGCTCAAGGACCCGGCAGCCGCGCTGCGTACGTCGCGCACCAGCCGCCTGATGCCGCGCGCCTCGGGAGCGGGTGCGGCCGTCGCGGATGCCCGGCCCGGCACGGTCGTGCGCCTCGAGCAGCGCCGGGGCGGCATCCCGGTCATGGGTGGCGAGCTGGTGGTCCAGCTGACTGCCGCGGGTGAGGTCGTCTCGGCCGCGGGCGAGGTGCTGCCCTCGAGCGCGAGCGTCGCGGCCAGGCCCCGCGTCTCCGTCGGCCAGGCGCGCCAGACGGCCGCCCTCTGGGTCGCCCGCGAGACCGAACGTTCGCGCGCCGCCTTGACCACCACCTCCGAAGGCCTGGCCTACTACGACCCACGGCTGATGGACGACCCCGTGCTCGCGGATATCGGCTCCCGCCTGGTCTGGCGGGTGCAGACGTTCGCGCCCTCCGACCGGACCCGGCCGGCCGACCGGCGGCTCGTCATCGTCGATGCCCGCAGTGGGATCGTGCTCACCAGCATCGGGCGCATCGCCACCGCCGGGGAGGGGCCCAGCCGGCGCATCTGCGACAACCGCAACCTGCCCGGCAAGGCCTGGCTCTGCAGCGGCCCGTTCGCCCGCAGCGAGGGCCAGTCGTGGACCGGGGTCAAGGACGTCGACCGCCTGTACCAGCTTATGGGCGTGACCTACGGTTTCTTCGCCGATCGCTTCGGGCGTGACGGTATCGACGGCAAGGGCTCGCGCATGAAGGCCACGGTGCGCTACTGCCCCCGATCGGGCTGCCCCTGGCGCAACGCCGAGTGGCGCTGGGGCCCCCAGCAGGCCGCCTTCGGGCGAGGCTGGTCCAAGGCCGACGACATCGTGGCGCACGAGTTCACGCACGGTCTGCTGGACGCCGAGGCGCCGCTCTACTACCACTATCAGTCGGGCGCCATCAACGAGTCCTATGCCGACGTCTTCGGCGAGCTCATCGACCTGGCCCACCCGGGCGGCAATGACACCAGCTGGGCCAAGTGGAAGATCGGCGAGGACACGCCCATCGGCGCCTTCCGCGACATGCGCGACCCCACCCGCTACGGACACCCCGACCGCGTGCGCAGCCCTCGCTGGCACACGGGCAGCTCCGACTGGGGCGGCGTCCACCGCAACAACGGCGTGGGCAACAAGGCGGCCTATCTCATGTCTGCCGGCGGCCGCTTCGGCGGCTACGACATCAAGGGCATCGGGCGCGAGCGCACGGCGCGCGTGTGGTACCAGGCCCTCACCACGCGCCTGACCTCGGCGGCCAACTACGTCGACCTGGGCGACGCGCTGGTGGCGGCCTGCACCGACCTCGCCGCCCGCGGCGATCTCGGCTTCGGCCACTGCACCTCCGTGCGCGACGCGACGAAGGCCACCCAGATGCACCTCACGCCGCGGAAGCGGGCGCCCGCCAGCGCGCCCGTGTGCGGCCCGGCCAAGCGCCCGCTCGACGTCTTCAACGACGATCTCGAGGATCTCGACTCGGGCGCCTGGTCCGTGAACCGCCTGGTGGGCAGCAAGCCCGGCTGGTTCTGGCCCCAGAACCCCAACGACATCCCCGGCTGGGACGGCACCTGGGCCTCCAGCGGCAAGCGCAACTTCTACGCGCCCGACCGTGGCTCGCGCTCGGACGCGGTCATGCGCATGACCGCACCGGTGGTGCTGCCGGCCAAGGCCTTCCTGCGCTTCGAGCACGGCTACTCGCTCGACCGTGACGCCAAGCGGGCCTACGACGGAGCGGTCGTGGAGATCAAGGTGGACGGCGGACCCTGGCGTGGGGTCGGCGGGCTCTTCACGCACGGCAAGTACAACGGCAATATCACGCGCGGCACGGGCAACTCCATCGCCGGGCGGCGGGCCTGGGTGGGCGACTCGCGGGGCTGGGCCGCGGCCCGCATCGACCTCTCTGCATTCGCCGGATCGCGCGTGAAGGCGCGCTTCCGGATGGCCTCCGACCGGAGCATCGGCGGGCAGGGCTGGTACATCGACGACGTGCGCATCTACGCCTGCGCCAACGACCGTGACAAGCCCAGCGGCTCGATCGTCATCGACGACGGCAACGAGACGACGGCCGGCCCGCGCGTCTCGCTCGGCCTCACCTGGGACGACCCGACCACCTGGGTCACCAAGGTCCGCCTCTCGGGCAGCCCCAAGCTGAACGACGCCGGCACGCTGCTGCGCAAGGCCATCAACATGGCGCCGCGGGCGAATGTGGCCTGGGACCTTGCCGACACCACCTTCGGCGGGTCCGGCGGTCCCGGCGAACGCTGGGTCTACGCACAGGTCCGGGACGCGGCCGGCAACTGGTCGGACGTCTTCGCCGACAGGATCGTGTGGACCGAGCCCTAGGCTAGGAGCCCTCGTACACGCGCTCGAGGTCGAGCACGACCCGGGCGGCCTTCTGACCGGTCGCCTTGCGGCCCCAGCCGTTGGCGCGCATGCGGGCACAGCTGTCCTCGCTGATGCCGACGACGGTGCGCACCTTGCC
>Ga0316198_10000881_pt1 | contig 16770 bp, 17 predicted proteins | sample OudBieAanoxic_MG_FD_204935 | JGI IMG/M metagenome (GOLD analysis project Ga0316198, IMG submission 204935) | Coastal sediment microbial communities from Oude Bieten Haven, Netherlands - site A anoxic | ecosystem: Environmental > Aquatic > Marine > Coastal > Sediment | place: Netherlands...
CCAGGGCCTCATATGCTTCTGCCTGTTGATCGGCCCAGTCCTCACCCAGATTATCTACAATCTCTGTTTTAAGTTTGCGCATAGCCGCGCTGCGCTTTACTTTTTCAGGAATCAGAAGGGTTTCTTTGATGCGAGCAGAGGCTTCGGCTTCTATCCGTTGCACCAGGTTTTCATCTTTTTCCGGAGGTGTAAACGGCCTTTTGGGTGCGCCGTTGGATTCTTTAAGTTTTAACTGCATATCAATTAGCGGTTGCATGGCCTGGTGACCAAATAAAATAGCATCCAGCATGTCGGCCTCGCTGACCAGATTTCCGCTGCCTTCCACCATCACGACCCCGGTCTTGGAGCCGGCGACCATTATGTTGATGTCGCTGTTTTCCCATTCCGGTATGGCGGGATTAATTTTCAACTGGCCGTCTATACGGCAAACCCGTACGCTGGCAATGGGCCCGGCAAAAGGAATGTCAGAAATCGTAAGGGCCGCTGAAGCGCCGACCATTGCCAGGGTATCGGGATCATTTTCCTGGTCCATGGACAGGACGGTTGCAATCACCTGGGTTTCGTAGCGGTAGTGCTTTGGAAACAGGGGGCGAATGGGCCGGTCGATCAGGCGGGCCGTCAACGTTTCTTTTTCACTGGGACGACCGATTTCGCGGCGGAAATAGTTGCCCGGGATTCGGCCGGCTGCATATATTTTTTCTTGATATTCGACGGTAAGGGGCAAAAAACTGGACGCTCTTTCTTCGTGGGCGGATACGGTGGTAACCAGGACGATGGTGTCGCCGTACTGGACCACAACCGATCCGGATGCCTGCTTGGCAACCTTGCCGGTCTGAATGCGCATCGTTTTTCCGCCGATTTCTTCTTCAAACAAATTTTCCATGTTGTCTCCTAACTGTTAAACGACACTGCAACTGAACCTGCCTGATATTTGAATACAAGGCTATCTGAGTATTGTTCGTGTCGCCATTTTCCGGTAAAATCCCGGACCTATAGGGCGATACCAAAGACCACAGAATAAATTTTGATCGGGAAACTTGCCCGACAATAGTGGGCGAAGATTGGGTGGTGATTGAGGTACCGCCGGTTTCAATTTTCCTCTGGTGTGGATGGGCATAAAGAAGCATTGCGGCCGGTTGTTTACTTTTTTAATCCCAGGGTTTCAATAATTGTCCGATAACGGCTGACATCTTTGTATTTGACATAGTTAAGAAGCCGTCGACGTCTTCCGACCAGCATCAGCAATCCCCTGCGGGAATGGTGATCTTTCTTGTGAATCTTTAAATGCTCGGTGAGATAAGAAATTCGGTGGGTCAAAAGCCCAACCTGTACTTCCGGGGACCCTGTATCGGTCTCGTGCAGCTTGAATTTCTCGATCAGTTTCTTCTTATCATGGGTTGTGAAAGTCACTTTCTTTTTTGCCTCCTCTTGTTAAAAATCCTTCGAAATAAGTTTTTGCATGGTTTACTCCGGTTCGACCGGATCAGGCATCCTGCTTGGCAAACACGCAGCAGTAATTCAACCGCTGATCATGCGCTTGATAGTTTAATATTGCAACAAGTTCCCCTGTTTGATCAACAACTTTTATTTTCGAACCCGCAATGCCGCTGGCGTCCAATTCACCAGCGCCGGCAAAATCCCGGGCTGTGATCTTTTGGCCATGCCGGATCTTTTTTATCAAAGGCGTATCAGCCGTGCATGCGGGCATTTCCGGCAATGCGTCCGCCATGCTGATGAAGTTCTCCGGCTGTTGCGCTCCGGGGCTTAAATTTTTTAAGGCGGATAATGATACCGCCTGATCCAGGGTAAATCCGCTGCTTGCAGTCCGTTTTAGCGCATTTAGATGACCGCCGCAACCCAACACTTTGCCAATATCGGCTCCCAGTGTCCGGATATAGGTTCCGGCTGAACATAAGACCTCAAAACGAATTAAGGGCAGCGCTATGTTCAGTATGGTAATACTGTAAATTTCGACTCGCCGGGGCGGTTTTTGAACCGGTTTGCCGCTGCGGGCCAGTATATATAGCGGAACACCTTTGTGCTTTAGTGCCGAGTAGACCGGTGGCAGCTGCTCAAGGGGTCCTTCGAATGCGTTGAATACCTTTTGGATGGTTTCTGTCGAATAGTTTTCCGGGTCCGCCCTTGAGATCACGGTACCGGTTAAATCCTGGGTATCCGTTTCTTCTCCGAGTTTTAGCTCGGCGATATATTTTTTGGTACCGTGCAGTAAAAAGTCAGCCAGCCTTGTGGCCTGATTGACACAGCATATCAGCACGCCTTCGGCAAACGGGTCCAGAGTACCGGCGTGCCCGACTTTTTTCGCAGCAAGCGCTTTTTTTACAATCGACACAACCCGGGCGGACGAAATATCTACGGGTTTATCAACAACAATAATTCCGTTCAATTCTGGTCTCTCGCCCATGTTCCATAGTCTCTTGCCTCTGGTAGCTGGCTTCTGGTAACTGCGAACTTGAGAGTGGCAGCCAGCGACCAGAAACCAGTCCCCAGCCACCCGAACTACAGATTTTGTGCCAACGTAATGATGTCGGATTTTAATTCTGTCAGCGTTGCCTCAATCTGAAACCCCGCGGCGCTGGCGTGGCCGCCACCGCCGAAAGAGCCGGCGATGGCCGCCACATCGACGGTTCCGTCCGATCGCAGGCTTACATGGTAACGACAATGACTGTTGGATTGGGTGTTACCGTTTTGTTGTTCCTGAATCAGGGCGGCCACTTTAACATCTTCGATCCGTCTGGCATAGTTTATCATGCCATCAACATCTTCCGGGTGAGTTCCGGTTTCTGCAAACATGGCGCCGGTGACGGTCATAACCGACAATTTACCGTTTTCCGATATTTCGATTGAATCAAGGGCCAGGTTTAAAAGCTTTATGCGACCCAGTGAGTATGTTCCATATACATGCTGGGCGACATCATGGGGTTCGACCCCCAATTCCGTCATTTCCTGGCTGATGGCAAAGGCGGCCTGGTTGGTGCTTGAAAAACGAAATGACCCCGTATCAGTTAAAATACCTGTATACAAAGACGTCGCAATTGCTTTATTTAAAGGTACATCCAGGGCTTTAATCAGTCGATAGACTATTTCCGCCGTAGAACAGGCCAACGGGTCGATAAGTTGAATATCACCGAAACCGGTATTAGATATATGGTGATCGATGTTGATAACCACTGGTATCTGACTGACGGTCGTGCTGGCTTCGCCAATGCGCGGCAGATCGCCGCAATCCATGATGAGTGCAAGGTCGTATGTGTTAGCTTTTTTTATATGCCGGACGATGCGCTCCACGGAAGGCAAGAAACGATAGACAGCCGGAATTGGGCTGGCGTTATAAATGGTTGTTTTTTGGCTTCGTCTGCCGATAGCTATTCCCAGGGCCAGAAGAGAACCAACCGCATCTCCATCGGGATCCGAATGTGAAGCCAGCAAAATATGATTCGCCTCTTTAATGTGGTTGATAATCTGGTCCATTATCGGTTTTAATCTTTTCAAGCAATTGATCGATATGAGACCCGTAGTCCAAAGAGTCATCATAAAAAAAATTTAAATCCGGCATATAGCGCAAACCAAGTTTGGGTGCAAGAATTCGTTTTATAAATCCGCGTGCGCTCTCAAATCCTTTGGCCGCGTCCTCCGATTTTTTGTCATCACCGTAAATCGCAAAATAGATACGCGCCAGCTTTAAATCGGCAGACATTTTGACCTTTGTGATGGTCGCCATTTGCAATCGCGGATCGTGAATGCGCTTCTTTAATAAGTCTGACAGGGTTTCCTGAATTAAACCGCTGACCCTGTCCGCCCGGGCGAAGGATGTCATAAATGAATAATTTCCATTTCCGTTTCGATGATTTCAGCAAGGCCCAAATCTTCGGTCATATTGAAAATCTTATCGATTTTAGAGTTAATCAGCGAGCTGTCATTGCCGACCAGCGAAAAGCCAATTTCTGCTTTCTGATAAATATCGTTAGATCCCACCTCGGCCACCGACACATTAAACGCGTTGCGCATCCGGCTGATCATCGATTTAACAACCTTGCGCTTGCCCTTTAAAGAACGGCAATCATGCAGCCGTAGGGTAATAAGTCCTGTTCCGACAACCATGATCGTTAACAGATATTTGTGAATTGATGGCCGTATTCTTCAGCCAACGTCTTAACGAGATTCCAATACCACTTAACAAAAAGCAAATAACCTTATTCTCGATATACCCCGGCACCGCTCAAAACCCTGGATTATTGTGAGCGCACATGTTGTCTATTCAATCTCGGGCCGGATCTCCTCGAGATAATAACACTCGAGGACATCGCCGACTTTAATATCGTTAAAGTTTTCCACCCCGATGCCGCATTCATAACCGGTCTGTACTTCTTTGGCGTCATCTTTAAACCGGCGCAGGGAAGAATTTTTTCCTTCATATAGCGCAACGCCGTCTCGAACCACCCGAATATTTTGTCCACGTTCGATCCTGCCATCGGTTACATAACTGCCGGCGATGGCACCCACTTTGGGTATCTGAAAAACTTCGCGAACTTCCGCGGTACCCATCACATGTTCTTTGTAAGTGGATTCCATCAGTCCCACCATGGCACCTTTGACATCCTTGATGATGTCGTAAATTACATTGTAAAAGCGCATATCAACATTTTCTTCACCGGCGAAAACCTGAACTTTAGGTGTCGGTCGCACGTTAAAGCCAATGATGATGGCATTGGACACAGCCGCCAGGGAGATATCGGATTCAGTGATGGTTCCGGTGGCAGAGTGCACCACATTAACTTTTACTTCCTCATTGGAAAGCTTGATTAGTGCTTCGCCCAGGGCTTCGATCGAGCCGTGTACGTCTGCCTTAATAATAAGGTTGAGGTCTTTGACTTGGCCCTGCTGTATCTGCTCATAAAGTTTTTCCAGACTGAGTCGATTGGTCTGGGCCAATTCCTTTGAACGTTGCTTTTGAACGCGGTGCCCGCTGACCTGCTTGGCGCTTTTCTCATCGTCCAGGGCAATAAACTCATCTCCGGCCATTGGTACGCCCGCTAAGCCCAGGACTTCAACCGGAATTGAAGGGCCAGCGCTTTCCACCTGGACCCCGATGTCGTCCAGCATGGCACGGATTTTTCCGAAGTGAATCCCGCAGACCACTGGATCTCCATTTCGTAGGGTGCCGTCTTGCACCAGCACGGTTGCGACCGGCCCCCTGCCGGAATCAATTTTGGCTTCGACGACATGGCCGTAGGCCAATTTATCAGGATTGGCTTTCAGTTCCAAAACCTCCGCCTGCAACGAGATCATTTCAAGCAGTTCGTCGATTCCCTGTTGCTCCTTTGCCGAAACATGGACAAAGATCGTGTCGCCTCCCCAATCTTCGGGAGTCAACCCGTTTTCAGCCAATTCTCGCCTCACCCGATCAGGATCCGCGTTGGCCTTGTCAATTTTGTTTACGGCAACAATAATCGGAACCCCGGCCGCTTTTGAATGGTTGATGGCCTCCAGGGTTTGGGGCATCACACCGTCGTCGGCCGCGACAACCAGAATTACGAGATCGGTGATATTTGCGCCACGGGCACGCATGGCAGTAAACGCCTCATGGCCGGGAGTATCAAGAAAAGCAATCTGGCCCCTCTCAGTGGCAACATGGTAGGCGCCAATGTGCTGTGTAATTCCACCGGCTTCGTTTTCCGTTATTCTGGTCTTGCGGATAACATCGAGAAGGGAGGTTTTACCGTGGTCAACATGGCCCATGATGGTAACCACCGGCGGCCGTTCCTGCAATTTTTCCGGATCATCGGCTTCCTGCTTTAATACAATTTCTTCTTCAAATGCAGCGCGTTCGACTTCATAATCAAATTCGGACGCCACGAGAGCCGCTGTTTCAAAGTCAATGCTTTGATTAACGGTGGTCATAAAGCCCATGTCCATGAGAGTTTTTAGCATTTCGTTGGCTTTAATTCCCATGCGCTTGGCCAAATCGGAAATAATAATGGCATCATCGACCTTGATGCGTCGTTTGATAGCCTTGGCCGTAGTGATCTGAGTTTTTTGGGCCGGGGCAGCGGCCCTGGCTTTGGCCCCTTTGCGGGGTTTGCGGCTCTTGTAACCGGTATCATACAGATCTTGACCTTCTATTACTGATTTTTTTCGAAACGAGATTTTCTTTTTTAAAAATCTTTTTGGGCGGTCGCCCTCCTCAACCTTTTTCTTGCCTTTCTTTTTCTTGCCTTCCTTCGACAGTAGATCTTCAGGTGTGGCAGCGGGTCCTATACCAGCAGGTTTGCGGGATGGAAGTTTCTCAATTTTGGCTTTATCTCCCGGTGCGGCTTTTTTCTTTGTAGGCTTTTGAACCGGCTTTACCGGCAATTGGATGATTTTGGCCGCAGAATCCTTTTTGGCTTTTTTTACAGCCTTTTTAGGCTTCTTTTTTTTCAGATCAGCCGGTTCGACAGCTTCGGCGACCGGCGCCGCTTCTTCAGAGGCTTTCTCATCTATAATTTCCGGGGTCTTTTCGACAGCGGCGGCTTCTTTTTCAGGCACTATTTCTTCGGGGGCATCTTCGGCAGGTTTTTCAGCGGCCGATACATCATCCGGCTCTGCCGGAGGTTCTGGTGTGGCTTCAACCGTTACTTTTTTCCGGCGTCTGCGAATAACAGTCGGCTTTATGCGTGTCTCCTCGACGGCTTCTTCTTTTTTGCCGAAAATTACGGTCTTTATTCTGGCAACGGCTTCATCATCCAGAGCACTCATATGACTTTTGACAGAGATATCCAGATCACCCAGCTTGCTGAGCAGTATTTTGTTAGTCAGATTAAGATCTCTGGCGAGTTCGTAAACCCTAGTTTTTGCCATTACATCCCCCTAAAGCCTATTTAACAATCTGATAGATCAAAAACCACATCACAACTTATTTTTCTTCCGGGTCAACTTCACCGGATGACTCCGGGTCAATTTCACCGGATGACTCCGGGTCAACTTCACCGGATGACTCCGGGTCAATTTCACCGGATGACTCCGGGTCAACTTCACCGGATGACTCCGGGTCAATTTCGCCGGATGACTCCGGGTCAACTTCACCGGAGGACTCCGGGTCAACTTCGCCGGATGACTCCGGGTCAACTTCGCCGGATGACTCCGGGTCAATTTCATCTGATGATTCCGATTCGGCCTCAATGGATGGTTCCGATCCAACTTCACCTGATGGTTCCGATGGCTGCTGCGTACCTTCCCCGTTGATGGTTTCAGTTTCGTTAGCCTCATCACCAATTCCATCTTCGGTAACTTCTTTCTCTTTGGCAGCATCCAAAACGGATTTCTTGGCTGCCTCCAAGAGCTTGACAGCTTTTTCTTCTCCGATTCCTCGAATTTGAACCAAATCTTCGATGTTGGCTTCGATGATTTCCTCGGCCGAATAAAAGCCGGTCTCATACAATGCATCGGCTAAACTGATTCCAACGCCGGGCAGGGCCACCAACGAGTCATAGCCGGTTTGCATGGCCTCGTTATAGCGGGTTTCACTTTTTACATCCAGATGCCAGCCGGTAAGTTTGGATGCCAGCCTTACGTTCTGGCCCTTTTTGCCAATGGCAATTGATAGGAATTCATCCGGGACAATCACTTCCATCGAATCGTTTCTTTCGTCGATAATCACCCTGGATATTTCGGCTGGTGCCAGCGCATTGCAGACAAATTTTGCCGAATCCACATGCCATGGAATGATGTCGATTTTTTCACCCCGAAGCTCTTGCACCACGTTTTGCACGCGGCTGCCCTTCATTCCCACACAGGCACCGACAGGATCAATGTCGGAATTATTTGAGGCCACAGCAATCTTGGCGCGTACGCCGGGTTCGCGGGATGCTCCCATAATGTTGACGATGCCTTCGCTAATCTCCGGCACTTCTGTCCGGAACAGGTCGATTAGGAAATTCGGATGCGTCCGGGAGAGAACAATTTGCGGTCCGCGTGATTCGTGTAGCACGTCAAGAATATAGACTCGAATGCGGTCCCCCCGGCGATAGGATTCCCTTGGGACCTGATCGCGAACCGGCACGATTCCATCGGTTTGCCCCAGGTTAACAATAATGTCCCCGCGGTCAATTCGCTGAACGATACCGTTGATGATTTCCCCTTTGCGGTCGATGAAACTGGCATAGACCACATCTTTTTCGGCATCTTTCATTTTCTGTATGATGACTTGTTTGGCCGATTGAGCGGCGATGCGGCCGAATGTGGTGGCATCCATCTTTGTGCCCAGGCTGTCTCCAACCTCACATTCGGGATCTAGTTTGCGGCCCTCCTCAAGACTTATCTCATAGGCCGGTTCGGCGACGACCTCCGCAACTTCCTTAAACTGAAACACCTCGATCTCACCGCTTTCATCATTGTATTGAACTTCGATATCCAGTTTGTTGCCGAATTTTTTCCTGGCAGCAGATCGCAAAGCTTCTTCCATCGCCTGGATAAGGACTTCGCGGTCTATACCTTTATCCCGGCTAATCTGTTCAACAACACGTTTTATGTCTGAGATAAACATCAGAGATCTCCATTTATTCTGCAAGTCGTGCTTTCGAAATATCCTGATACGGTATCACAATGGCTTTTTCGTCGATCTGCAGGTTTACCTGCCCGCCGGATATTCCCCTAAGAATCCCGGTAAAGTTTTTTTGCCCGTTAAACGGTCGACTCGTTTTTATCTTTACCCGGCTGCCCTTAAATTTTTCAAAATCCTCATGTTTCGCCAGCGGTCGTTCCAGACCCGGTGAGGTGACTTCAAGACTATAAGGTCCTAAGTCCTCCAGGTTGACATCCAGGATATCACCCATTTGACGGCTGACACCGGCACAATCATTCAAATTGATCCCATCGGTCTTGTCAATGTAAAGCCTTAGAATCCGGCCGTTTGCTTCCCGCTGATATTCCACGTGCACCAGTTCCAGGCCCTCGGATGCGCACAGCGGTTCGGCCAGTGACCTGACCAGCTCGGCTACCTTTTGCTCGCTGACAGGTTTGTGGCCATGCTTCCGTTGTTGGGCCCTTTTATTTTTATATTTTTTTTTTGCTTCCAACGTTGCTCTTAAAAACACAAAAACGGGCTATAGCCCGTTTCCTCATGTTTCAGGTTGACCTCTTGATGTACAGCGCGAAAGTTTATCTGTTCATACCAATAGCCATAAGGAAAAAGTTTAGTTCATCCATCAATTCGGAAACGGTGCCACCCCAAGCCATCAAGCACAACGGAAACGGCGAACTTAAGTTGGAGCGGGCAACGAGATTCGAACTCGCGACACCAAGCTTGGGAAGCTTGTACTCTACCAACTGAGCTATGCCCGCTCGGCGACCCATGCATAACGTCCCTTTTCATCCAATTTCGGCGTCAGATTCAAATTTTAATCCTCGAAACACTCAATCTATGCCTGCGGCTAAAATTTGATCCTTCCTTGAACTTCAACGAAAATGAACATTTTGCGAAAGTCTCGCTTGTTGACCTTTGCAATCCACCCTTTTTACCAGTTTCAAAGGTCTTGCTCGCTTGACGCCCAAGTTAGAATATTTAAGACAAATTCTCTTAATTGTCAATAACTTTCATCAAACTAATTACTGTCGAGCAAATCCCGCATATTTGCCAGTTCCGTTTTTAATTCTTCCAGAAAATCGTTATCATCTGATTTCAGCCTGGTTCTGGAACTTAAATATTTCCGGGCACCTTCAATGGTAAATTTTTTTTCATGGAGCAGATGCTTGATTTGCAGGATCATCGCAACATCTTTTTGGGTATATGAGCGTTGCCCCGAAGACGTCCGGCGCGGTTTTATTTTTTTAAACTCAGATTCCCAAAATCTTAAAACATGGCTCGGAAGCCCCGAAATTTTGCTGACTTCACCAATTTTAAAATAAAGCTTGTCAGGAATTTTTATTAGATAAGGCATTTTATTTCGCATTGTCACCCCTTTCAATAGTTATTTGTCAGGGTAAGGTGGCATCAAATGCTCTCAAAAGTTTATCTGTAATCGATTTGTGAAGATCATTGACGTCATCATCTTCCAACGTTTTATCTGACGAACGGTAGGTGACCCGAAACGACACGCTTTTTTTACCGGCAGCAATGGGATCTCCTTCAAAGACATCAAATAGATGTAGATTTTGCACCAGATCTTCACGGATATTTTCAACGGCCTGCAGCACCGTTTGGGCTTCAATTCCCCGGTCGATTATGATGGTAATGTCCCTGTAGATCGCCGGGAATTTGGGAATCGGCTTAGATTTTATGGTAGGTGGTGCCAATGTAATAATTTTATCCAGATCAAGTTCAAACAAATAGGCCGATTGCTTTAAATCGAACGCCTCCCGAACCTGGGGATGAATTTCACCCACCAGGCCTAACGGTGTGTCGTCGGCAAAAATTTGAGCTGTGTAGTTGGGCCGTGTATAGTCGCAATCACCATCGGGCATGGTTGTGAATCGGATGTTATAGATTTTCAGGGCACCGAGCAGCCCTTCGGCAACCCCTTTAATATCGTAAAAATCGCACGGAATTTCACGGCCGTGCCATGAGGCGTTCTGGCGTGATCCTGTCCAAAGCGCCGCCAGAAATTCTGGTTCCCAGGGAAGATCCTGGGACTCCGTTTTAATGAATATTTTGCCGATTTCAAATAATTTGAGATTTTTAGCCTGGTGGGCGGTATTATAAACAGCGGTTTCAATCAACCCGGCGGCCAGGGACGTCCGCATGACCGCCTGATCTTCCGACAGGGGGTTCAAAATATGAATGAGGTTTCGCCGGGGATCTTCTGCCTTCAGGCGCAGGCGATCGCATGATGCTTGGGCCATAAAACTGTAAGTGATCGCCTCGGTAAATCCGAAACCGGTCATCAAATCTTTCAGGCGGTTTCTGAGTTCCAGCCTGTGTGCCGGGGGGCGGGCTGCGGCCGGCATTGCCGGGAAAGTAATCGGTATATTATTGTAGCCCGCGAGGCGGGCAACTTCTTCCATCAAATCCTCCGGCCGCAATATATCCACCCGAAACGATGGCGGCACCACAACCAACTGCTGGTCTCCGTTGTCGGAGGCCATTTTTTCGACCTTAAATTCAATGCTTTCGAGAAGTTTTTGGATCTCGCTGCTATCCGGATCGATGCCCAGAAGTCTGTGGGTGCGCGCGGTGCTTAAGCTGACGCTGTTTACTTTTTGGGGTTGCGGGTATTCGTCGATGATTCCTTCGATGAGGGTGCCCTCGCCGAACTCGACCATGAGCTTGGCAGCGCGGTTGACAGCCCGGACTGTGCCCTCCGGGTCGACACCGCGTTCAAAACGATGGGAGGCGTCGGTGCTCAATCCTAAGGTTTTGGAAGTTTTTCGAATACTTACCGGATTAAAATAGGCGCCCTCGATCAACACCCGGCGGGAGGTCTCTTCGATCTCCGAGTTCAAACCGCCCATAACACCGCCGATGGCGACCTGTTTTTCTCCGTCACATATCATCAGCATCCGGGAGTTGAGCTGATGCTCTTTTTGATCCAGGGTGACAAACGTATCACCATCAGCAGCGGTTTTCACAACAATCCGGTTTTGTGCCAGTTGATCAAAATCAAAGGCATGCAGGGGATGGCCGGTTTCCATCAACACATAGTTGGTGATATCCACGATATTGTTAATCGGCCGCAGTCCAACAGACTGCAGGCGGTCTTGCATCCAATAGGGGGAAGGCTTTACCACAATGTTTTCCACCAGTCTGGCAGAATACCGCGGACAGTGATCAGGCGCTTCTATTTTGACCGAAGTTAAGGTGGAAATCGTATCCTTTTTTTCAGTCAGACTGTAATCGGGGTAATTTAGCGGTGTGTTCTGGATGGCCGCAATTTCACGCGCAATGCCGATTACGCTAAGACAGTCGGGCCGGTTGGGCGTCAGATCAAATTCAAACACTGTATCCTCAAGACCGAGGGCTTCAGCGAGCGGGTCTCCCACCTTCAACGATGGATTCAGTGCCATAATACCGCTGCTGTCAATGCCGAGTCCCAGTTCCATTTCACTGCACAGCATACCGTCTGATTTTTCTCCGCGAATCACACTTTTCTCCAGCCGGGTACCGTCCGGCAAAACGGTTCCGGGCAATGCCAACGGTGCCAGCATGCCTTCGGAAACATTGGGCGCACCACACACCACCGTTCGGCTGTGACCTCCCGTCTCGGCGCGGCAGATTGTCAACTTGTCGGCGTTGGGATGGGGGTTCACCTCAGCGATGCGTCCGACGAAGACAGTTTGCAGGTAAGCGTAGCGATTCGCAACCGATTCCACTTCCAGTCCCGCCATGGTCAGCGCATCGGCCACATCGGCGGCCTCCATCTGGATGTCTATGTAGTCTTTAAGCCAGCTGATGCTAACTTTCATTTTGGTCTAATAAGATGCTGTCTTTGGTTAGTTAATGTTCTCAAACAAAACTGTCGACAACGCTGTTGCATCGCGTGTTTCGTGGTTGGTATTTTGTGTTTTTGTATTAGGAGGAATGCTCAATTAATTGTGGCGATTACCAAACACTAAAGACCAAATACTAAACACAAAAACTAAGTGCTCTCCACCACGAGCCCTTACTCCAGCTTATCTAAATCCAAATCAAAATTGAGATAAAAACCTCATATCATTTTCAAAAAAGCGGCGGATATCATCGATGCCGTATTTTAACATGGCAATCCGTTCCACTCCCATCCCGAAGGCAAACCCGGTGTAGCGATCGGCTTCATAGCCCACATTCTCATACAGGGCGGGGTGAACCATTCCGGATCCGAGAATTTCGAGCCATCCGGTATGTGAGCAGACCCGGCAACCCTGCCCCCTGCACATGACGCAAAGGATATCCACCTCGGCACTGGGCTCGGTAAACGGAAAAAAACTGGGCCGAAAGCGGAGGCTTGTCTGTTCATCAAACATCTGGTGGACAAAGGTGGTGAGAATTCCTTTTAGATCGCCAAAAGAAATGTTTTCATCAACCAGCAAACCTTCCACCTGGTGAAACATGGGGGTATGGGTCAGGTCGGAATCACACCGGTACACCTTACCCGGTGTGATAATCCTTACCGGCGGTGGCTGTTTTTCCATGGTACGGATCTGAAGCGGCGACGTGTGGGTTCTTAATACGATGTCCTTGCTTACAAAAAAGGTATCCTGCATGTCCCTTGCCGGATGATCTTTGGGAAAATTGAGGGCTTCAAAATTATACCAGTCCGACTCTACCTCCGGTCCTTCTCCGATATCGAATCCCAGGCTTGAAAAAATGTCGCATATTTCCTGGTTGGCCCGGGTAATCGGATGCAAAGTGCCCTGAGCAGTTATCCTGCCCGGCAGGGAGACGTCAATTCTTTTGTCCTTTTCGTCATCTTTGGATGCGAGCCTATCAGCCGCAGCTTTAAAGACCTTATCCAGGACATTTTTTATTTCATTGGCCTTTTTGCCGGCCGCCGGTCTTTGCTCGACCGGCAGTTTCGAAATATTTCGCAAAAATTGGGTCAGGATGCCTTTACGACCGAGGTAGCGGATCGAGATATCCTCAATGTCTCCGCCGTTTTCGGCACCTTTCAGTTCTGTGAGTGCCTGCTGGTGTATTTGATCTAAATTATTTTCCACATCTTCGCTCTTGGAATGACGAAATGACAGAATCCCTTAATTCTTCATTCGACATTTGTCCTTCCAGACATTCGTCAATCTTCATTCCTAAAGTTGCTGGCCGGCCAGATTCGCAATTTGCGCGAATCCGGCAGGATCTGAGATTGCCAGCTCGGCGAGAACTTTGCGATCGAGTTCCACCCCGGCAAGTTTCAGCCCCCGAATGAATTTGCTGTAGGGCAATTTGTTGAGCCGGGAGGCAGCATTAATTCTGGTAATCCAGAGTCTTCGGAAATCGCGTTTGCGCGTGCGGCGGTCGCGATAAGAATACATCAGGGCCTTATCGACGGCATCGGCTGCTGTACGAAACAGCTTACTCCGGCCGCCGCGAAAACCTTTGGCCAATTTTAAGACCTTTTTGCGACGTTTCCTGGCTTTGAATCCGCGTTTAATTCTCATTTTAAGTACCTCGTTTATTTAGACTGCTAAGATCATTTTGATGGTCCCGATGAAATACGCCGCGTTGTCACTAAGAGAATTTCATGGGATAAATTGCGATCGTATGGACCGTCACCCTCTGTCATCTGTCTTCTGTCATCTGCAAAGCTAGCTGTTGGGCAGCAGCAACCGGATTTCTTTACGATCGGATTTGGCAATAATCTGTGCTTTCCGCAACGATCGTTTCCGTTTGGTTGTCTTTTTAGTCAGGATATGGCTGGCGCATGATTTCCTGAAGACAAATTTTCCAGTTCCGGTTTTTTTAAAACGTTTGGCAGCAGCACGATTGGTTTTAATCTTCGGCATGAATCTTCTCCTTCACCTGCCAGCTTAAACACTTTATAGCAGTTGTCAAAAAAACGCTCCGTTGTTCAAACATTTTTTCTACAGCCACTTATACCGCAATTCCGTATTTGGGAACATATTTATGGAAAGCAGCATGTAATCTAAGTCGGCGAAAAATTATTATTTTTATAGAATAATTAAAAATAGATGGCGTGAGCTTTCGAAGACCGGCCCACGCCACCGTCAGAATCAAGACTGTAATTAGTTTCTTGGTCGGTGCCTTGTATTAGAAGCTAACCCAACAATGCATTTTATGCACCAACTGTTTACCCGCCTTAGAGAGGGCGCCTTTGGCTCATAACGGCATTTTTGAGAAAATTTCGAAGAAAATATCTGTTAAAACGTCAACTATCTTGGTCCCAGAATCATTGCCAGGGTTCGGCCTTCAAATTTGGGAGCTTGCTCTACGGAGGCGTATTCCTCGGTCTCCTCGGCAACTTTTTCGAGCACGGCCATCCCCAGTTTGGACAGGGTGATTTCTCGTCCTCTGAAGACCACGGTCACTTTTACTTTATCCCGGCGACCGATAAACTTCTTTATGTGTCCGATTTTGACCTGCAGATCATGTTCTCCCGTCTTGGGGCGAACTTTAATCTCCTTTACCTGGAACGTGCTTTGTTTCTTTTTTGCTTCCTGCTTCTTTTTGGTCTGCTCATAACGATAGCGACCATAATCCATAATTTTGCAAACAGGAGGGTTTGCATTGGGTGAAACCTCCACCAGGTCGAGACCGAATTCAGCTGCCTGGTCAAGCGCCTCTACCGTAGGAATAATGCCAACCTGGTTACCGTCAGGGTCTATAACTCTAACCTCTCTGGCCCTGATATTTTTGTTGATGTTAACTCTGTCTCTACGAATCGGTCGATGCGGTTTTCTTGGTGCAGCTATGTCTTATCTCCTCGTTTATCAATTATGACGTTGGTTTGCGATTGCAGGCAAACATATTAGAAAGCTCTCAGTCCCTTCAATACCGTTTATCAGTGGTGACCGAATCCTTCCCTCGTTTCTACGAAAATCCATCTGGTTGAATATACAACAAAAATAAGAAATGCAAGAAAAAAATGCAAGCGAAATGTATAAATTAGGTTATATGATTAGGCTTTATAAGAATTCGGTCTCTCTGTGGACCAAAAACATAAAGGTTCAGGGTTCAGGGTTCTGGGTTCCAAGGTTCAAGGCCTGCCCGCCTTTGGCGGAATCAGAGTTCAACGCCTAAGGCTTTTTTGCCGTATTTTAGACTTGGCTCAAACTTGGAACCCTGCCTGTCCGTTGACCTGTAACGTTGGCCTGCCGGGTCGAGATATAAATGAAGTCAAAGCAAGAAAGGAGACCGGGGTAACCCTTGAACTCAGAACCCCTAAACCCAGAACCCTGAACCTTCATTGCGCCAGCGTATATTCGGCCAGCAGGCTGTTTTTCCAGTAACTGTTGGCCGGATTGGAAAAGTAGGTCTGAAATAATTTGAGACTTTCCGTTCGCATGACTGCGGGGATCACCGTGATAAGGCTATTTTTGTAGAGCGGATTCAGACGAGACAACTCACACGCGCTGCCGCCGCCCATGACATCTTCGTAGGCGTATACTATTTTGCCGATACCCGCAAGTATCTGGGCGGCATAGCACATCAGGCAGGGTTCCATTGTGCAGAAAACGGTTACGTCACCGTAGTTGATTGGCTCATCGAGGTCCATTAACCGCCTCAATGCCACCGTTTCGGCATGGTCAAGCTCATTTCTACCATCTCCGATGGTGCCTTTGCGGGCACCGGTCGCAAGGATTTTTCCCCGATAGACCATCACACAACCAACGGGGAACTCTCCCAGTGCCAGCGCACCTTCAGCCAGCCCAAGGGCCTCTTTCATATATAGTTCATAATTCATATTTATGCCTGACTGACTTTTACCCCCCTGAGAAAGGTAGCGCAGAGCAACTTATCCTTCGGCCTTCGATATTCGATATTTCTATTAACCCGCCTACGGCAGACGAGGGTCCAATTCCCCGCCCCTTGGAATGTTTAAAATTTTCCGTTTGATACCCCGTTGATTGCGGCGGGGTTGTTCATTCAGATACTTAGTTTTTGCAACAATGAAAATTTTTCAGCCAACAGGTTGCCGATATTATCAAAATATACAGATATCCTCATCGCACGGACAGCTTCCGTCTACCTCATAGCAATACACGATGCGGGATTCCCTTTCGGCCCGGTCGGCTGCAATCGGCATAAAATGATTTCCGGACGCAATTTCAATCAATTGTGATTTAGAAGGTATGGTTCCCAAACCCCTGGAAATGACATTCCCCGATGATCCTTCAATAATCTCG
>Ga0316198_10000882_pt1 | contig 16741 bp, 9 predicted proteins | sample OudBieAanoxic_MG_FD_204935 | JGI IMG/M metagenome (GOLD analysis project Ga0316198, IMG submission 204935) | Coastal sediment microbial communities from Oude Bieten Haven, Netherlands - site A anoxic | ecosystem: Environmental > Aquatic > Marine > Coastal > Sediment | place: Netherlands...
ACTGGATCTGCCGGAGCTGGGGGAATTACCCAAGCAGGAATTCGCTATCGGTGATAAAGCTGTGCCTTCCACTGCCATGGGTGCATTGGTGGCTGAAGTCGGCAGACGCGATAAGCGTTTTGTCGTCACCAATGCCGACGGAAATGAAGCCTCGGCGATGAAAAATATCAACGAGGCATTGCAGATTCGTCATCCGACCCGGGATGCACTGTACAACCAGGGCCCGGAGGGCCAGGTCTACGAGCCGCTCAGCGAAGACGCCTGTGCCGGTTTCGCCGGTGGGCTGGCACTTTTTGGTTCACGTGCGCTTTGGCTGTCTTACGAAAGTTTCGTCATCAACGGACTGCCGATCATCCAGACAGTCACCCAGGCGATGGCGGAACTGCGTCGCCGGACACCGGCTATTGTTACCATGTTTACCGCCGGTGCGCTGGAACAGGGTCGAAATGGCTGGACGCATCAACGCCCTGAAATCGAAAACTACATGGCCGCGATGATGCGCAACGGTAACTTTTATGAACTGTTCCCCTGCGATGCCAACATGATACAGGCAGCCTATGAATGGGCGACCAACAGTTTCAACAAGGGGATTGCCATCGTTGCCTCCAAGAGTGCCCTGCCGGTTTACACCACCCCGGCACAGGCCAGACAGGCTATCGAGGAGGGCGCTATCACACTCTATGAAAGTGACGGAGGAGACAAGGGTACTATCGTATTAGCGGTCACTGGCGACATGATCCTGTTACCGGTCTTTGAAGCCAGAAGCGAACTGGAGCAACAGGGCTACAGAGTGCGTATTGTGAGTGTAGCCAATCCACGGCGCCTGTATCGTCCCGATGATGTGGCCTGGGATACGGTTTCCGAAGCCGATGGCACCTTCATGAGCGACGCAGACTTCAATGACCTGTTTGATGCAGACATCATGCTTGGTGTCAGCGGCGGTGCCAGTGGCTCGCTGGAAGCAGTGATGTTGCGCAGCCGTGCGGTGCGGCGTGATGTGATGTGCTGGAAACGCGGCGAAACCACGGCATCACCGCAGGAGATTATGCAGTTTAACGGTCTGTCCAGCGCTGATATTATCACGCGGGTCAACAGACTGGCAGGAGCCTGAGTCAATGAAGGAAACGAAAATCATCGTCATCGACGATGATCCGACGGGCTCGCAAACGGTACACAGTTGTCTGCTGCTGACCCGCTGGGACGTGGAGACACTCCTCGGCGCGTTGCAGGATGAATCGCCCCTGTTCTTTATTCTGTCCAACACGCGTGGCATGGACGCCGCGCAGGCGGCCAGGGTAACGCGCGATATCTGTGTAAACCTGAAACAGGCACTGGAAGCATTGAAAAAACAGGGTAGGGCGATCAATCCGATTATGGTGAGTCGCTCTGATTCCACGCTGCGTGGTCATTACCCGGTTGAGACTGACGTCATTGCCGAGGAGCTGGGGCCGTTCGATGCGCACTTCATGGTGCCGGCCTTTTTCGAGGCCGGCCGTTTTACCCGCGACAGCATTCACTACCTGGTGGTGGACGGGAAACCGGTACCGGTACACGAAACCGAGTTTGCCAGAGATTCAGTGTTTGGCTTCAGCACCGCCTGTCTGCCGGATTACGTCGAGGAAAAAACCGCGGGCGGAATCAGGGCAGCGCAGGTAGAACGATTTTTGCTGGATGATGTGCGCGGTGACTGCCGTGATCGTTTGCGCGAGCTGGCGGACAATGTGTGTTGCGTTGTCGATGCTGAAATCCAGGCCGATCTGAATGATTTCGCCGGGCAATTGCAAGAGGTGGCAGGGGAAGGAAAGCGCTTCCTGTTTCGCAGTGCGGCGAGCCTTTTAACCGCGCTGGCGAAATTGCCTGCGCAGCCCGTTAGTGCGGAAGATATGGCGGTCTATGTGCGCGAGCGGAAACCCGGCGTGATTCTGATTGGCTCACACGTGGCCAAGACCTCCGCGCAACTGGCTTATCTGCGCGAACATACCGATGTGGTCCCTGCTTGTGTGGATGTGGAACAACTGAATGTCAGCAATCCACTGGAGTGGAGTGAACATGCCGCAAGGTTTGCAGACACCATTATTGCGCAGATAGATACAGCACATGCCCGCGGCAAGACCGTGGCGATCTATACATCGCGCGAGGAATTGCAGTTTCCCAGTCAGCGTGAACGTCTTGCCTTTGGCGAGCGCTTGTCTGCCTTTCTGATGGGCCTGGTACGCAGGCTTCCTGAAACAATCGGGTTTCTGATCAGCAAGGGGGGCATCACTTCCAATGATGTATTGAGTAGCGGCTTGGCAGTTAAACAATCGCGTGTGCTCGGGCAGATTCTGACTGGCTGCTCGGTGATTTGTTGTCCCTCGGATCACCAACGTTATCCGCAGCTGCCGGTGGTCATCTTTCCCGGCAATGTGGGTGGTGAGGCTGCGCTGGCCGAGGTGTATGGCATCCTGACGGCTCAGCGGGAAAGCCAGGCAATCCACCGGACTGCCTGATTTGCGAAGTCCCGGAAAACCATGTATCACAACGGGTCATATTTCCGGCATGCTGAACACAGCAAGCGCGTGAGGTAAGCCAGCATGGTACCGAGTCTGATACACTGAGCGAGAAATCGGTACGAGACCCGTGACCATGAGTATGATTTTGTCTGATGGCGTGAAACGCCTGATCGGAATGCGGGGAGGACGATCGTACCAACGTACCTGCTGTTCACCCTTGCGGTATGTTGGGAACTTCGGTGGCATGCGGGTTAGCAGTGCGCTGGCGGTCGCCGCGCTGCTGGCCGCAACGACGGGAATAGCCGGGGATTTTTCCAGTTACGCGTCTGTCGACGAGGACGGTTCATTGCGGGTGGGGACGCGCAAGGTTCACTTGTATGGTATCTACATTCCTCCGACCGGGCAGCATTGCCGTACCTTCTTTTCACCGCCGGTGTGCGGGTCGCGGGCAACCCTGGCGCTCGAATTCAAAATTCAGGGCTTTGTGCATTGCCGGGAAAAGAGCCGAAACCGTGACCGCAGCGTCAACGCGATCTGTTATGTCAATCGCAGCAACACTTCTGCAGGCGAAGACCTGGGGGCCTACCTCATTCAGCAGGGATGGGCCATGGCCCGTCCGCAAGCACCTTTCGAGTACCATGCCCTCGAAAAGATTGCCCGGCAACAGTCGGCGGGTATCTGGGGGTTCACCATCGACGGGGTCCAGCGCAAGTCGTTACGTTGATTCACCACATAAGCAATGTGGTGTGCCGCAGTGCCCAGACAGTTCACGCGCCTTTGCACCGCCGAGGCGTTATATACACGTCCCGGGTAAATAAAGGGGGTTACTCACTACACTAAAAAAAGGGGAGGGGGTTGCCCCCTCCCCTTCAGGCCGTCCAAAGAACGGACTAGCGCCTAGTCGTCATGATCATGATCATGATCATCATCCGACCTGCCCCCGCTGCAGCGCACCTGGGTGGTGCCCTCCAGGGTATCGTTGGTTGGGTCGTCATTCTGAGCGGCATCAATGCTAGCCGTCCAGGTGAGCACCCCATTGACACGTGCAGTGCAGGTGACGTCCGCATTGAAGCGGAACCTGGTCGTCGGCCGACCCGGCGAGACGGTCTCCGTTACCGCCTCCGGTGTGACAACCACCTCGACACCCGCGGGCGTATCGACCGACAGGACAACCGTCGCGTCCTGGGTGATGGTGTCGCCATCACCTCGTGCCGTGATGTTCCGGGATACGGTTCTGCCCTTCCTGGCGTTGACCCGATTGGGTACCTGCAGCCTGGTCAGGAGCACGTCGGCACCGTGGACAACCGGTTCGATGGTAGATGTGGTGCCAGCCGAATCACTGACACCGGCATCGTCTGTCACCGTCAGGGTCACATTGTAGAGACCCGTCGTGGCGTAGGTGTGGGTTGGCGTAGGGCCAGCGTTGGGCAGGACGGTACCGTCGCCGAAGTCCCAGTCGTAGGCCACGATCGTACCGTCTGGGTCCATCGACCCGGTGCCATCGAAGCTTACCGGTACGCCCTCGGTGCCCGTATACGGACCGTTCGGATCGGCCACTGGCGGCTGGTTGCCGGCGAGTGCGATAGTGGCCGTGGTCGTCACGGGTGCACTGGTAGCGCCGGCATCGTCGGTCACTGTCAGCGTCACGTCAAAGACGCCGTCCCCTGCATAGGTGTACGCGGGATTCACGCCGGTGCCGGTGTTGCCGTCACCGAAGTCCCAGTCATAGGTGACGATGGTCCCATCCGGATCATTCGATCCGGAACCGTCGAAGTCGATAGCTATCCCGACAGTGCCAGTATACGGGCCATTGGGATCGGCGGTTGGGGCCTGATTGGCCGGGTCGATAGTGGCGGTGGTGGTCACCGGTTCGCTGCTGTCGCCGGCGTTGTCCGTAACCGTCAGGATCACATCATAAACCCCTGACGTGGCATACGTGTGCTGCGGCTGAGGTCCAGTGCCGGTGTTGCCGTCACCGAAGTCCCAATCGTAAGAGGCGATGGTACCGTCTGGATCGCTGGAGCCGGTCCCATCGAACATGACAGGGACATCGACGACCCCGGTGTAGGGACCGTTGGGATCGGCCAGCGGCGGCTGGTTGACCGCGCCAATGCTGGCCGTGGTCGTTGCCGGGTCGCTGGTGTCGCCGGCGTCGTCAGTCACCGTCAGGGTCACGGTGTAGATGCCGTCTGCGGCATAGATGTGGGTCGGGTTCACGTCGGTGCCGGTGTTGCCGTCACCGAAGTCCCAGTCATAGGCGACGATCGTGCCGTCGGGATCGGTGGAACCGGAACCGTCCAAGGTCACTGGCGAACCGGCCGTACCCGTATAGGGACCGTTGGGGTCAGCGACTGGCAACTGATTGCCCGCGCCGATGTCGGCCGTGGTGCCAGCCGAATCACTGACACCGGCGTCGTCGGTCACCGTCAGGGTCACATTGTAGACGCCCGCCGCAGAATAGGTGTGGGTCGGCGTTGGGCCGGCGTTAGGAATAACGGTACCATCACCGAAGTCCCAATCATAAGAGGCGATGCTGCCGTCTGGGTCCGTCGACCCGGTGCCATCGAAGCTTATCGGCACGCCCTCGGTGCCGGTATAAGGACCGTTCGGGTCGGCCACCGGCGGTTGGTTGCCAAGCGCGATGGTGGCCGTGGTCGTCACTGGTGCGCTGGTAGCGCCGGCATCGTCGGTCACGGTCAGCGTCACGTCAAAGACGCCGTCGCCTGCATAGGTATACGCAGGATTCACACCGGTGCCGGTGTTGCCGTCACCGAAGTCCCAGTCATAGGCGACGATGGTGCCGTCGGGATCGGTGGAACCGGAACCGTCGAAGTCGATAGCTATCCCGACAGTGCCAGTATACGGGCCATTGGGATCGGCGGTTGGAGCCTGATTGGCCAGGTCGATGGTGGCGGTGGTCGTCACCGGGTCACTGCTGTCGCCGATGTTGTCGGTCACCGTCAGGGTCACAGTGTAGTTGCCGTCGACGACATACGTGTGCTGCGGCTGAGGTCCGGTGCCGGTGTTGCCGTCACCGAAGTCCCAATCGTAAGAGGCGATGGTGCCGTCTGGATCGCTCGAGCCGGTCCCATCGAACATGACAGGGACATCAACGACCCCGGTGTAGGGACCGTTGGGATCAGCCAGTGGCGGCTGGTTGGCGGCGGCTGGATCCAGCGCACCAATATTGTTTGGCGGTGTTTGCGTGCTGCTGGTGAGACCACCACTGTCGTACAGATTGTTGTTGGCGTCCGTGGTCCAGCCGGGCTGGGTGCTGGAGTTGATTTCGTCCAGCATGGTAGTGTCGCCGTTGATGTTGATCGACGGGTCACCTTCCAGGGCCGCGAAATTCTGGCCATTCCCACGTAGGCCCCAGCCGTATTCGTTCCAGGTGCTGTTGCTGGATGGGCCATGGCAAAGCCGGCAGCTGGCGTTGGCGTAGGAATTGGATCCGGGGTACTGGGCCTGGAAGTCGTCGCCAATACCGCCGAACGCATGCGCCAGCGGCGGCACAACCAACGCCGCGAGTACTGCTAGCGCGGTAATCAAAAACAGCACAGAACACTGGGTTTTACGCGGTGCTGCAAACATCGTTCTCATCATCGCTCTCCTTCTCGTCTTTCATTCTTGGTGGGTGACCACACCCAGTGGAGTGCGTGCCACGTTTGCGTATGGTGCAGATACTAGAGTCATCAGAAATGTAAAAAAAAACTAACGCAGGCACTCGTACCGTTCACGGTCCTGAAATATTTACTATGATTTCTTCCTCCTCAAAAAAATCGCATTTGCTTTGATGTAGAAGATGGAATATTTCTTAGGACTTTGCATTTAAATACGCAATGTGGTCACAGCAAGTTTCACACCAACCGCTGACAAGTCACTATGGGTCAAGCATTTGAGAGATTTAAGTTTGAAGTCCAGATGATTGCTTCTATTGAAAACCGTTATTTGTGTCGCTGAATAGTGACGTTGCGTAAAACCGATCAGCTAGTACCTTAAAAGATATACGCTTTGTTCGTCGTAATATGGCAACAAAACAATTAAGTGAGAATTCCAACCTGGTAGGTAACGCCAACGGCGGGGGCGAGCCTGGACTTCAACCAAGTGCAACTGAAGTATGCCCATTTTTTTAACCCATGCAGACGGATTTTTCAGGTTATCATTAGCCCCGATGAATCAGGCCATAACAAGGCAATTGATGCGGACTTTTGATCCTTACCCGGAAATCACCGGCTGGCGGCTTCGGCGGCCCGTAGCATGACCCTGACCCTGCTGCACACCGCCGACTGGCAGATCGGCAAGCGGTTTTCTTTCATTGCCGGTGATGCCGGCGCGATGATTCGTGCCCAGCGCTTGGAGACCATCCGTAGACTGGCGGCGCTGGCCAGCGAGCGGCGTGTGGATGCGGTGCTGGTGGCCGGTGATGTTTTCGAGGACAACGCTGTCTCCGACGAAACCCTGCGCCGTACCATGAATGCGCTGGCCGGCTTCGAGGGCCCCTGGGTGCTGCTGCCGGGCAACCATGATGCAGCACTGGCGCAGAGCGCCTGGAGCCGCCTGCGTCGGCTGGCTATTGTGCCCGACAACGTGTTACTGGCGACGGATCCAGGTGCCATCGATCTCTGCGACGGTCGTCTCTGTGTTCTGCCTGCGCCGCTGCAGCGGCGTCACGAGCTGCGCGATCTGACTGACTACTTCGACGCTGTAGAATCCGGTCCCGGCGTCTTGCGCGTGGGACTGGCGCACGGTGCGGTGCGCAACCGGTTGCCGGATGAATCCGAGGCCATGAATCCGATCTCTGATACACGGGCTGATTCGGCCCGGCTCGACTACCTGGCGCTGGGCGACTGGCATGGTACTCTGGCGATCGCGCCACGCACCTGGTATGCGGGCGCAGCGGAGCCCGACCGCTTCAGATCCAATGATCCCGGTAACGCCCTGCTGGTGGAGTTCAGTGAACCCGGTGTGACACCACGTGTGCAGAAACTGGGTGTCGGCCGATTCCACTGGGAGCAGTTCGAGTTTTCCGTGGTGGATCAGGCGAGTCTCGATGTGCTTGAGGGTCGCTTCGGGGCGCTCGTGGAAGCTGCCAACACGCTGCTGCGCGTGCGCCTGAATGGAACGCCGGACCTAAGGGTGCGTGGGCAGCTCGACGAGATTCTGGATCGCTGGCGGGCGCGTCTTCATTACCTCGGGGTGGATGATTCGGGCCTGGTGGCGCGACCCAGTGTCGAGGACATCGCCGCCATCGGTGCCTCCGGTTTTGTGCGCGATGCCATCGACAACTTGACGCGTATCCAAGACGACCCGGCGCATCCTGATTACGAGCACGCGACACGGGCATTGCAGGTGCTCTACCTCGAACAGCTGGCGCTCAGGCAATGAGCGCAATGTGGTTCAAAGCTGTCGAAGTCAGTCGTTTTCGCCAGTTCCGGGCTACCGTTAAGGTGAGCGGCCTCACCCCGGGCCTGAACGTGATAGCGGGAGATAACGAGGAAGGCAAGTCAACGCTGTTGCAGGCTATTCGAGCAGCGCTGTTCGACAAGTACACCGGATCTGTCGCCGACGCCTATCGGCCTTATGGCCAGAGTGTCAGCCCGAGGGTGGCTGTGGTGTTTGAGATCGACGCTGTGGAATACCGGCTCGACAAGGTGTTCTCGCGCAAGAAGGATGGCGAAGCCACGCTGGTCAGCAGCGATGGCAGGCGCTGGGAAGGACCGCAGGCCGAGGAGTTTGTGGCCGGGGTGCTCGGTTTCGCTTATGCGCCGCGCGGCGCGAGCAGGCCGGAGCATCAGGGCTTGGCGGGGCTGTTGTGGATCGACCAGGCGCACGCCTTTGAGGCGGTTACGCTCAGTGACCAGTCGCGCCGGCAGTTGTACACGGTGTTCGATACGGAAATGAGCGAGATGCTGGGCGGTGAACACGGAGAGGCACTGCACCGGCGTATCGGGGAACTGCGCGGGGCGTATTTCGACAAGCGCAACAAACCGCGCGGTGAATACCGGCAGTTACAGGACAGGCAGACCAGGCTGGCGGAGCGTCTGGAACAGGCCAGGTTCGACTTGCGGGACTACGAGGGCAAGACCGACCAACTCGAGAAACGGCAGACGGTGCTGCGCGGTTACCTGAACGAGCGCACGCTGGACAAGACCCGGGCAAAGCTCCGTGAGGCGCAGGCGCGGTACCAGCAGGTGCAGGTGCTGGCCAACCAGGTCGAAGCGGGCAGGCAGAAGCTGAGCCTGAGCGAGGCCGAGCAGACCGCGGTGCGCATGGCGTGGGAAACGCGCGCAAAGCTGGTTCAGGAGCAGCAACAGGCTCAGGCGGTTGTGATTCAGGTGCAGGCGTTACTGGCAGAGCGGGAAACGGCAGTTGAACCGGCGCGCAGGGCGGTCGATGAGCTGAAGACAAGGCTCGCGGCAGAGAAGGAGGGCAGGGCGGTGTACGAGACCCGACTGCGACGCGCGCACGAAGCCGAACAGCTTGCCCGGTTGAGGGCTGAAAAAGAGGAGCTGGAAGCCAGGTTCAAGGAGGCGCGTGCCACCGAAGCGGCGCGTCGACGCTGCCAGTTGCAGCGTGATGCCATCAGCGTAACCGCCGGGTTGTTGGATGCGCTGCGGCGTGTTGAGCACGATAGCATGCTCGCCGAGGTGCGCCTGCAAACTGCTGCGACGCGGCTCGATCACCGTTTGCAGCCGTCAGCGCCCGTGCGCCTGGCAGGTGAGCCGGTGCAGGGCGAGGGTACGGTGCTGGTGACCGAGACCTCGGTGCTGGAGGTCGATGGCGTCGGCTCCTTTACCATACACCCGGGTGGAGAAGACCTGGAGACGCTGCATGAACAGTTGAAAGAACATCGGCGCACATTCCGGCAGCAGCTGGCCGCGCTGGATGTGGAGAGTATCGGCGCGGCGGAAACCGCACTCAAAACACGGCAGGCGCTGGATACTGAGGCTATGGCGCACAAGGCCAGGTTGAGCGGGATTGCACCCCATGGATTGGGTGAGATTGAGGAACGGCTGGCATCCCTCGACAGTCAATGCCAGGCACTGTCGGCCCGGGTCGGTGAGGGGGACGAAGGGCGTGGCGATGATCGTGCCGCGCTGGAGCGACGGCTCGGCGAGTTTAGCGCCAGCATCGCTGCCCGGGAAGTTGAACTCGCCGAACAGCAGCGGCTGTTCAGCGGCCGGCGCGAAGCACTCGTCGAGGCGGGTGCCGCGGCCCGGTCGGCGCAAAACCATGCGCAGGCCCTGGAGCAGGCGCTGCACACGGCGCGTAAGGGGGCAGCGGATGACAAGCTGGCCGCTGCCCTTGCCGATGCCGATGGCGTCGTGGAGTTCGGCAGGCAGCAGCTTGCGGCGCTTAATCGTGCGCTGGAGGCGGAGAAACCGGACTCGGTAGCGTTGGAGGTCGAGCGCTGTGAGCAGGCATTCGACCAGGTGAAGTGCGATATTGCGCGGCTTGAGAAAGAGGCCAACGACCTCAGCGTGGAACTGAACGCGCTTGGGCAGCGGGGTCTCGCCGAAGAACTGGCACAAGCCGAGGTTGAGTATGCAGCGCTGGAGCGTGAGCTGAACCATATCGAGGCACAGGCACTCGCCGTTGATCTGCTGTACCGTACCCTGGATGATTCCTTGCGCAGTGCCAAGGAAGCGCTGGCCCGGCCTGTTATCGCCAGGCTGGTACCCTACCTGCGCCAGTTGATACCCGGGGCCGAACCATCGATCAGCGAGGATATGGTGCTGATGGGGATTCACCGTGACAGCACAGCCGAGCTTTTTGCGGACCTGAGTATCGGCACTCGCGAACAGCTGGCGGTGCTGGTACGACTGGCCTACGCGGATTTGCTCAGCGAGCAGGGCATGCCGGTCACGGTGATACTCGACGACGCCCTGGTGAATTCGGATGATGAACGACGCGAGCGCATGAAATCGATTCTCTATCAGGCGGCGCAACGCTATCAGGTGCTGGTGCTGACCTGCCATGAAAGGGAGTATCGGGATGCGGGCGGGACGTTTATTCGCCTGGCTGATTGCAAGGAACGTGAAGGTCTATCGGGGTATCAGGAACTCTGACGCTTTGACGCACCCTGGCTGTTGGTAACAAGAAATTGTTCGAACGCATCAGCGGCAACCGGCTGACTGAAATAGTTGCCCTGAAATTCATTGCATCCCAGCTTATTCAGCACAGCCAGATGCTGGTCTGTTTCGACACCTTCGGCAATGAGTTCGAGGTTGAGGTGGTGCGTCATGCTCACAATCGCCGCGATAATCGTGCGGTCGTCTTTATCGGTGGTGATGTCGCGTACAAACGAGCGGTCGATTTTCAGTCGATTGACTGGCAGCCGTTTCAGGTAGCCCAGTGAAGAATGCCCGGTGCCGAAGTCGTCAATGGCCAGTGTTACGCCGAGTTCCCGCAATCGTTGCAGGTTGCTTATGGCCCTCTCGGGGTTGGACATGATGAATTCTTCCGTTATTTCCAGCTCAAGCATCGCTGCATCGAGGCCTGTTTCCGCAACAGCCTCCTTGACCATGTCGACAACAGCCCCGTCGTTGATGGGTGCGCCCGAAAGGTTGACGGCGATGCGTATGGATTGGAATCCCCTGTTCTGCCATTCAAAAATCTGCCGGCAGGCGGCAAACAATACGTGGCGGTCCAGCTTTCCCAGTAGACCGATTTCCTTTGCAACGTGCAGGAATTCCCGCGGCAGAATCAGCTGGCCGCCGGGATGCTGCCAGCGCACCAGGGCTTCGGCACCCTTGATCGCCCCATCGGCTGACACCTGGGGCTGGTAGTGAACGACGAGTTCATCACGCTCCAGGGCAAGGCGAAGATCGCGTTCCAGCAGAAAATGTTTTTCTGCTGATGTCGAATGCTCCGCGGTATAGCGCAGGCAGCGGTTACGCCCCAATGCTTTTGCTTCATACATGGCGGTGTCGGCGTTTTTGATCAATGTTTCACAATTGTCGCCGTCTTCGGGGAAAAGGCTGACGCCGATACTGGCGCCGGCGATGAGGCTGTAGGTGGAGAATTCGAAAGATTCTGACATTGCCGCGACTATTTTATTGGCAATGCTGAGTGCGGTGTGTTCGTCACTAACGTCCTCCAGGATTACGGTAAACTCATCACCGCCCAGGCGGGCAACGGTGTTCTCCTTGCGTACGCAACTCTTCAGACGTCGAGCGACTTCCTGCAGCAGCTGGTCGCCAACAGGGTGGCCGAGTGTGTCGTTGATGTTTTTGAAGCGATCCAGGTCGATAAACAGCAACGCGACACGGGTGCCGCGACGGCCGGCGCGGATCAGCGCATTTTCCAGCCGGTCATTGAACAAAAGCCGGTTGGGCAGTTCAGTCAGGGCGTCGTAGTGCGCCAGACGTTCGATGTGTTGTTCAACGAGTTTGCGTTCGGTGATATCCGAAAATATGGAAATATACTTATCCACCGTGCCGTTATCATCACGCACGATACTGATACTTTGCCACGTCGGGAATATCTCGCCGTTTTTCCTGCGATCCCATATTTCACCCTGCCAGTTTCCGGATTCAATGATCGAAGCCCATACCTGGCTATAGAACGCCTCATCGTGATGATGTGATTGCAATAATTCCTTCGGCGTCTTACCAATGGCTTCTTCGGCACTGTATCCCGTTATTCGCTCAAAGGCGTGGTTTACGCGTAGCATACTTCTGTTGGCATCGGTAATCACAATGCCATCGTTACTGTGTTCGAACACGCTGGCCGCCAGAGAGCGGTCAAGCTCCGCCTTCTTGCGCTCGCTGATATCGGAAAAACTCAACACCGCGCCGCTCAGTGCCCCATCGCGAAGGATGGGGTAGGCACGATACTCGGTGCAGAGTTTCGATTCATCGGTACGGATGAGGGTCATCTCGCCCGTTAACATACTGTGGCCTCGCGTAAATCGGCTGTACATCAGGGCGCTATCAAAAACGGGTGATTCGGGTATACCCAGGGGATAAAGCAGGTCCAGCAGCGGCCTTCCGGAAAGATGAGTCAGGCTGTTGTAACCCAGCAATTCCGCAGTGGCCGGATTGCAGAAGGTGCACCGTCCGTCCAGGTCAATGGCGAATATCGCCTCTTTGGTCGATTCCAGTAACAGGCGTACCTTTTGCTCACTGTCGATCAGTTGTTGCTGGCTAACGGCCACTGTCTGTGCCATATTGTTAAAAGCCTGGCCAATAACAGATATCTCGTCTTCGCCGGTAAGACGGGCGCGAACATGGAGGTCGCCAGCGGCGAAATTTTCCGTGCACTGCACCAGATGGTGTACGCGTCGCGTAACCAGATAGTGGGCCGCTATCGCCAACGCTGCCGCGAGTACTACCAGCACAACAGCGAATTCCACTAAATGGTAGGCTTCATGTTTTGTTGCGAAGTTCTTGTCGACCGTCAGGTCCCGTTCCACCAGTAAGGCTCCATAACGTGTGGAGCGTAGTTCATTCTCGTGCGCCTTGAACAATATTGGATACACCCCCATGACGCTCGAATTGTCGGCGGTAAGCAGCAGCTGGCCGTCAATACCTGACATGCTTCGCGCCACCAGTTGCTCGACTTTATTCTGCCATTCCCTGCCGTTGTCGCCGAATACCAGCGCTGACGGCTCGTTGATATGGCTGAGCTGCAGCGATGCAACAATACGGTCGGCATCATTGATCAGCATCGCATGCTTGAGAGCCTCGTCGTGACCGAGAGAGGCAATTTCCTCTCTGATGCGTTCAATATCGTCGGCATTCAGCAGGTATTCCACAGTGCCCTGCAAGCGGTTCATCCTTTGAGACATTTTATCGAGCTCGCTGGTCTCGATATGTTGTCTGGCGAGGCGTGCCTGATTCACGAAACTGAAACTGCCGGCGAAAAGGACGAATAACAGCAGTAAGATTGTGATACGGAAGCTGAGGGAGCTAAAACGGCTAATGTGCATAAGGGGGCAAAGCCTCAGTTATTCCGTGACTTCCGCTAACGACCGTGCGTCGTACAGCGTATCGAGCGCGACTGGATTGTCCTGCAGATTATGATCCAGCATTACGTCCTGTAAAAGGTTCGCTGTTTTATTCAGCGCGGGTTCAGGACCGCTCAGTTGCCGGATATTCTCCTGCAGGGACGGGATGTGCAGCTTTGCCAGTGCGTCAACAAATTCCTCTACCGACAGATCCTGACGCCGGGCCATAATAGCCGCGCTTGTCGCTGGCTCACTGTCATTGTAAGCAAGTGCCTTGAACCAGCCATTGAGCATGGCGTCCACCACTTGCGGCTGGCGCTCAAGATAGCTCTGGCGCACGACCAGTACGTCTATGATCTCACCGGGAATCCTGGAACTGTCGAACAGTTCGACTGCACCCTGTTTGAGTAGTTTGCTGCGTACAGGTTCAAAGGTGACGACGGCATCTACCTGCCGGTCAAGAAATGCACGTTCGTGTTTATCAACTGGAAGCGACACCACTTCGACGTCGGTGTGATCGAGTCCGGCATGGTCCAGCGTACGCTTCAGCATGTAGGCGCCGAGTGCGGTGCTTTCGACGCCGATACGGCGTCCACGTAAATCCTCAAGCTCCGATAGTACAGGATTTGCAATCAGTGCATCACCACCATTAGAGAAATCCATAACCAGGACGATGCGCGGTTCCTGGTCATGCTGTGCCAACAGGAGAACTTCATCCAGTGTCAACGCCGCCGCTTCAATAGTCCCGTTTCGAAAGGCGCGAATGACTTCGGTTGCCGCGGCGTGTTCCACGAGGTGTATGGGCTGCTTGTCGTAGTAGCCCAGTTCGCGTGCAAGATACAGCGGTTCATAGCCTAGCCAGACGTTGGTGCCGATACGGAGTGGTTCGGGTGGTGCAGGCGAGCACCCGGCTTCCAGGCACAAATACAGTATCAGTGGAAGCCGGAATTTGAACGGTTGCCAGCGATGTCTTTGCCTGGCGCTGGATGAATTTCTCATAGGAATCTGGCTAACAGTCGGTGTCTGGCGACGTCTTGTGGGGACATGTTCAATGGTTTATCGAACAGAAACGGGACGGTTCCGGGGGTATGTTTGATTGACAGGGGAGTGACGCTTGGTACAGTAATCGAAAGTTGCCAAAGAGTTTTGCGCACCATGCACCCCCGTTTCCATACTGTCTTGATCGGAATAGACAATATCATTTTCTGATCGGGATATTCAATAAGAAACAAAGTGCCTGTAAAAACCCTTCGCTGTATCCGACAATACAACCATCGCAACAACTTTTGTTAGCGCCATTCCTGCCTCACCCGGTAACGCAGGCTTTGTGTGAAGGTGCCGTCGTTATTATTGACGGACTTCATCTCCCCGGTAATGCCGCAATACCTCCCGGTGCCACCGACTATGCTGATAGCCGAAGTTTCCCGATCGAATTCGCGCCCGGCGACCTGGATGCTGCCGTTGTCCAGGGTCAGTGTCCATTGGCACTGGAAACTGTGATCAACGCGTGTACGTATGCAGGTGCCACTGTTGTTGCCGATGTTCCGGTGGTGTTCATCCAGTAGCGGCTGGTCGAAAACCAGTATGTCACCCACTGAGTCACCGGCTTCACCTGTATCGATGAACCTGGCAGTATCGATACGCGCGTCAGCTATGGTAATGAGCGTTTGCGGGTAGTGCTGTGAGCAAGCTGTTAGGCTCAGCACGGCTGCAGCTGATAGTAGAGGATTCCGGGAAATTAAAATTCTGTGCATCGATAGTTTCGTCGCTGTGAAAAGGTGCCAGATACTATAACAGTAAGCCAGGGGCATCGTTCGGTGGGCTGTCTGTTGTTTTTCATCCATGACAAGAAACGGGTGTCTGTGGCAGGCTGATCGCACTACACTGCCAATGGCAGCGGATGAGTCTTGAGGGGACCTGGGTGGATCGATCGATAGCAGACGTCAGCACCGATTACGCGCGTGTCAGGGAGGCGATAGTCTTTTTGCGCGGACATCATGTGCAGCAGCCGGACCTGGCGACGCTGGCGGCTCACCTTGAGCTCAGTGAGTTTCATGTGCAGAAACTGTTCAGCCGCTGGGCAGGCATCAGTCCGAAACGGTTTCTGCAGTTTCTTACCGTGGAGTATGCGAAAAGTTGTATGGCGGAAACCGGCGATCTGTTGACGCTGTCACATGCGGCGGGTCTGTCGGGGCCGGGACGGCTGCACGATCTTTTTGTCACCATGGAGGCCATGTCGCCTGGTGAATTCAAGCGGGCTGCCGCCGGCATGACGATACGTTATGGTGTACAGGAAACACCCTTTGGTCTCGCCTTAATAGCCACGACCAGGCGCGGCATCTGCCACCTGTCGTTTCCTGATCGGCAAGGGCCGGACCGGCTTGTGCAGGGGTTGCAGGCCATCTGGCCCGCAGCTCATTTTCAACACTGCCCGGCAGAGTGTGCTGCCTTGCTCGAGAAAGTTTTTCACGACAAGAAAGTCGCTTGCGAAAAGCCCCTGTCGCTGTGGGTCAGGGGCAGCAATTTCCAGATCCAGGTGTGGCGGGCGCTGTTACAGATACCCTTTGCCAGGCTGTTCAGCTATCAGCAACTGGCGGCGTTTCTCGGCAGGCCGCGGGCAGCCCGTGCGGTGGGTAATGCCATTGCGCGCAATCCGGTAGCCTGCCTCATACCCTGTCATCGTGTGCTGCGGCAGAACGGTGATGTTGGCAAGTATCACTGGGGAGCCGAGCGCAAGGCCGCCCTTGTTGCCTGGGAGGCGGCAAGCGGTGCAGGAGCGCTCACCTGACCGCGATAGAGGGTTAGCAATCGCGCAGGAGTACGGTGCTCTCCTACGGGGGCGCTGCCGCTTATCGCTCCCGGGCTTCCTTGATCACCGCTTCCGCCACGTTCTTCGGGCATGGCATGTAGTGCAGGAACTCCATGGAGAACTGGCCGCGGCCGGAGGTCATGGTGCGCAGGTCGCCAATGTAGCCGAACATGTCACTCAAGGGACATTCGGCTTTAACGCGCACACCGGTGGGGCCGGATTCCTGCGATTTGATCATGCCGCGGCGGCGGTTGATGTCGCCGATGACGTCGCCGACATTGTCTTCCGGGGTGAAAACATCCACTTTCATGATCGGCTCCATGAGTTGCGGCACGGCTTTGGGCATGCTCTGGCGGTAGGCGGCCCCGGCGGCCAGTTCATAGGCCACGGCGGAGGAGTCCACCGGGTGGTAGCCGCCGTCCAGCAGGGTCACATTGAAGTCCACGCAGGGGTAACCGGCCAGTACGCCGACTTCCATGTTTTTCTTGA
>Ga0316198_10000883_pt1 | contig 16735 bp, 15 predicted proteins | sample OudBieAanoxic_MG_FD_204935 | JGI IMG/M metagenome (GOLD analysis project Ga0316198, IMG submission 204935) | Coastal sediment microbial communities from Oude Bieten Haven, Netherlands - site A anoxic | ecosystem: Environmental > Aquatic > Marine > Coastal > Sediment | place: Netherlands...
TAATGATGGGACTACCGGTCTGTTTCCTGGGCACCTTGCTGTTTATGCCTATGGCCATGATAGATGTCACCGTTAACGTCATCAGCCTGTTCGCCTTTATCTTAGTATTGGGTATCGTGGTCGATGATGCCATCGTCATGGGAGAGAGTGCCCATGAAGAGTGCGAAGAAAATGGCCAGAGTCTCGATAATGTCATCCGCGGGGTTAAACGGGTTGCCATGCCTGCCACATTCGGCGTGCTGACAACCATAGCGGCATTTTTACCGCTAACGATGGACGATGGTCCCTCCTCCGCCTTTGGTAAGGCTATCGGTTATATCGTTATTCTGTGTCTGCTATTTTCATTAGTCGAATCAAAACTTATCTTGCCGGCGCACCTCGCACGTATGAAGAAAAAGACCATAGTCAAACCGGGCTCTAAAAATCCACTGGATTGGCTGCGTAATGGAGTCAATTTTGTTCAAGGTAAAGTCGACTCGAATCTGAAGAAACTGATCCAGAATATCTACCGCCCCACGCTGACAATGGCTGTCGAGTACCGCTATACGGTTATCATGTTGTTCATCAGCTTCATACTGATCTGCGCCGGTCTATACGCAGGCGGTATGATCCGTTTTATCGGACAACCTAAGATCCCCCATGACTTCCCACGTGTAACCTTTGAGATGAATGTGGATGCCTCCGAGAAAGCGACGCTGTCTGCAGCATTAGCCATCGAAAAAGCCATCTATAACGTCGATAAAGAGCTCGAGGATAAGTATGGTCAGGGCATGATCTCAGATATGCAGGTCGATCTCGAGGGACGAACTTCGGCAAAAGTGATGACCAAGCTGGTCGATCCTGAGATAAGACCACTCGATACCTTCGAACTGGCAGAGATGTGGCGTAAAGCCATGCCCCTCATTCCGGGAATGAAATCATTCGAAGTGCAGGACAACCTGTTTGGCGGCGGTCGTGATGATGGTGATATCAGTTTCCGCCTCGAAGGTAAGAACGAAGAGCAACTGGTCGCCGCATCGCAGGAGCTTAAGGCTAAACTCAACTCACTCAAGGGTGTTGGCGATGTGAACGACAGTCGACAATCCAGTGCCAAAGAGGTGCAGTTCGAGCTTAAGCCACAAGCCTACGGTTTGGGGCTGACCTTAGCCAACATCGCCTCGCAGGTAGGCAATAGTTTCTATGGCTTAGAAGCTCAACGTATCTTAAGAAACGGTGAAGAGATAAAGGTGATGCTTCGCTACCCTGAAGAGCAGCGTAACTCTATCGCTCAGGTATCCGAGGTATTGATTGTTACGCCTCAAGGCGCCGAAGTGCCGCTGTCAGAAGTTGCCAATATCACGGTAACACAAGGTGTGAATGGTATTCGCCGTGAAAATGGTAACCGGACAATTAATGTCTGGGCCTCTGTCGACGCCGATCAAGCCGAGCCATTTAAGTTAGCTCAGGATATCCGCGATAACTTTATGCCTCAGTTATTGAAGAAGTACCCGAGAGTGAAGAGTGAAGTCTCGGGCAATATTCAGGAGCAGATGGACAGTGCTAAGACTCAGTTACGTGACTTCATCATTTCCTTACTGATCATCTATAGCTTACTCGCGATACCGCTGAAATCTTATTCTCAACCTCTTATGATTATGGCCGTGATCCCGTTTGGTGTTATCGGCTCAGTATTGGGTCATATGATAATGGGAATAGACCTGAGTGCCCTGTCACTGTTCGGTATTATTGCTGCGGCGGGTGTGGTGGTAAATGATTCTCTGGTCATGGTCGATTATATCAACAAGTCCAGAGAATCCGGCATAGCGATGAAAAAAGCGGTGCTGGAAGCAGGATGTCGACGATTCAGAGCCATTATGCTGACCTCTCTGACCACCTTTATCGGTTTAATGCCAATCATGACAGAGACCAGCATGCAGGCTAAGATGGTGATCCCAATGGCAACCTCCCTCGCCTTCGGCGTATTGTTTGCCACAGTGGTGACACTAATGCTGATCCCATGTCTGTATCTTGCTATCGAAGACATTAAGAAGTTGTTTGGCAGTAAATCTCGAGCCCACCATGAATCAGATCATGGCATGGAGCCCGAGTTGCTTAAATAGCTTGCTCAAATAACCTTGACCGAATAACCATCCAGACAAGGTTAATGGTCCACACTAAAATGCCGCTCTACACCAGAGCGGCATTTTTTTGGGCAACGATTCACATAATATACCCGGTCACAATATATTGTTTATTTTTTGGCCACATTCAGAGAAAGCCAAAATGCCTAGGCTTGCCCATATATATTAAAACTCACTCTGAAGGTTAGCATCGACAAAACAGAAAAATCACGCAAAACATAAAACCTTGATAAATAGATTAAAAACCCCCTATTAAACACTATACGGCAAACCTCACTAAAAAAGACTGTAAGAAGTAACAGTCTTTTCTGTTTTAAACTTTGTGTGTGATCTTTGCCATGTTCAAGCAATGACATTATCGCTATATTCGCATCGACTAAAGGGCGTGATTTAACTTAATCGGGAACGTGGTGAGACCCCACGGCTGTACCTGCAACTGTAAACAGAGCGAAACATTATGACCACTGGTAACACCGGGAAGGAATGTTTCTAGATGCTGTGAGCCAGGAAACCGACCCTGAAGAACTATTGACTCAAGCGGGTTTCTTGAGCAAGTAGATGATGCAGGTGTCAGGGTTTACCCATAACCGACTATTTCGCACCTCTGTTCTCTATTCGTCATTAAGGACGAGTCGCTATAAACGACTCAACCACGACGCATTTTCCCGCAAATTTCAAACTCAAATAATTAAAGGCTAATCATGAGTTTTAAACTGCGACTTTCTATATTAACAATCGCTATATGCCAAACATTTACCGCATCGGCGGCCGTACCTGCCAATCCGGTGATTGAGACATTAACGGTCACTGGCGACAGATTTGACAGCACACCCGATCAGCAACTCACCGTTATCAACACCATAGAAAGAGAAGAGATAACCAGGCTCAGCCCTAAATCTGTGGTCGATCTATTGGAAACCTTGCCCGGCGTTAGTGTTACCCGTAATGGTGGCGCAGGTCAGTCGGCATCGATAAGCATGCGCGGCACTAACTCCAGCCATGTATTGGTTCTGGTCGATGGTGTACGCATTGGCTCGGCCACCTTAGGTGCAGTAAGTTTTAACGCCCTAACCCCGGAAAATATCGAGCGCATCGAGGTGGTAAAAGGCCCCCGAGCCGCAATATGGGGCAGCGATGCCATAGGTGGTGTGATTCAGATTTTCACCCGAAAATTAGAGGGCGGTGAATGGTTTGCCTCTGCAGAATATGGCAGTGATAACTATATGCGCGCCAGTGCCGGTGCGGGTGTAAGCCATGGTGACGGGCATACCAGCATTGCCGTTAACCATGAACAGAGTGATGGTTATGACATTAAAAATGATGCAGAAGATGACGATGACGGTTACGACCGTCTGGGTGTGAGCATCAACGGCCTGCAAAACCTGAATGAGCAATGGCAGCTCACCTGGGTAGGTCAACTGGAAAGCGGTAACTACGAATATGACAATATGGGTTATTACGGGCCCGGTGCTAATGAGGCCGACTATGATAACTATCTGGTGAACATCGCCGCTCAATATCAGAGTGAGAAGTTAACCAGCAAGTTGGCAGTAGGCCAGTCGCGGGATAAGAATGAGAACTATCGCACAGATACCCCGAGTTTAGGTGTCAATTTATATGAAACGACCCGCGATCAACTCAACTGGAGCAACCGCTACACGGCAACCGACGACCTGACCTTCATCGGTGGCGTCGACTGGTCAAAGGAATCGATCGAGGGAGACTATGCCGTCGACGAGCGCGATCTACTTGGTGTCTATGGGCTGGCCCGTTACCAATTAGGCAAGCTTTTGATGGAAGGGGTTATTCGATACGACGATGTTGAGAATATCGATAGCGAAACCTCCTACAACGCAAGCCTGGCCTATCAATTCAATGACCAATGGCGTGTGACTGCCAGTTCAGGAACAGGCTTTAAAGCCCCGAGTTTCAATGACCTCTACTGGCCAGGTTCGGGCAATCCTGAACTGGTATCGGAGACATCTGAAAACCTGGATCTCACCCTCAGCTATAGCGGCGATTACCTGCGTGGTTACTTGAGTATCTACCAAAACAAGATAGATAACCTGATCCAGTGGGCGCCTACCGGTGAGAAAGATGATGCTGGTAACGACATCTGGAAGCCGGCCAATATCGAAGATGCCGAGATCACCGGTATCGAACTCTCCCTCAACTACAGCACCTGGGATATTGAACATCAGCTCGGCTATAGCTATATCGACGCGGTAGACGGAGCAAGTGACGAGCAGTTAGTGGGACGCAGTGAGCATGAATTTGATTATGCACTCAGCTACGCCTGGTCTCAGTTCGACGTGCTGGTTAATTATCACTATCAGGGCGAGCGTAACGCCGGTGATTATAACTATGACGGCGTTACAGATTTTCTCGATGCCTATCATCAGGTCGATCTGAGTATCGGTTATAAGCTGACTGAGGCCTGGCAGCTTCGCGTTAAGGTTAATAACCTGCTCGATGAAGAGATCATCTCAGACCGAAACTACTTCAGCCCTGGCCGCCAAGTGTTCTTGAGTGTGAGCTATCAGGCTTTTTAACCATAAATAGAAGTAAATTGCGCCGGCACTGCCGGCGCAACATTGGAACTCTCAGTAATGCCAACAATAGTAGAATCAAACTCTCACATGGAAGTTAATCATTTAAGTTGGGCTACCTCGTCTAAGAAGGTGCTCGACGACTTATGCTTCACCATCGAAAGAGGCGATTTTGTCGGCATCTTGGGTCCCAATGGTGTCGGAAAGTCCTCCTTGTTGCGGTGCATGTATAAGTACATGAGCCCGGATAGTGGCAATGTGTTTCTGAACAACCGCAATATATCCTCCATTTCACACCGGGAATTCGCCTCGAAAGTCGCCGTCGTCCTGCAACATACCCCCGTCGGCTTCTCGATGACCGCAAGGCAGTTGCTGGCAACTGGCTTGATAAACCAGCAAAAATGGTGGCAACGAATCGATCACTGCTTAGAGAAAGTTGAGATAGACCGCGTCTTATCACTTGTGGGGCTGACCGATAAAGCTGAGCAGGTGTTTGAGTCTCTATCCGGTGGTGAACAGCAAAGACTGTTGATCGCCAGAGCACTGCTGCAAAAACCTGAGATATTACTGCTCGATGAGCCAACCAATCATCTTGATGTCGGCTATCAGGTTGAAATATTAAAACTGATAAAAAGCCTGGATATCACAGTGGTAGCCAGCATTCACGATCTTAACCTTGCCAGTGCGTTTTGCGACAAACTCCTTCTGCTCAGAGAGGGAAAGCTGATTAAAAGCGGCACACCTGCACAGGTGTTAACCCCTGCCAGTATTGAAAATATTTACGGTATTAAAACCGAAGTAGACAGACACCCCAAAGGCACTCATCCCAGAGTCACTTACCACTTCGACGGGGTACGCCATGCGGCTGTTTAACCCTACCCTGCTACTGGCACTCTTGATCCCCCTGGCTGTGATATCACCATTGATTGCTATAGTGCTCGGCACCGCTGACATCAGCCTGGCCGAAGTGATAGGCGCCATAGGTCGTACTATCACGGCCCTGATCCAAACTGAATCTAACACGTCGCTTGCCGATCGCATCATCATCGAACTCAGAATGCCCAGGGCCTTGATGGCCATGGTATGTGGTGCGGGCTTGGCCGTATCAGGCTCTGTACTTCAAAGCGTGACCAGAAACCCGCTGGCCGATCCTTACCTGTTCGGGATCTCTGCCGGAGCCTCACTGGGTGCAATTTTGGCGCTCACGGGTGGGTTAACCCTTCTTCCCCTGCCCGCCAGCGCATTTTTGGGCTCCCTGATTGCCGTCGCGGTTGTAGTGGTGATGGCAAGGGACGGTCAGGTTGAAACCTTAGTGCTGTCGGGGGTCGCCATCTCGTTCCTGCTCTCCTCTATTGCCAATCTTATATTGTACTTCGGTGATCCCCAGGCCATGCAGGCTGTGCTGTTTTGGTCCTTGGGCAGCTTCAGCCGTGCCACCTGGAGCACTCTCATGATCCCGGCATCGATTGTGATCACGGCGACAATCATCATCTACCAATTTCAGCGCCCACTACAGGCACTGATGGCCGGCGATGAGAGCGCGCACACTCAGGGCGTTGCGGTTCTCCCTCTGCGTTTAGGCATGTTAATTCTTACTGCGCTGATGACCTCATCGTTAGTGGCAGCGTGCGGTGGTATCGGGTTTGTGGGGCTTATGGTGCCGCATATCGTCCGCATGCTGATCGGATCGGCAAGTTCAATTTCACTCATTGCCACGGCTCTGCTTGGTGGTGTGCTCATGGTGTGGGTGGATCTGTTAGCCAGACTGTTGCTGCCATCGCAGGAGCTACCAGTCGGGGTGATGACGGCCATGCTGGGCAGTGTGTTTTTCATTGGTTTACTGGTTAAGCGTAAACAGGGGCATAGATAGATGAAGCAATTAATCATTGGCGGCGCACGTTCTGGAAAGAGTCGTCTGGCGCAGGAATACGCTACCGTCTGGAAGGCACGTACAGGAGGGGAAGTCATTGTAGTGGCAACTGCAGAGGAAACCGACGGAGCCATGGCTAACCGAATAGCTCACCATAAGAGTCATCGACCTCAACAGTGGAAGCTGGTTGAAACCTGTTTAGATCTGACCCAAGCCCTGATTGATGAGAGCCGCACCGATAACCTTATTCTGGTCGACTGTCTGACGCTATGGCTATCCAACATTCAGCTGAGTGACCGCTGTTGGAAACAGGAAAAACAGGCCTTACTGCTGGCGTTAAATAAACTCCCCGGTGAGGTTATTTTTATCGGCAACGAGGTCGGACAAGGCGTGGTACCTCTGGGTGAATTGTCACGTGAATTTGTCGATGAATCGGGTTGGTTACATCAAAGCCTGGCACAGCAGGTCGACAAGGTGACGATGGCGATAGCCGGTTTACCTCTGGTGATAAAGTCGGTGGAAGGAATTTAATATGAAATGCCGGTCAATACTCTTCACCCTATCCCTGTTAGTCAGCACAACTCTGAGCGCAAACACAGAAAAGTCGCCTCGCTTAGTCGTGTTATCGCCGCATGCCGTCGAGATGTTATTCGAAATTGGTGCCGGCGATACCATCATAGGCACGGTCGAATACGCCGATTACCCCAGTGCTGCAAACCAAATACCTCGGATCGGACGTTACAATTTTATCGATTATGAAGCGGTGATGCTACTACAGCCCGATGCAGTCATCGTCAACGCCAGTACCACCGCGGCGCCTATGCTGGCAAGGCTCAAAGAGCTGGGTTTTACCCTGATAGACACCAGCGTGAGTGAACTAAAGCAAATTTCACAACGGCTGTTAGAGCTGGGCGAGCTAACGGGTCATAATTCAGAAGCTCAAGCCAGCACCGAAAAGTTTAACAGCACACTCCAGGCGCTGAAACAGACCTATCAAGGTCAATCCAGAATCGACATTTTCTATCAAGTATGGCCCACGCCACTCACGACTACGGCCAGCAGTTGGATGAATGAGATCTTCACCGGCTGCGGCGCCAATAATGTCTTTGCAGACAGTGTCAGCGAATACCCCCAGGTAAGCCTGGAGCAGGTACTCTCTTCTACGCCCGAGGTGATCATCAAGCCGGTATACCACGGCAACAGTAATCAGGAAGCGATTAACTGGGTCGAGTGGCCGGAGATCCCTGCCGTTGCCAATGAGCAGATCATCACCATCGAAGGCGATCTGGTGCATAGAACCGGCCCGCGGGTGTTAAAAGGTATGCAGCAGGTGTGTGAGAAAGTCGCGCAGGCCCGTGCTCAGAAACAATCCCAGAGACAGCGCCGGAAACAAGCTCAACTAAATCAACTTAAGGCCGCAGCCCAATGATCAGTTTATATATTGGCGGCGCCAGAAGTGGTAAGTCCGGGTTCGCCGAGCAGGAGGTAATAGACATTGACCTCCCGACAACCTACATAGCAACAGCCACTGCCAGTGTCTCAATGGCCGAGCGTATCGCACTGCACAGAGAGCAAAGACCCGATGATTGGGTAACCGCTGAAGTCCCTCTGGAACTGTCCGAAACCTTAACTCAACTAGACAGCAAACAGAGCGTGATCATCGTCGATTGCCTGACGCTTTGGCTTACCAATCAACTTATGGCTGAGCATTGCTTGATTGATGAGATCGAGCACCTGTGTTGCACACTCACCTCCCTTCAATGCCATCTGGTATTGGTCAGTACCGAGGTGGGTCAAAGTCTGATCCCCGATGATGAGATGAGTCAGCAATTTGTAACCGCCAGCGGACTCATGCACCAAAAGATTGCCGCCATTGCCGACAGAGTCAGTTTTTGTCAGAGCAAGATCGCCATCTGTTTAAAAGATCCAGAACGCTTAACCTGCGAAACGATGAAGACAGCAGATGGTGAAACGGCAACAGAAGGCAACATAGGATGAATGACACTCAATTTACTCTGCTGCGCCACGGACTACCGGAGCAAGCCGGATGCCTCCTCGGCCGAACCAATCCGCCGCTGACTGCGAAAGGCTGGCAGCAGATGACGCATAGCAGCGCTTCGCTCAAATTCGACGTTATCATCAGCTCTCCGCTCGTCAGATGTCAGGCCTATGCGCAGCATCTGGCACAACTGAGTGATTGCGAGCTGATCATAGATGATGCCTGGCAAGAGCTGGATTTCGGGCACTGGGATGGCAATAGCATCGCCAGGCTATGGGAGGACCCGCAGCAAGGTTATGGGACATATTGGCACGCCCCCTTCTTACATACACCGCCAAATGGTGAATCGACCTCAGAGCTGCTCAGACGTATAACCATGAGCATAGAGTGCCTGAGCCATGATTATCGCGGCAAGCGACTGTTAATCGTCAGCCACTCAGGTGTCATGCGGATGGCTCTGGCCTGGCTACTCAACAGCAGCCAGGATGGCAATCCTCATCTTAGCCGAGTCCAGCTTGAACATGCGGCGCTCTTGCACTTCAACACCTATATCGACGATGAAGACACCCTATGGCCGCAACTTCAAGGCTTAATCAACCCCTCCGTTTGTCTCAACTCCCTGGTGGATAAATAAATGAAAACTATCTGTTTTAATATCATAAACGGTGCGGCAACCCACCTACCCGGACTGCACCAACTCTCCGATGCAGGTGTTGGGCAAAATTTAATGCACCTGACTCCCACCAGAGATAGCGAGCTTATTACCTCGGGCCAGAGTGTTACCCCATTGCCGGGAGTACAATCCAGCGGAGACGGACTGCTTTCTAATCGTGGCGTCAGCCCGGCGGTGCTGACCCGAGGCCTGCTGAGAATGTTCTACAAAGCCGGTTACCGGATAGAGTTCAACAGTTTTAACTTCAATGTGCCTTTGCCTGAGGTTGAGGAGCAGGCGTGGCTCGCTGTTAATAACCACTATGGGGGAATCAACAGCAACACAGACAGTTTAGTGAAGGAGCATCTACTGCCAACACTAACCTCTCAGGCTGAGCGCGGCTGCTTCAGCATCCTGGCCGAATGCGGTGTCGGTGGCACGACATTTTCAACCCTATGGCTCAGATTGCTGACCGGGTTACGTCTCTCTCCGGCAGGCAGTACACAGGACAAACAAAAACTAGCTAGCAAATCCGCCATTCTTACTCAGTTGGAGCAAGTTTACCTGCATGATAATGAAGGCTTTGAGCTGGACAAGTTACTTGCCGACACACAATTTCATGATGAGATCCAACGCGCCATCTGTGCCCTCGTTCAGCAGTGGCCGACTCACCTGCCGCTGCCTCAGTTTGCCGGCGGCATGATGTTCGTCGCACCGCTGTTAGGTTCAAGACATGCAGGAAGGCTAAAACAAGCGATTAAGATCGCCACCACACGCTGGGTACTCAAGGGCGATGGTATTCATATCTTAAATCACCTCGATGGTGACGATGTCATTAACGCCAATACCACCAGTTTTAATGTCTCAGACATGGACTGCCTCAATGTCTACGAACAGGGCCAGGTCGTTGAAGGCTGTGGGCTAGGCGGTTGTCTGGTACTGGCCGAGGAGCTGGGGTGGAGTGAGCAGGAAATCATTGAATCACTGGAACAGGCCGTTCACTGCCATTTGAACCACTTTTCACATGCAAACCTTTCATTAGAGGAAAACGTCGCATGAGCGGATATAAGTTGATGGTGCAAGGCACCACTAGCGATGCAGGCAAGAGCGTGATGGTTGCCGGTCTTTGTCGGGTGCTTGCCCGAAAAGGCATTAGCGTCGCTCCATTCAAACCCCAAAATATGGCGCTCAACAGCGCAGTGACACCCGATGGGGGTGAGATTGGGCGTGCACAGGCGGTGCAGGCTCAGGCATGTAACCTGCCCTTGAGTGTACACATGAATCCGGTACTGCTAAAGCCCAATACCGACACTGGAGCACAGGTCATCATTCGCGGTAAGGCCATAGAAGATATGGATGCGATCAGTTACCACACCTTTAAACCCCAACTACTCGAGATGGTATTAGAAAGTTTTGAGTTCCTGGGTAAAGGCATGCAGGCGAGACTGGTCGAGGGTGCGGGTAGCCCGGCTGAAGTGAACCTTAGAGAGCACGACATTGCCAACATGGGCTTTGCCCTCGCGGCAAACACGCCTGTAGTGATTGTTGCCGACATCGACAGAGGCGGCGTGTTCGCGCACCTCTACGGCACATTTGATCTGTTATCAAATGAAGAGAAGAAATTGGTTAAGGGTTTTATCATCAACCGTTTCCGGGGTGATGTGACTCTGCTCGAAAGCGGCCTGACCTGGCTCACCGAAAAGACCGGCGTGCCGGTTTTGGGCGTGGTGCCCTACCTGCATGGCCTGTATCTGGAAGCTGAAGATGCCATTAATCAGCAACAGCTCGATGATGATACCCATTTCAAAATCGTCGTACCCGGCCTGCCACGAATAAGTAACCACACCGATTTCGATGCCCTGAGACTCCATCCCGGCGTCGATCTCTGTTTTGTTAAACCCGGTGATGACCTTCCTGCGGCCGATCTCATCATCTTGCCCGGCTCCAAGAGCGTGCGCGGCGATCTTAAGGCACTGAGGGATCGCAGCTGGGACAAGCAGATCGCTCGTCATCTTAGATTCGGCGGCAAGTTAATCGGGATCTGTGGCGGCTATCAAATGCTGGGCAAGAGCATAAACGACCCCCATGGCGTCGAGGGCGAACCGGGAAAGAGTGACGGACTCGGGTATCTCGATGTCACCACCACACTCACGACACAGAAAACCTTGAAGCAGGTAAGCGGTGAGCTGCATCTTGACGGCAAGACTCATGGGGTTAAGGGCTACGAGATCCATGCCGGTGTCAGTGAAGTAAGAGAAACACAACCTGTGACTCTGGGACAAGGCGCCGAAAGCCATTTAGATGGCGCACTGTGTCGTGACAATCAAATCTTAGGTAGTTACCTGCACGGCATCTTCGATGAACCAGATGCCTGTAATGCCCTGCTGAATTGGGCGGGCTATGAGCAACAAAAAGCGCAAGACATGTCGGCGCTTAGAGAGGAGAACCTTAATCGCCTCGCCGATAGTCTGGAGCAGTCATTAGATCTTGATTTACTGTTTAACGGCATCGAGGGCTGGTGCTGATGAGCAGATCGCAAGCTTATTGCCCCGCCCTGTTTGTCACGGCGCCAAGCAGCGACAGCGGTAAGACCACGCTGGTAGCCGCCATGGCAAGGTATTGGCGAAATCAAGGCAAGAGAGTACGTGTTTTTAAAACCGGCCCTGACTTTATCGACCCTATCTTTCATGAGTTCGCCAGTGGCTCTCCTGCCCATCAACTTGATCTTGGCATGATGGGCGAAACCATCTGCAGACAGCACCTATATCAGGCAGCGTTAGAGGCCGATCTTATTCTTATCGAAGGCGTGATGGGCATGTTCGATGGGGCTAACAGCAGCGCCGATCTTGCAGCCAAATTCGGGATCCCGTTACTTGCAGTGATCCCGGCGGCCAAGATGGCACAAACCTTCGGCGCGATCGCCTATGGTCTCGCTCACTATCAGGATAACGTTAATCTGTTCGGGGTGATCGCCAACTATGTCGGCAGTCCGGGACATGCCGCCATGCTTGAAGATAGCCTGCCCGACGGCATCGAGTTTTGCGGCGCTATGCCCAGAGATAGCAGCCTCGCCCTACCCGAGCGACATCTTGGACTGGTTCAGGCCCATGAAATTGAAGGGATAAATGATTGGCTTGAAAAAACGGCCAAAGTGCTCGGAGACAGCTGTGTATTGCCTCTGCCAGAACCCGTCGGTTTCGATGCGCCGAAGGACAGTTCTGGATCTTTTTTATCATCACTGCCTACTTCAAGCTCGGAACCTCAACCCTTGCACGGTCAAATCATAGCCGTAGCCAAAGACGCGGCCTTCTCGTTTATCTATCGAGACAACATCACCCTGCTTGAACACTTAGGGGCCAATATTCACTATTTTTCCCCAATAGATGATGCGGCGCTGCCGATGGCTGACAGCCTCTATCTACCAGGAGGCTACCCGGAGTTGCATCTCAAGGCGCTGAGCGAAAATACTTCGATGTGCAGCTCTATCCGACAGCACATTCTGAGTAATAAACCGACACTGGCCGAATGTGGCGGCATGCTCTACCTGTTAGATGAATTGACGACGAAGAACAAAGAGACGACCGAGATGCTAGGTGCATTGCCAGGCAAAGCATCGATGCAGGATAAACTGCAAGGCTTGGGTATGCTTAGCGCCGAGATAAGTGGGCACACCATGACCGGACATTGCTTCCACTACTCGAAATCTGATATCCCTCTGCATCCGATCTCTATCGCTTCCCAGGCCGGTAAAACACGAATGCAGGAGCGAGTGTATCTGCACCATAACACCCTCGCCTCCTATGTTCATTGGTATCTGCCAAGTTCACCAGAGCTGGCTTGTAGACTATTTCTGGGCCAACTCAACTGTGCAGATGGAGAGTCGATATGAAACGCCATCTGGGCGCCATTCTTGCTGCCGCCAGCTTTCTAACCCGTTTACCTATGCCGCTATGGGTAGGAAAAGACAGCCAGGCTATTGCCCAAGCCAGTCGCTGGTTTGCCCTGATTGGCCTGTTTATCGGCGTTGTTGCAGCTGGCTTGCTTTATGCCTTAACGACGCTGATGGGTCAACCCTTAGCCGTGGTATTAACCCTGGTGGCGACCATAGTGCTGACCGGTGCATTCCATGAAGATGGACTGGCGGATCTCTGCGACGGCTTTGGCGGAGGCTGGGAGAGGAGCCGTAAGCTGGCCATCATGAAAGACAGCCAGATAGGGGCCTATGGCGTACTAGCGCTGGTGACCTCTTTTGTCATTAAGGTAACCGCCCTAACCCAGCTCTCACTGCCACTGGCCTGCAGCGCCTTGATTATCTGTCATGCCGGCAGCCGCGCAGTCGCCGGGCTGGTAGCCGTTTATCTTCCCTATGCCAGAGAGGATGACAATAACAAGACGCCACAGAAAGATGCCGAACTGCCACTGAAAAACCGGTTAATTCTCTGCATCTGCGGTGCTCTGCCACTGGCTATGTTGCCCTTTACAGCCGCGCTTTCATTAACAGCTGTCTGGCTGGCGACATTTATCGCTCTGATCAGATTAATGCAGCGCCATATCCAAGGTTATACCGGCGATACCTTAGGCGCGACACAACAGATCATCGAGATCGCAGGCTTAATATTTTTTGTTATCTATCACTTTCAAATGACGGTATCTATATGAGTTATAACCCTAAGAAACAGAAACAACACAAAGAAAATGTCGAAAAGGCCGTGGAAAATGCCCAGGAAGAGCGAGGTCAGGTGCTGATCATTACCGGTAACGGTAAGGGCAAGACAACTGCAGGTTTTGGCAATATCGTCCGCGCATTGGGTCATAAACAGGATGTCGCCGTGGTTCAGTTTGTCAAAGGCGTCGGTGAGTGCGGCGAACGTAACCTACTTGAGTCCCGTGGGGTTCCTTTTCATACCATGGCGACCGGTTTCAGCTGGAACAGCGAAGACAAAGCCAAGGACAAACTTGCGGCGCAGCAGGCGTGGCAACAGGCCAAGATTTGGCTACAAGATCCTGATCTCGATATGGTGCTGCTTGACGAGCTTACTTACATGATCACCTGGGACTTTATCGATCTCGATGAGGTCATTACCACGCTGAAACAGAGACCCAAAGAGATGTCTGTGGTTATCACAGGCAGAGCGGCCCATCGCGAGCTAAAGGAGTATGCCGATACCGTGAGTGAGGTGCGCCCCGAGAAACACGCGTTTCATCAAGGCCTGAAAGCACGTAAAGGGCTCGACTGGTAGTCGGAACTGCGCAGCAAGGAGAAGTGATGCAGCAATTAGCGAATATTACCGTGACCCCAAAGCCCGGCCATCTGTTCGATAGTTGGAACAGCGCCGGACAATGGCTCAGTAACATGGATCTGACGGGTTTTGAGATATATCCCCATGGCGAGCTTAGTGCCGCAGACATTCCCGCTAAGCTCGTCGGCGGTTTTCATCTGCAATCCTTCCCCATCTTAACCCCCCTGCTCTATAACGACAGCGTCAGGCTGATGAACATATTCGGGAACTGGCAGACCGTTGAGCAGTTTTATGGCGGCACAGATGCCGACCATATTGTTAAGGTGATGGTCAGCCAGCTAAATCTTGCCGCTTCGCTCAACGCGCCCTACGCCGTATTCCATCCTATGGATTGCGACATGGAGCACTTGTTCAGCCAGAAATTTCCCTGGACACTGGATGACACCTTTACCGCCTGCGCCGAGCTGCTGAACTTAGCACTTAGGCAAAGCAATTTTAAAGGCTGGCTGCTGTTCGAAAACATGTGGTGGAAGCAAAGCTTCAGACTGGATAGCAGGCAGGAGTATGACAAGTTGCGCAACCGAATAAACTATGCCAAATGCGGGATCTGTTTCGACACCGGTCATATGATGGCGACCAAGTCGCAGCTGAACAATGAGCCTGAAGCGATTACGTTTCTGCAGCAAAGGCTGCAGCAACTCGACCTCTATTCTGAGATAAAAACACTGCATTTAAACAGTAATTTACCAGCAATGAATCAGCCTAAAAATAATACAGATTCTGCCGCTAACTACAACGGATGCAAAGGTTTCTGGCAACAGTTTGAGTTGGCACTGAATCACATCACTAAACTAGACCCACACAATGGTTTTTACCGCTGCGACCTTGCTCACTTAGTTGAAACTATCGATCCTGGCTACCTTGTGCACGAGGTGTCACAAAACAATATTGAGCAGTGGGGGCAGATGATTATAAATCAGCGAGAATGCCTCTTACCGACTGTAGATCAGCTTGCCTGGAAGAGATATGCCTGAATTAAGCACTCATTAACCAATACTCATCGCCCCCAGCATTTATAAATCCGGTGAAAGAGTGGAGACATTCTCCACCCCCAATTTCCCCTACTCAGCAAGTCGTGACCCGGATCACACTCAATACTACACACCCCTCAAAAAAGCGTGACCCACATCACACTAAACTTAGTTTATTAGGGGGCGCTTACATTCATGATTCACTTAACATCACAATCCCACTCAAAACATTAACATTTGATTTAAGATTTGAATGAAATTGATGAGACGAGATTATCCTATGAAACCATTAGGTTGGATTTTATATGTAAATAATGATCTTTTAATAGAGGCCAATATCTCTCTTACTGAATGTAATGACTATTGCAAAGGTTATCTTCAACCGATAAATGTTTGCATCTCGGATGATTCGTTAAAAAAAGTAGCATATTCTTTATTGGCAACACCAAGGCATGCAAACAGCATCCTTACCGCTACTAAAGTGGACGGACAGAGGGTTATAGCGAAGAAATACACCATACATAGTGACAGTGTTACAGACACTCTTGGCGAGATAATATTTTTGACCGAAACAGGTGTAGGTAGTGAGTCGGTGCTTAAAAAATTCTTTCTGGATGAGGTCCAACCATCCGTCAATGGTATAAATGACCGAAAAATAAAGCAAAAAACCAAAGATGTTGTAAAGATGATAGCACTTGGTCTTGACCGTGACGAGGTCAGTGAGTTGTTCAACTTAACCAAACGAGGTGTCGACTACCATATTGATGTAGCTAAAGAGGTACTTGGGGCCAGCAACAAATCGAGTATGGTCTTTCAGGCAATGCAACAAGGTTGGTTAACCAGTCACCAGCATGCTTAAAGTGGTCATTTAATGATATGGTTAATGACATAATATCAAAGTAACAACGGTTTTATCGCTACATGTTTACCAGTTAAGGAAAAGCCATGCCTAATGCAACCAAAGAGAGCAAAATCGCTAAAATAATTAGTGCTGCGGAAGTATTGATCGACGAGAAAGGCGTGTTTGATTTTTCCTTTAAAGAACTGAGTAGGCTCAGCGGCGTGTCCAATGGAAGTCTATACCGCGAGTTTCAATCGAAAGATGAGTTGCTGTGTACTATTTTCACCAACAAATTAAAAAAACACATCCAGGTCATGGATTATCTACATCAGGCAGAACTAACTGGAAAAGAGAAGATTGACCCTGTAGCAGATTCTGTGTAACTACCTAATTTATATGTAGTCTGCTATTCGATCTTCAAACTCGATAATAA
>Ga0316198_10000884_pt1 | contig 16722 bp, 18 predicted proteins | sample OudBieAanoxic_MG_FD_204935 | JGI IMG/M metagenome (GOLD analysis project Ga0316198, IMG submission 204935) | Coastal sediment microbial communities from Oude Bieten Haven, Netherlands - site A anoxic | ecosystem: Environmental > Aquatic > Marine > Coastal > Sediment | place: Netherlands...
CACATCGGAGCAGGCACCGACACTGCATTCGACGAATTGGGATCACACGGTGCGACCACGGTCTATCACCTCGCGACCGACGACCACCTGCCATCGGCGAGCGCCGCGGCCGCGCTTGCTGCCCTCGTCGAGGAGCACGGCGTCGATCTTGTCTTGTTCGGTATGAACAACACCGACCGCGACGTCGGCGGACGACTCTCGGCCAGGCTCGGACGACCGGTCCTCGGCAACGCCGTTGACGTGTCAACTGATGGAGCGGTGAGCGTCACAAGCGAGATCCTCGGCGGGACGCAGGCCGTCACCACCGAGTTCACAGGACCGGCACCGGCGATTGTGTTTGTGCGTCCGAAGGCATTCGCTGCGGAACCAATCGACGGCAGCAGCCCAACCATTGTCCAGGTATCCGCCCCGGACGTCGGGCGATCCGGAACGGCCGTCATCGTCGAATCCCATGTCGAAGAAAGCGAAGGTCCCGACCTCGAGGCCGCCGCCGTTGTGGTGGCGGGCGGACGTGGTGTTGGTAGTGAGGAGAAGTGGGCAGCAATCGAAGACCTTGCATCCCAGCTTGACGCCGCCATTGGTGCCACCCGTGCCGTGATTGACGCGGGTTGGGTCCCGGCAAGGCTTCAGGTCGGCCAGACGGGCAAGACGGTCAAGCCGAGCGTCTACATCGCTGCCGGCGTCTCAGGCGCCATGCAGCACCTGGTTGGGATGAAAGACTCCGGAACCATCATCGCGGTGAACAAGGACGTCGAGGCCCCGATCTTCGCCGTCGCAGACCTCGGGATTGTGGGAGACCTGCATCAAGTGATCCCAAAGCTGACAGAAGCGTTGGGAGAGAGATAAGAAGACCCGAGATCCGAGACTTGAGACTTGAGACTGTCCTGTCTCGTGTCTCGTGTCTCGTGTCTCTACTCGAGGTCTTCGGGGCCGAATGATCGCGGCAGAAGGTCTTCCAACGTGTACTCCACCGGGTCTCCGGTTTCGTTCGTCAGGATCACGCGTCGGACTCTGAATTCGCGCATGATCTGGCGGCAGTTGCCACACGGTGAGCAGGCTTCGCCGTCGAGGCAGGTGACGGCGACGGTGTCGATGGCTCGGACACCGTGGGCCGCTGCGCTGGTGATGGCGTTTGCCTCAGCGCAGATCGAGGCACCGTAGGCCGCGTTCTCCACGTTGCAGCCCCGGTATTCGACGCCGTCGGATGCCACAACAACCGCCCCGACCCTGTAGTTGCTGTAGGGCGAATATGACTTCTCCGCCGCGGTGCCGGCTTCTGCGATGAGGCGCTGTGCTTCTGTCATGGCTCCAGGAGGGCTTCGACGAACGCTTTCGGTTCGAATGGTACGAGATCGTGAACACCTTCGCCGACTCCAATGTACTTCACTGGGATATCGAGCTCTTGTTCCACCGCAATAGCGATACCCCCGCGGGCAGTTCCATCGAGCTTCGTGAGCACGATCCCGGTAACCCCGACGGAATCCGCGAAGCTGCGGGCCTGGCCGATCCCATTCTGTCCGGTGGTGCCGTCGAGGACGAGTAGGACTTCGCCGATGTCCCCGGCCTCACGTTTCAGCACCCGCGCGACCTTGCCGAGTTCGTCCATGAGGTTGGATTTGGAGTGGAGGCGGCCCGCTGTATCAACGATCACAACATCGGACCCCGACGACTCAGCTGACTGATACGCGTCGTAGGCCACCGATGCCGGATCGGAGCCCGGGGCGCCGGAGATCACGTCCACACCAACTCGCCCTGCCCAGGTGCGAAGCTGCTCGTCCGCAGCGGCTCGGAACGTGTCGGCAGCGCCGAGCACGGCGGTCTGGCCATTCTCCCCGAGGAGGCCCGCGATCTTTGCTATCGACGTCGTCTTCCCTGTGCCGTTCACTCCAACGACCAGCACCACAGCCGGCGTGCCCTCGAGGTGCAACGACCGGTCACGACCGGAGAGCTGGGCGATGAGCGCCTCTTCAAGCAGCCGGCGTGCTTGTTCTCCGTCGGCAGGTCGCTGCTTGCGCACCGTGTCCACGGCGGCGGTGGACGGGCCGACGCCAACGTCGGCCGCGATCAGGGTCTCCTCGAGCTCGCCCCAAAACGCGTCATCGAGGTTGTCGGAACGCAACAGGGTCCCGAGTGTTCCTCCAATGGCAGACCTTGTGCGAGACAGCTGGGATCGGAGGCCTCGCTCGGGAGCCTTGACTGCGCTCGGAGCTGGAGGCCGTGTGGTTGTGCGCGATTTCTGAGTGAGGACGATCGCAACAATCGCGACGATCACCACCACAACAACGAGCAGAATCAACAGGTTGGTATTCACGAATTCTCCTTGCGACCGAGATCGGGTCTAGACGGTCGCGTTCACCATGCGTCGTGCGAGAACTTTCGAGGACTCGCCGGGCTCCATGGTCACGCCGTACAGCATATCGGCGGCTTCCATTGTCTGTTGCTGATGGGTGATGATGACCAGCTGAGCCGACGATCGCAGGGTATCGACAAGCCGCAGGAACCGGTGAAGATTGGCGTCGTCGAGCGCCGCCTCTACCTCGTCGAGAACATAGAAAGGACTGGGCCTGGCGCGGAACACTGCAAAAAGGAACGCCAGGGCGGCGAGACTCCGTTCGCCACCGGAGAGCAACGCCAGCCTGCCAACCTTCTTGCCGTGGGGCTGCGCCTCGACCTCGACCCCCGACTCGAGAGGATGATCGGGATCAACCAGGCGGAGCCTCCCTCGGCCCCCGGGGAACACCTGTGAGAAGTTCTCCTGGTAGAGCGCCGAGATCTCTTCGAAGGCGACCATGAACAAACTCGCCATCTCCTCGTCGAGGGCGGAGATGACCTTGCGGAGCTCACTTCTCGACTCGTTGAGATCGGCAAGCTGATCGTCAAGCAGCGCCACTTCGCCGGCCAGGTCGTCGTACTCGGCGGCCGCCAACGGATTGATCGGGCCCATACGTCGCAGATCGGCTTCGAGGCTCGCGAGGCGGTCTTTGGGGTCGGTGGCTTCATCGAGCTCTGGACGCGGCGCGGCAAGCGCCTCTTCGACGGACGCATCGGCGTCGCGGCGCAGTCGCTCGGCGCTCGACTCCATGCGGATCCGTGCTTCGGCCAGTTCGACGGCAAGGATCGACCGGCGCTCTTTGGCGAGCGAGATCGATGCTTCGAGCTGCTCTCGACGCGCTTCGGCAGCTCCGAGTGCGTCCGCAGTGCCACCCACCTCGATACGCAGTTCACGTTGCCGCTCTCTGAGCTCGACAATATGGCCCTGGGCCATCGCTGCGACGCGAGCAGCACGAGACTCGATGTCGGCCAATGCCGAGATTCGAGGATCGTCGTCGGGGAGCAGTTCCAATTGGTTCAGTTCGGATTCCACGCGTTCGATGCGTTGTTGGAGCTGCGTTCGTCGTTCAGCGAGGCCTGCGAGTTCGGCAGCGGCCTCCTCGCGCAGACGCCGCGCTTCATCTCGGCGTGTCGCTACCTCCTGGCGTCGCTGATTCAACGCTTCCCATGCGGCCTGGCGGGCCGCCTCTTCACCTTCGAGTTCGGCAAGTCGCTCGCGAAGCTCTGCGATTCGCTCGGCGCGGGCCGCATCGGCTTCCGCCAGCGCTGTTGATCTCATTTCCAGTCGCTCGAGCTCTGATTCGCCCTCGGCGTGCGCACGGCCGACGAGGTCGAGAGCCTCAGTGTGGCCGGCGATACGTGCTTCAAGAGCCTCAACATCATCCAATGCGGTTCGTTCAACCCGTCGCGCCGCTTCGAGATCCCGCTTGGCTGCGGTGCGACGGCTCTCCGTACGCGATCCCTCTCGCTCGGCTATCTCGAGTTCAACGCGCGCCGCTTCGAGAGCGGCAAATCCTGTCCCGTCGGGTTGCGCCACGTGGATCCCGGACTTCGCAATCACGTCACCTTCCGGGGTGACGGCCCGCAGGTGCGGATACCGCTCGACAACGCGCCACGCCGCTTCCCAACCTGCGGCATACACAACATCCCCAAGCAGTGCCTCGGCAACGCCTCGGTCGGCCTCGGGCCCGAGAAGATCAACAAGGGCATCAAGCCCCAGTTCGTCTGCTGCCGCGCGGGCAGGCACACCGGATACGAGCTGCGGGCTGACAAGCGATATGCCGCCCAACCCCTCGGACTTGAGGTCGGCGGTCAGACTGTGGATGCCATCTCGATCCGAAGCGAGGAACGCCTCCGCCCACGCCCCGAGCGCGCGGTCAACCGCGTCGGCGACCTCAGGAGGTGCGTCAAGCGAGGCGGCAACCACACCCGTCACGCCGTCATGACGCTCCGTCATCACCCGAGCCGCCGGATCTCCCATGCCTGCGATGGTCGCTTCGTGGGCTTCGATCCGAGCCTCCGCTGCAGCAATAGCGAGGAGCACATCGGAATGCTCACGATCCGACTGCTCCCACTTCTGTTCGGCCACCTCGCGGTGCGTACGGGCTTCGTCGTAGCCGCGTTGTGATGCAGTCACAGCAGCGTCGGCCTGCTGAATCGAACGGTTCAGCTCAACAACCTCGCTCGTTTCCTGGTCAAGACGATCAACGACAACTCGACGACGCGTTGACATCGCTTCGAGTTCGCGCAGGTCGCGCTCCGCGCCATTCTCAAGAGCTCGGAGGTCTCCCCGCAGATTCGCCACCAGGCCTTCCGCTGGGAGTTGGACTTGCTCGGCGATCGTTCGTTCCTCGTCTTCGAGCGCTTCGAGGGCAACGGTGCGGCGTTCAACCTCGTCGGCGAGTCGGTGCTCGGTGCTCGCTGTCTCGTCGATTCCCGCGCCAAGCTCCTCTCGTTCTGTCGTGAGATCGCTGCGCCGCTCCCCTGCACCTTCGATTCGGCCTTCGATCGCAACCCGCCGCTCGCGAGCCACGAGGCCGTACCGACGAAGGCGTTCGACCACGGTTTCGAGGCGCGCGGCGGCAGCCGTGTCGCGTTCGAGGGCGGCACCGGCATCACCGGCGGACGCCCGCAGTCCGCTGAGTTCGACCAGGAGCTTGTCGAACTCGGCCTCTTCTAGGACGAGTTGCTCCGACCGCGACCCATCTTCGGCTGAGGCCTCGGACTCCCGGCTGCGGAGTACGCGGATCGACTCAGCCCCCAACCAGAGCCGGAGCGCCTTCGCTTCGGCCTTCACCGACCCGTGGCGGGCTGCGGCGTTGGCCTGCCGCTTCAGCGGCCGCAAAGCACGACGCTTCTCAGAGAGGATGTCGTTGAGGCGGTCGACGTCTTGTTCTGTTGCATCGAGGCGACGAATAGCCCGATCCCTGCGGCCGCGGTGTTTCGTGATCCCCGCGGCTTCTTCAATGACGGCTCGGTGCTCGTCCGGGCGGGCTGTGAGCACGGTACCGATCTGCCCTTGAGAGACCAGGACGTGCTGGTGCCGGCCGACGCCACCGTCCGACAGCAATTCCTGGATGTCGAGGAGGCGGCAGGGAGTCCGGTTCATCTCATACTCGGACGTGCCGTCCCGGTAGAGGCGTCTCGTGATCGTGATCTCGGAAAGGTCGATCGGGAGGAAGCCGTCGCTGTTGTCGAACGTCAACGCCACCTCGGCACGAGAAACCGATGGCCGGGTCGCCGTACCGGCGAACACGACGTCCTCCATCTTCTCGGTCCGGAGGGATCTCGTGGCCTGAGTGCCCATGACCCAGGCGATTGCATCGAGCAGATTGGACTTGCCTGATCCGTTCGGCCCCACCACGACGTTAACCCCGGCATCGAATTCGAGCCGGGTCCGGTCGGCGAAGGACTTAAAGCCGACAAGCGTGAGCTTCTTCAGCAACACAGCGACGGAGCATAGTGCTGCGAATTACATGGCTGTGACTATGAGACGCAGCCCGAAGCGACCGGGTGCAGTGCCGTCGCGGCAGAGGAGTAGGGAGATCCGAGACACGAGACCCGAGACAGTCTCGTGTCTGGTGTCTCGAGTCTCGTGTCTACTTGGTTCCGTCCAACAGTTCCAGGGCCTTTCGTGCCGCGTCTTGTTCGGCGCGTTTCTTTGAAGTACCCGAACCGCTGGCGAGGTCCTCACCGGACGACGACGCGGTCGCCGCGAATTGCTTCGCGTGTTGCGGACCCGTCTCGGTGACCGTGTACTCGATGGTCCGCCCTTCGGCCACGAGTGTCTCTTGGAGTCGCGTCTTGAAGTCGCGCTGTCCCGGTTCGTCTGCGCGTTCGCGGATCATCGGGCCCCAGTGGTCGCGTACGATCTGATTCGCTCTGGCGAAGCCGGCATCGAGGTACACGGTTGCGAGGAGCGACTCGACCACATCGGAGAGGATTGACCGTTTGCCACGGCCTCCCGAGAGTTCCTCTCCCCGACCGAGAAGCAGTCGGTCGCACAAACCCCAGGATTCGGCAATTGATGCGAGCGCCGGCTCGGAGACAACGGCTGCCCTGAGCAGTGTCATCTCCCCTTCGGTCGCTGATGGGTATTCGTCGTAGATGAAACTCGTCACGGCAAGCTCCAGCACCGCATCTCCGAGGAACTCGAGCCGTTGATAGTCCATGGATCGCGGGTTCTCGGATGCGTACGACGGATGTGTGAGCGCCCTCTCGAGCACATCGAGATCGACGATTCGGTAACCGAAGACACCTTCGAAGTGGTCGGCAGCACCATCCTGATCGACCGTGTCCCCGCTCATGTCGCGGCTCGTCCGATGCCGTCGGCAACGAGGGCGACGAGGCCGTGGCCCGCACCTTCGGCTGCCATGCTGATCGCATTCGCCACCGCTCGGTGCGAACTGGCCCCGTGGGCGATCACGACCACACCCTTGGTCCCCACAAGATGGGCACCACCGATCGTCTCGGGATCGATGTGCTGACGGAGCTTCATGAATGCCGGCATCAGCTCCGCGAGTGCGGATTGGTATCCATCCGCCTGCAGGAACTCCATCAGCACACGAAACAAGGCGCGGCTGGTCCCCTCTCCGGTCTTGAGGAGCACGTTGCCGGTGAACCCATCGGTCACGAACACGTCGGCGCGGTCGCGACCGAGATCGCGGCCTTCGACATTGCCAACGAAGTTGAGCCCATTGACATTGGCAAGAAGCGGGTAGGCGGCCTGTTCGAGGTCCCGGCCCTTGCCCGCCTCTTCGCCGATATTCAGGAGCCCGACACGCGGTTCGTCGATCTCGAGAAAGACCTCGGCTACGGCGTATCCCATCACGCCGAACTGGGCGAGTTGCTCCGGACCAACTTCGATGTTGGCGCCGACATCGAGCACGACCTCGCGTGTGGGAAAGATCGACGCGATCGCCGGTCTGGAAACACCGGGGAGACGACCGATCACAAAAGCGGATGCGGCAAGCGCTGCTCCGGTGCTCCCCGCTGAGACGAGGGCCCCGGCTTCGCCGTCCTTGACGAGGCGAGCGGCGACCATGATCGAGGCGTCCTTCTTGTCGCGCACGGCACGAGACGGATCCTCGCCCATCTCGACGACCTCGCTCGCGTGGACTACCGGAAGGTCGGCATCGAAACGCTCGAGGACGGGAGCGATCTGAGCCTGGTCGCCGACGAGGAGAACGTCGACGCCGTCCGACGCGGCATCAACGGCTCCGCGAACAACCTCAAGCGGAGCATGGTCGCCACCCATTGCGTCGACGACGACCGTCGGCATAACGATGTCAGACTTCTGCGATGACTTCGCGGCCGTTGTAGCTGCCGCACTGCTTGCACACGCGGTGTGGGGTGTGCTTTGCGCCACACTGTCCGCAGGTGGCAAACGTCGGGCTTGACACCTTCCACTGTGCCTTACGCCGGCGAGTGCGTGACCGCGACATCTTCTTCTTTGGAACTGCCATTAGGAGAACCTCGTTTTCTCAGTCTCCGGGCGGGAGAAGATCGCGCAGCACGGCGAACGGTGAGCCGGTGTCGTCCGGATCGCCCGGGGGGTCGGTATTCAAGTCTAATCCTGGTGTACTCACAAGTCCCTCGCAGGTTTCACTGCAGATCGGGAGCAGTGGGAGGCCGAGAAGTGTGTCGTCGCGAAGGAATGACTCGAGGTCGATGCTCGTCCCTTCGATTGGGTAGGCGTCCTCACCGGGATTCGTCTCGAACAGCCCCGTGACCGGGTCGCACCCGTCATCTACGAACTCGGTGAGGCATCTGCGACACGTGTGCTCGACGGCATAACAGACCTCGCCGCGCACCAGGATCCCGCCCGGGACCGGTGCCACAGACAGCTCGGCAACCAGCGGCGGATCGGGCAGGATCCGGCTCATTTCGAGGCGCCAGTCGACGACCACCTCGATGACGACCGACCGCGGAGGTACATCCCTCCCCAGCAGATCGGAAACATCAACAACAAACGGAGATCGCCTCACGAGTACCTCCACCCCAGGTCTGAGTACTTGCTACTTGCTACTGGTTCGCTACTGGCTCACCGGGGGCGGTGCGCTCGGCGGCAGCGACTGGTGCAGCTCGGACCGTGCTTCGCGAACGTACCGAAGGAGCTCGGCGAGAACCTGCTCGGCCTCGGCGAGATGCCGTTCGGCGAAGTCCTCCGACTCGAGGCGGATCCGTCGTGCTTCGGTCTCGGCGTTGCGAACAAGCGTGTTTGCCTCTTCAACAGCTTCCTGCACGATGTATGACTCCGAGACCATCTGATCGGATCGCTGCTTGGCGTCCGCGATCACTTCGCGGGCCTTCTCGTTGGTCCGAGCGATGTAGGCCTCGCGTTCGCGCACCATCCACCGCGCTGCCCGGAGCTCTTCGGGGAGCCCACTTTGGATCCTCGCGAGTTCATCGAGTGTGTCGTCTTGGTTGATCATCACGCTGTTCGACAGCGGAACCTGACGAGCATTCTCGATCTCGATCATCAGATTCTCGAGCAAGTCGAGCAGCCCGCCCGGCACCGGCGGCGGTGATTGCGGATGGTCGGGATGGTCCATGGTCATGCGTAACGCTCCTTCATGGCAGCCGCGACACTCGCAGGGACGAGCGCGTCGATCGTCCCACCGAGACGGGACACCTCTTTGACCAGCGAAGACGACAGGTACCCGTATTCGGGTTTGGTCGCCACGAACAACGTGACGATTCCGGAAAGATGGCGATTCATCTGCGACATCTGGAATTCGTAGTCGAAGTCGGTCATCGCCCTCAGGCCCTTGACAACGACATCGGCGCCGGCCTGCTCCGCGTAGTTGACGAGCAGACCCCCGAACGACCCGATCCGGACCGTTTTCCACTGTGAGCAGAGATCGGTGAGCATCTCGATCCGCTCCGCCTCGTTGAAGAGCGGGGTCTTGGAGGGATTACGAATCACCCCCACGATCACCTCATCGAAAATGCCGACGCAGCGCTCAATAACGTCGAGGTGCCCGTTCGTGGGCGGGTCGAAACTGCCGGGGACAAGCGCCGCGGTCACGGTTGCTCCTTCTCGAGGATCCAGATCTCACTGTCACCGTACCGTCGCCGGCCGGTGCACTGCAGATTATCTGACTTTGGCGCCGTTCCCCCCGCTCGGCGGTGAACAATGATGCGACCGTCCTCGGCGAGGCGGTCTTCAACGAGGCCAAGGACCCGATCCACCCGTTCGTCCTCGAACGCGTACGGAGGGTCGACGAACACCAAGGTGTAGGTGTGGCGGTCTCTCTCGAGGAACCGCTCCACGTCGGCATTCACCGCGTCGCCCCCGAGGCCAACCGACGCGACATTGTCGGTCAGGACCGCGATCGCTGCGCGGTCGTTCTCCACGAACACGACGGACTGCGCCCCGCGGCTCAGCGCTTCGAGGCCGAGCGAGCCGCTCCCCGCGAAGAGATCAAGTACCAGGCTCCCGGGCACGTGCCGGTGGAGCGACGAGAAAACCGCCTCTCTTGCCCTCCCAGTGAATGGGCGCGTACCGGCTCGGGGCGCGGCGAGGCGCCGGCCTTTGGCTTCACCGGCAATGATTCGCATGGTCGCCCGCTCTCCTTTCGGTATTCAGCTTCGCTCGAGCCATTCTGCATCCTCGCCGAGCAGGGCTTGAACTTCTTCCTCGAGTTCGGGGTGGTCGCTGAGATCGGGATCGTTTTGCACAAGAGCAAACGCCTCCCGCCGGGCAGCAACAAGAGAATCAACGTCACGGAGCAGATCGGCAAGGCGCAGGTCGGTCATACCCGACTGCCGAGCCCCGAACACCGTCCCCTGACCGCGAATCCGCATGTCTTCTTCGGCGAGCCGAAACCCATCCGTGGTGGCCACCATCGCTGCGATTCGATCTTCACCGTCGCTCGTCTTGGGTTCGGCGACCAAGAGACACGTTGCAGCATCCGCACCCCGACCCACACGGCCCCGCAGTTGATGGAGTTGGCTGAGGCCAAACCGGTCGGCATCCTCGATCACCATCACCGTGGCGTTGGGAACGTCGATTCCGACCTCGATAACGGTCGTCGCGACGAGAATGTCGAGATCACCGGCCCGGAAGCGGTGCATGACGTCGTCCTTCTCGGAGGGCCGCATCTGACCGTGAAGGAGACCAAGGCGAAGACCGGGGTAGATGGACTTGAGCCGCTCGTACTCCGCGGACGCCGACTTCGCCTCCATCTTCATCGAGTCCTCGACGAGGGGGCACACAACAAAGACCTGCCGTCCGGCCGCCACCTCGCTGCGTACGAGGTCGTACACCACCTTGATCGACTCCTGGTCCTTGGGTACATGACGAGTCTCGACCGGCAAGCGTCCTGGTGGGAGCTCATCGAGGATCGACACGTCTAGATCGCCGTACAGGGTCATCGAGAGTGTCCTCGGTATCGGCGTCGCCGTCATGATCAGCAGGTCGGGGTCATGGTCGGATGCCTTGTCTCGCAGCATGACTCGCTGGTGCACACCGAATCGGTGCTGCTCGTCGACGACCGCGATGCCGAGCCGTCCGAAATGCACACCTTCCTGGATCAGGGCGTGGGTGCCGATCACGATGTCGACCACGCCGTCAGCGATCCACCCGGTCACCGTCCCTCGATCGGTGCTCCCACCGAAGTTTGTGATGGCTCGGTTGGCGGTGAGGAGCGCCACGCGCACGTCGGGGGCCCCATCGCGAGCGAACAGGTTGCCGGTGCCGGAAGCGTCCGGACCGCCGTCTGGTCCAAGTCCTGCAGACTCGAGGGCATCCACGGTCGACAGGTAGTGCTGCTCGGCGAGGACCTCGGTCGGCGCCATGATTGCGCCCTGGTAGCCGCCCTGGACCGCCACGAGCAGCGTGGCCAGCGCAACCACAGTCTTGCCGGAGCCGACCTCACCTTGCAGCAGTCGGTGCATCGGGTGTCGTCCCGCCAGGTCGATCTGTATCTCTTCAATCACCCGCTCCTGCGCACCGGTGAGCCGGTACGGCAGCGCCCCGAGGAACTGGGTGACGATCGCTCCATCGAGCGCGTGGGTCGCGCTCTTCGCCTCACGTCCCTGGCGCTGCTTGCGCATGGCAAGGGCGACTTGAATCCTGAAGAACTCGTCAAAGATGAGCCGCTCACGAGCACGATTCGCCTCGGCGTGGTCGTCCGGGAAGTGGATCGTGGCGATCGACTGGTCGCGGCCGACGAGGTCGAGGCGGTCCAAGATGTCTGTCGGCACCACCTCGGTGATCGGCCGTGAGCGCCGCAGGGCGTTGGCCACCGCTTCGCGGATCTTCATCGGTTTCATCCCGCCGACGCTTGGGTGGACCGGCACGACTCGTCCGGTGACGAGTGCGTCCTCCTGATCAAGCCGATCCAAGTCTGGTGCTTTCATCTGGAGGCGCCCCCGGAACAGCTCTGCCTTCCCCGAGATCGCTACCTCCTCGCCCTTCTCGAGCTTCAGGTACGGGTTGAACCAGACTGCGTGCAAGGTGCTCGTGCCGTCACCGATCGTCGCCTCAACCATCACACGATTCTTTGAGATTCGCCGTCGTGAGACGCTCTGGACAATCCCACCAACGGTGACCTCCTCGCCGAGCGGCACAGACGTCAGATCGAACAGTTGCGATCGGTCGAGGTAGCGACGGGGCGCATGCAGCAGCAACTGAGCCACCGAAGCGATACCCGCGTCGGTGAGTCGTTTTGCCCTGCGAGCGCCAATGTCCTTGACAGCGCTGATCGGGATGCTGTTGAGATACGCGAGACTTCGGCCCCGCGCCGGTGCGTCGTTCGATGTCACGGGACCATGATGGTCTGTCTCGGTTCGAAGGTCGTTGTTCACCCGACCCTGCTAGCCTCCCAAATCACCTCAGGAGGTCCTCCACATGTCATACCGGTGTGAAGTCTGCGGCAAGGAGCCGTGGTTCGGGAAGCAGGTGAGCTTCTCGCACAAGCGTTCCAGCCGCCGATGGCTCCCAAACATCCAACGCGTTCGCGTGAAACACGGCAGCAACTCCCGGCGTATCCGCGTATGCACCTCGTGCATCAAGGCCGGCAAAGTCGAGAAGGTCTAGCTCGTGCAGGGGGTCGTCAAGGTCTACGACCCTCGATCCGGGGTCGGGATCATCTTGCGGGACGACGATCGCTCGGAGGTCTACCTCCGCCCCGGCTCGCTCGAAGGTTCGATGTTTCGCATGTTGCGCCAGGGACAGCGGGTGATCTTCGATGCCGACGAAGATGACGGACGCCTCTTCGCCCGCGATCTTCGATTCGGCGCAGACGGCTACTAAGCCCGCCTTCTCTCCGGTACACTGGCCTCCCAGAGCGAGGAGGGAACCGTGGTCCGAGCGTACGTCCTGATCCAGACCGACACCGGAAGAGCCGCCGACGTCGCGGGCGGCATCCGGGGATTGCCCGGCGTGATCTCCACCGAAGCGGTCACGGGTCCGTACGACGTCGTCGTGTTCGTCGAAGCCGAAGATGTCGACGCCCTCGGCCAACTTGTCGTTACGGCCGTCCAACCTGTTGACGGGATCGTCCGCACCCTGACCTGCCCGGTCATCAGGATCTAGCGCCGGAAAACACAACCACGCGTCTCTCACAAGAAGACCGACCGGTTCGGCTATACCTCGGTCGCGAGCCGTACGAGTTCGTTGCAGAGCTCCGCGTAGGTCATGCCGGTTGCTTCCCACATCTTGGGGAAGCCGGAAATCGGGGTGAAGCCGGGCATGGTGTTCACTTCGTTGATGAGGAACCCACGCCCTCCATCGAGGTAGAAGAAGTCGATCCGAGCCAAGCCGCGGCATTCGATTGCCTGAAAGGCTCGAGCGGCCAGGGAACGCACCTCAGCCATCCGCTGCTCCGACAAGCGCGCCGGTGCCTCGAAATCGCTCGCCTCGTCCTCGTATTTGGACGTGTAGTCGTACCACTCCCCCGCTGAGTGGACCTCACCGGCAAGCGCGGTTCTGGGCCCGTCTAATACGGCAACTTCGATCTCGCGGCCGGAGATGAACTCTTCGACGACCACCTTCTCGCCGTATCGCAGAGCAATCTCAATGGCACGCCTGACCTCCGGCGTGTCTTCGGCCTTGCTGATACCGACCGACGAGCCGAGCTCAGCCGGCTTCACGAACACCGGCGATCCGAGTTCCCGGAGAATCGAATGTGCGGTGCCGTCGGGATCGGCGCGGTACTCCGGTCCCCGAACAACTCGCCATCGAGATGTGGGGATCCCTGCCGCCTCGAAGGCGTTCTTGGCGATGTCCTTGTCCATCGCCAGTGCCGAAGGCAGGACCCCGCATCCCACGTACGCCTTGCCCGCAATCTCGAACACACCCTGGATGGTCCCGTCCTCGCCATAAGGACCATGCAGGACTGGGAACACGACGTCGTAGTTGACGGCGTCGTCTCCGACGAGCAGCCGGCCGTCCGGCAGGCGGAGGGCCGCCGGACGCCCCTCCGCTCGGAAGGGTCGGTGCGTCGTGTCGACGATCCACCAGGCGCCATCCCGATCGATGCCGACAGGGATCACTCGGTGTCCGGCCTCGACGAGAGCGTCGTAGATCGCCACCGCCGAAACACACGAGACCTCATGTTCGGCAGAGCGACCACCAAAGAGGAGCAGAACTCTGGACATCTGAGAAGGTTACCGACCAGCCACCGCGTGCGCAGACAATCCGCGTCGTCAATCCTCCGGAGTACGTCGATCGAGGGAGATGGCGTGGAATCCACCATCGACGTGCACAATCTCTCCCGTTGTTGCGAGCGACCAATCGGACAACAGCACACAGACCATCCGCGCAACCGGATCGGCGTCGTAGACATCCCACCTCAGCGGGGCGCGCTCATGCCAGGCGTTGATGAATTCGTTGATGCCGGGAATGGACTTCGCCGCCACCGTCGCAAGTGGTCCCGCCGCAACAGCATTGACGCGAACGTTGTCGTCGCCGAGATAACGAGCGAGGTATCGGGTGACGGACTGGAGCGCTGACTTGGACACACCCATCCAGTCGTATGCCGGCCAGGCCGTCGAATTGTCGAAGTCGAGCGTCACAAGCGACCCTCCGCCCGCGGCTCGCATCAGCGGCAGAAGCCCTACGGCAAGGGTCTTATACGAGAATGCCGAAGTCAGGAACGCGGTCGACGCCGACTCAGCAGGAGTATCGAGGAAGTTGCCGCCGAGGGCGTCCTCCGGTGCGAAAGCGATCGCGTGCAGCGCTCCGTCAACGGCGCCCCACCGTTCGGTGAGATCAGCCACCAACGAAACCATGTGGTCCGGGTCGTTGATATCAAGCTCGAGCACCGGCGGAGGATCGGGGAGCCTCTTCGCCGAACGTTCGGTGAGCCGGATCGCCCGGCCAAAACCGGTGAGCACGACCTCAGCACCCTGTTCCTGCGCGACCCTCGCGGCATGCCACGCGATCGAATCATCCGTGAGCACGCCGGTGATCACCAGGCGTTTCCCGTTCAGCACGTTGTGGTCCCTCCCTTAGGGCGCGACATCCTAGGGACCGGGATCAGCCCACGTTGGACCAGGCTCGGAATCCGAGCCCCATGACGAACAAAAGGAGGAGGCCGTACCAGAGCGCCGGCTTCCGCGCGAGTTGGGCGCGGTACACGTAGGCGAGGCTGAACGTGACTGCGACCACAATGCCGTAGAACACGTGGAACCCGTTCAGGGGCCGCAGTCCATACACGTACAACGCAACACCCGCTCCCACCTGGATGAGCATCGCGACAATGGCCAGCCCGACTGCGATTCCGAACGGGCGACCCGGCTTCCTCCGAAGAATCGCGAGCCCCAGCCCCCACAACCCAACGACGCCGGTGGCAACAAGCGCGACCCACACCCAGTGTCCATGAAACCAGAGGATGTTCGTCACAAGAGCCCGATCTGCATGTGCGGGAGGTTAGGGAGAGATGAATCCAAGACATGAGACACGAGACAGAGCATTCGTCGGATCTCGGATCTCGAGTCTCGGGTCTCAGGTCTCCCCTCTACTACCGTCACCGTCATGCCCGACATCACCATCGACTCGATTGCTCATGGCGGAGAGGGTGTAGGTCGGATCGACGGGAAGGCCCACTTCGTCGCCGGCGTGATCCCAGGCGAGCGGGTGGAGATCGATGTAGTCCGGGAGAAGCGTCGATGGGCGCGAGCTCGACTAGTTCAGATTCTCGAACCCGCAGCCGACCGGATCGAGGCCCCGTGCCCTGCGTTCGGGACATGCGGCGGGTGCACCTGGCAATACGCCGAATATGAACGCCAGCTCCAGTGGAAGCGCGAGGTCGTGGTCGGGCAACTCGCCCATCTGGGTCGGCTCGACAACGTCGACGTCCGACCCACCTTGGCCCCCGGATCACCATTCGCCTACCGCAACCGGATGGACTTCGCCGTCTCGGATGGCCGTCCGGCACTCCACGAACACGCATCGAACCGTTTGGTTGCTCTCAACGGCTGCCCCCTCCTGACGCCGAGCCTCGCAGAACGCTTCGCTGCGCTCGGCGATCTCACCGGCGTGCGCAAGGTCGTGCTCCGAACCGGAGTTAATACCGGCGACAATCTCATTCTCCTCGAAGGCCGCGCACCGGGCCAGGCCTCGAGGTGGGACGCTTCCGTGGTTGTTCGGTCGTCCGACGACCTCCACACGCTCCGCGGACGGCCTTGGCTCGAAGAAGAGATCGACGGGGTGCGTTTCCGCGTCCCGGCCGCCTCGTTCTTCCAGGTCAACACGTTGGGCGCCGAGATGCTCGTCGCTCTTGTTGCCGACGCGGCCGGTGTGATGGCCGACGATGTCCTCCTCGATGGCTACGCCGGCGTAGGCCTCTTTGCAGCGACCGTCGGCCGGTCGGCGCGCCGGGTGGTGACCATCGATTCCGAGAAGGCGTCGCTTCGCGCGATCACCGGGAACCTGGAAGCAGTCATTCCGGGCCGGTTCCATTCGATGCTCGGCGGATTCGAAGGGACCGCCGCGGCGGTCGGTGACCGCTGGGATGTGGCAATCGTGGACCCGCCGCGGGCAGGCCTCGCAACCGCCGGTGTCGACGCGGTGACGCGGACGGCACCACGAACGATCGTGCTGATCTCGTGTGATCCGGCATCACTTGCCAGGGACGCAGGGCTGCTAGCTGTGGCCGGGTACCGGCTCAACTGGGTTCAGCCGGTGGATCTCTTCCCGCAGACGTACCACGTAGAAACCGTCACCCGATTCGAATTGCGGTAGCGCTAGATCTCGTCGACGAGCTTCTGGCGTTTCACCTGGTACTCCTCGTCGGTGAGGATGCCGTCGTTGTGGAGTTGCTTCAAGCGCTGGAGTTGCTCCGTTGGATCGGCGTCCGGCGCCTGAACGACCGTTCCGCCTTGGATCGAAACCGATCGTTCCTCGCGCACTTTGTACAGAAGCGCGGCGAAGTTGTCTGG
>Ga0316198_10000885_pt1 | contig 16720 bp, 19 predicted proteins | sample OudBieAanoxic_MG_FD_204935 | JGI IMG/M metagenome (GOLD analysis project Ga0316198, IMG submission 204935) | Coastal sediment microbial communities from Oude Bieten Haven, Netherlands - site A anoxic | ecosystem: Environmental > Aquatic > Marine > Coastal > Sediment | place: Netherlands...
TACCTGGCGACCGGTCCCAGCACCAAGGGGTCGTAGAGCCTCAGCACCGTCCGGCTGTAGTCCGCCTGTCCTTTGTATGCGGGGTCGTCGCGGTCCATGGGGCGCCTTCCATGTCTGCCCCCCGGTCTACTGACTCCGGGCAAGTGTGCCACCCCGGTCGAGGGGGTTGCCCATCACGATCGGCGCATCGTGTTGGAGGCCTACCGCTAGGAGTCTAGATCGCTCGGCACCCAGTGGAACCAGAGTACCGACGCGAGGACGGCGAGGTCGACGGCCAACGCACCAACACTGCTGAAGGTCGGGAACGCGGTGGGAAAGAGCGCGAGCCCGGCCAGCGACGCGATCGACGAGACGATGGCCAGGGGTTCCCACCAGCTCTCGGGGAGCCAACCCATCACGACGCCGGCCAGGATGACGAAGCCGATCAGGGCGACCGCCCACAAAGCCACGCCGATCACCTGCGTGAGGGTCCTTCCGGCCACCCCGCTGATGAGCCACGACCGCCCGTCCCACTTCGGGCTGACCGTCGCGACGTTGAAGACTTGGAGGATTCCCATGCTGTGCCCGATGCCATGACCCAGCAGCACCAGCGCAACGATGATCTTGAGCACCACGTTGGGCCTCCCTCCACGGGCTGCGGCCACGACTCACCGATCAGCTACGCGGGCTCACCGCTCGGAACGATCGAGCCGCGGCATCGCCCTCCCTGCTCCACCAACCGCCAGTATGCGTGCCCGCGCAACACGATGTCCTCATGGCGTGGGTGTGACAGCCACCATCGATGGGGTCGGAGCCGATCGGGTGGTAGGGCCCCTGTCTCCCCTGCCTAGAATCAGGGAACGCACCGGCTGCACCTGAGCGTCATTACGGGCAGAGGCGTCGCAGACAGCGACGCGGGGGACGGGGGCCGATGGACAGCGACCTCGTGACACGGGCACAGGAGGGGGACCAGCAGTCCTTCACTGCCCTTGCTCACGATGCTTGGGGGCGCCTGTACCAGCTCGCCCTGCGCATCCTGCGCGACGAGGACATGGCCGAAGAGGCCGCCGAGGAGGCGCTCGTGACGATCTGGCGCAAGCTGCCGAGCCTGCGCGAGCCGTCCCGCTTCGAGGCCTGGTCGTATCGACTGCTCGTCAACACCTGCGCCAGCGTGGCACGACGGCGGGGGCGGCAGCGACGCGAGATCAGTGGGGACATGGGCCGCCCGCCGAGCGCGCCCGACGCCTTTGACGCGGTCATCGACCGTGACGAGCTGGAGCGCGGCTTCCGGCGACTCTCGGTCGATCAGCGGGCCGTCCTCGTCCTGCATCACTACCTGGACATGCCGGTCGAGACGGTGGCGGACGTGCTCGGCGTTCCGGTGGGGACCGTCAAGTCACGGGTGTACCGCGCGCTGGCACAGATGCGGATCGCGCTCGACGTCGACCGGCAGCCCCGTCCGACCGCCTACCGCGAGGCATCGAGATGACGAACGACCAAGCACTCGACTCCGCCGTGCGAGCGCTGCTGCGCGAGCCGGCCGTCACACGCACCGGTGGACTACATCGTGCGCTGGCGAGGGTCGGGACCACACCCCAACGTCGCCGTCGCTGGTGGCCATTCGCGGTGACCAACACGGGGCCACGTGCAAGGGGGGTCTCCATGGCTTCCGCAGTCAAGTTCGTGGTCGCGGCGGTCATCGTGGCGCTGTTCGGCGGCTTCCTGCTCGCGGGTGTCCTCACGGCGCCGCCAGGGGATGAGATGGCCCCGGCGACGACGAACGACACCATCCTGCCTGGCGTCACGCTCAACGTCGAGGAGGTCGAACCGGGCGTCTTCCGGGTCATCGATGACGGTGAACGGGACATCGCCAAGGCCAACAACACCGGTATCGTCGCCGGTCACGACGGCGGTATCTGGCTCCTGCGCCCCCAGCACTTCTTCCGTCTCGGCAGCGAGGCACATGAGTGGCCGGTGAGGAAGCTCGGTGTCCCCGACTTCGAGGTCGCCCCCGACGGCACGGTCTGGGCGATGTCGGGAGGGCACCTCTACTCGGTCGGCAGGGGCAGCGATGACTGGACGCGGACGAAGGGTCCCGCAGGCGGCTTCTCGGGCCAGTTTGAGGGCTCGGCCTTCTGGGTCACGTCGGACGGCACGGTCTGGGCGACGTGGGAGGGCGTCGTCGGCTACCTCGGGGCCGATGGCTGGCAGCCCGTCGGCGAGCGGCCCAAGCGGCCCCACAGCCAGTTCCACGACCTCTTCGTGTCCGACCGGGGCGACATCTGGGCCTTCACGGGGGACCTGGAACACCTCGTCGATGGTGCGTGGCGGACGTACGGCTCCCCAGACGGTGGCTGGTCCGTCGGCAAGGCTGCCGGTGCAGACGGCACCTTCTGGGGCACCGGCAGGTGGGACTTCGTCCGCTTCGATGGCACCGAGTGGACGACCTTCGCATGGCCGGACTGGGTGCCGGACGGGCGAGGCACGACCGACCCCCTCCGAGCGGCTCGAGACGGCAGCATCTGGGTTGGCACCCCCGGCCATCGGTACCCCGGCAGCGTCTGCAGCGGGGTCGGCCACTTCGACGGCATGTCGTGGAGCCGGTATCTGCCGGACCTCTGCGTCGAGGCCATGGACATCACAGCAGACGGCGTGGCGTGGGTGCTGGCAAGCCGGGACGACACGGATGACAGTCTTCCCCGCCATGTCTACGTCATCACCCCCGAGGCCGTGGCGGCCACTGAGTAACGACCGGGGGCTCGTGGGAGGCCCGTCCGGCAGCATGGGAGGAACTTGACATGCGTACGTTGCGAGTATCCCTGGTGGGGACGGTCATCCTGGCGCTGCTCGCAGGACTGAGCGGCGCTGTCGTCGCTCAAGACGAACCAGCAGACCCGATGGCGCCCGTGGTGGTGACCGGCACGATCGAGCTCGGAAGCTGCCTCGCCGAGATCGAGACCTTCGACGCCGCTGGCGTCTCTCGCGGCGAAGGGCGAGAGTGCATCATCGACTACGAGGCGAGCGACCCTCGGCTCGACGGGGAGGTGACGCTCAGAACGAACAGGGTGTGGTACGAGCCGTGGTCGATCTACGTCGAGGCTACGACCCGTGTGCTGGTCAGTGACGACGGTCGATGGGTGGGGACGGACACCTCGCTCGCGCTCCCCGAGGGCATGATGGCCGACATTGGCTTCATCGTCATGCATGGTGAGGATGCGTACGAGGGATCGACCGCCATCATCTGGGAAGACTGGGAAGGGGCCGCTGACGACCCCGACAGGGATCCGTACAGCTTCGTCGGCGCCATCGTCCCCGAGATGCCAGCGTTCCCGGAGTTGCCCGCCGAGTAACCGCTTCTCGCCGCCTCGGCTGCCTGCGGTGCGGACACCCGCTCCGCATCCAGACACCGCCGACGAGGCGGCCACGCTCCCGCCTCAACCTGACTGACTCGTCATCACCCCCGAGGCCGTGGCGGCCACCGAGTAGCGCGCGGGAGCAACCTCGCCAAGTAGGCCACGATCTGCCCATCGTGTGGGTACCTCATTGCCAGCCGGCTACATCTCGCGGGCGAGGGCCCCGGCGAGGCGCCCGCGGTGGAGCATCTCCGCGGGTACGACCTCCAGCACGAAGCCCTCGCCGGATGGTCGCGCGATGCCGATCCGACCCGACAGCCCGCGCGGGAGGCCGGGCGACACCGGCCAGAAGCCGATGGGGCGGTCGGAGCAGAGGAACGGGCATTTCTTGTGGTGGTTCGCGGGCCAGCCATCGCGATCAGGTAGACCGGCAGCGAGGATGACCTGTCGGTGGGCGGCGTTGCCGCCGGTCCCGCCACAGGCCTCGATGCCGACCACCAGGGCCCGCAGCTCGTCGTCATCCTGCTTCGCCTCGAACGCGAGGATGGGTCGCGCATCGCCCCCGGGATGCTCGTAGGCCACGCCGTCCACCTCGCCCTTGGGTGACTCGAGTTCGACCGTGTCGACCGGATACCCGTAGTCCAGGACGAGCCGCGCGGCCGCGGCGAGGCTCACGGCACCCTCGGGCGCGAACATCCGCTCGTTGCGCTTTCCGGCCGTCCAGTACACCGTGATCCGCGGGAGCCGACCATCTCGCTTCAGGAGCAGCGGGCCCTCGTACGCAAGCGCCGGGTTGTTACCGCGCCCAGGGCTCACCCGGAGTTCGACGAGGGGCGGCTGCTCGTCGAGGGCGCGCAGGATCGCATCGGCGACCCACGGTGCCGGCGGCTGGAACTCGAGGTGGGTGAGGTGGGCGAGTTCCGGGGCGCGGATGCCTGCCTCGATGCGCGCACAGAACTCGGCCACGCGCTCATCAGCCATGGTTGCTTCCCTCACCGGCACCCATGGATGCATTGTCATGCGTCCCGACAGGTCGTGCCGGTCGTGGAGACTGCGTGGTAGACGGTGGGCCGGCCCGCGAACGGGTGGCCGAAGCGGACTAGGACGCCCTGCAGTGCGGAGTTCCTAGACTGGATCAAACCCCGCGCCTTGACGTAGGTGCTCGAACGCTCGGTGCACATCGTGCCCCCGTCCTGGCGGCTGGGCTGCTTCTGGAAGTCATCGAAGGGCGTCTCGTGCGACTCGATACCGGCGACGATTCTCCCATCGTGTAAGGAGTCCGGCCTCGCAGCGCGACTCGGGCTAGGCTCGGCTTCGATGCACTTCCGCCTCACGCACCCTGACCTCGACTTCTACGTCGATGTCACCGTCCACGTTCGCGACGGGCGCTTCATGGCGACCGCTGACCTCGCCGAGGACTCGCGGGATGTCCGGGGTGAGCGACACGTCGCAGGAGACCGTCAGGGCCGCGCTGCGGGCGCTGGGCGAGGCGTACGCGAACGAGATGGCTGAGGGCGTGGGCTTCGATCCGAGTTCGGGAGCAGAGTAGTGTCGCGAGCTAGGCCGGCCGGCCCGCTTTGATGTGACACCTTCCGCCGACTCAGGGGCGACGGACGAGTCGGTTCGGGGCTGATGGGGGTGGGACACTTGTGCCCTGCCACCCGTCTACTAGGACATGGGGGTCATGACACGCACGGCTGAGGTGCCAGCGTTTGGCCTCGTCGCAGCGGCTGTTGCCGGCGACAAGGCGGCGTTCGAGCGCATCGTCACTGCGCACCACGACGACATGCGCCGGGTCTGCATCGTCGTCTGCGGTGACGAGGCCCTGGCCGAGGACGCGGTGCAATCGGCCTGGACCATCGCCTGGCGCAAGCTGCGATCGCTGAAGGACCCTGGACGATTGCGACCCTGGCTCGTCGCCATCGCCGCGAACCAGGCGCGGGACTTGGTCCGGGGACGCCGCCATCGCTCGGGCGTCGAGGTCGTCTCGGACATGGCCAGGGTGCCCGGGGGCATCGACCCAGCGACGGGCGTCGACTCGCTCGACCTCTTCGCGGCCATGAAGCGGCTCGATCCGGACGACCGGGCGTTGCTGGCGATGCGCTACGTCGTCGGATTCAACTCGACCGAACTGTCGACCGCGCTCGGTATCAGCCCATCCGGCACGCGGAACCGACTAGAACGACTACTAGCACGGCTAAGACAGGACTTGACCGATGGCTGACATGACCGCATTCGAACACCAGGTCGAGAACACTCTCCGGCACGCGGCGGGGCCATCGCGTCCGGTGGATGCCGTGCGCGTCGTGGAGCTGGCCACGGCGAGTCGCTGGTCGGTCGTCACTCGTCGACCCCGGAGCGGCTCGGCTATTCCGACCGAAGGAGGCTTCTCCATGTTCTCCGCAGTCAAGTTCATCGCCGCTGGCGTCATCGTGGCGCTGTTCGGCGGCTTCCTGCTCGCTGGCATCCTCACCACACCGCAGGGGGACGAGGCCATGCCCGCTGCAGGGACCGGTGGGTCCACCGAGATGCCGGCGTCCTGCCCGCCCGGGTCCACGCCGGACCAGCCGGGTCCAGCCGACCAACCGAGGCCACTGGGCGGGGAGGTGGTCGCCGCGGCCTTCGACCGCGTCGCGGGCAAGATCGTGTACCTCAGCAACATGATCGAGTACCCGACTACCCTGGCTGAGGCTGATGGGGCCCACGAGACATGGCTCTTCGATGTGTGCACGAATACCTGGTCGCTGGCTCAGCGGGGCGGGCCCCCCGTGGTCTATCCGATCAGCGCGGTCTACGACTCTGCCGCCGGGATCACGCTCGCCGTCTCCGACGACGTCACCTGGGCCTACGACTCCTCTACGAACAGCTGGACCCGCCGCGATGCGATCGCGCCGGAGATGAAGTTCCGGAGGCTCGCCTACGATGCGGCGGCCGGTCGTGTCGTCACGAGCCCGGGCGAGGCTCCCTACCCGGTGTGGAGCTACGACGCGGAGGCCGACGCCTGGCAGCCGGCCGCATCGGCGACGCCGGGTCGCACAGGCTCGAGCAGCGAGCATCGCATCCTCACGTACGACGGGACCGTCGATCGTCTCCTCGCATATGACCGCGGTTCCGTGGAGCTCTTCGATGAGGGGAGCGGCACATGGGAGCCAACCGGGACGACGTCGCCGCCGGTCCGCTACGGTGGCTGGATCTCCAGGGGCGGAAGTATCGCCTACGACGAGGCGGTCGGACGGACCGTGCTCATCGGGGCCGACGCCGTCATCGCCTATGACGCAGCGGCGGATGAGTGGGAGGTACTGTCCGGCGATCCGACCGTGGATTCGCCCATGGGCCCAGGTCGCTTGCACCACCGAGCGGTCTACGACCCGATCAACGAGCGCACCGTGATGGTGGGCGGCATCGTGAAGGTCCTGGACCCGGACGTCATCTGGGCGCCCCGTGACGATGTCTTGGCCTTCGACGCACGGACTCGCGAATGGATCGAGCTGGTCCCTTCACTTGGGGCCGAGCCTGAGTAGGTCGGTATGCCAGGGTGCGATCCCCGCCTCACCGCGGCGACGCATCGCCATCTGGTACGAGAGCACCAGGGGCCATGGAGGGCGTTCGTGACGGGAGCCGTGCGCCCGACGGCTCGCTCTGGTTGATCGAGCCGCATGGGTGCTAAACGAAGCCCCGGAGCACTGCCGCGGCGAGACCGACGATCTCTACGTCATCACCCCCGAGGCCGTAGCGGCCACAGAGTAGGGGCGGGGCTCGTGGAAACCCCGCCCGGAAAGCATAGGAGGGACTTGGCATGCGTACGTTGAAGCTGTCTCTGGCTGGGACGGTCATCCTGGCGCTGCTTGGAGGACTGGGCGGTGCCGTCGTGGCGCAAGGCGAAGCTGAGGAGTTGTCCGGGGTCACGGTGACCGTGACCCAGGAGTGCGTCGAGTTCGCGCCCTGTCGCTGGACCGCCAGTGACCCGCGCCTTCCGGGCACAATGACTACCGACATCTTCACCGGGTTCGTCGATGTCGAGGGTGACCCCGACGCGGGCTTCGCGTGGTTGGAACAGAGCTTCGAGGGACCGGAGGGTGGCTGGACCGGCTACGGGTACGCCCTGTGGGGTGAGCCGACGCAGAACTTCCTCGTCCTCAGCGGCACCGGCGCCAACGAGGGTTGGCAGTACGTCGCGTCGGGCACTGACCCCGATACCGACGGTGACTTCGAGTGGATCGGGACGCTCTATGAGGGCGAGCTGCCGCCCTGCGGGCCGCTGGAGCCGTCCGCCGAGTAGTCACCATCCGCTGATCGTGTTGCTTTCATCCCCGACCTGAGTGAGTCATAGCGAGGACCACATCCACATCGGAGGTCCTCGCATGACCGCTCCCCTCCCCGCTGTCCCCGTCGAAGCATCGACGTGGGACCAAGCCCTCTACGCCTTCCTCGTCGAGAAGGGCAACCGCTCGGGCTCGAAGCGCACGGTCGAGTCCTACTCGCGGATGCTGTGGCGCTTCTTCGCCGACACGACCCCGGACCGGGTGACGCCGGCCATGGTGCTCTCCTATGCGAACGGCATCGGTCTGTCAGGGAAGCCGCCGTCATCGGTAACCATCGGGGCTCGCATCGCCTGTCTGAGCAGCTACTTCAAGTTCCTTATCCGGATGGGGCTCGTGTCCAGCAACCCCTGCGACATGGTCGAGCGTCCCCGGACGAGTCCCTCCCCTGCCCGCGGCTACTCGGCCGAGGAGGTGAAGCGCCTCCTCGAGGTCACACTAGTTCACCGTTGGCTGCTCGCCTATCGTCCTGTGCATGGTCAACGCCGCACCGAGCCGGAACCAAGCCGCCCGACCGCCCATCTCGGCACGCCGTGCCGATGGGGGTCGACTTGCCAGGCCGCTCGAGTTGAAGCGTACATGTGAGCCAGATGGCGAGATGGGCCGTGGTTCGGCCCATTCGGACGCGAGGCTCGATCGCCTCGAGGCCGCGGTTGTGTTCGCAATCATGGAGGCGTCCGGACTCGCCTCTGCTGGCCAAGAACGGACCGACTGGACGGGAGATGCCGCTTGATGCTGCCGAGGACCCTTGATGACCTCGCCGGCCTCCGTGCAGCCCACTGGGGGCGAGAGTCGACTGGTCGTCAAGCCGACCGCTTTGGTCCAGCTGCGCAGCGCGAACAGCGCGCCCGAGCCATCGAGCGGTATGAGATGGTCGACACCGGCATCGAGTGGCTGGTCGCGCACTCGGGACAAACCATCCGGAAGACCGCCCAATTCGGCGAGATGCTGGCGCTGGCCGGCCACGACTATGACGTCCTCGTCGTCGGTTATGTGAGCCGCCTAGCGCGCGATCTTCGGACGGCGGTCAATGCGCGTCACGACCTACACCAGGCCGGGGCTGTCCTCCTCTTTGCCGACGAGCGGCTCCTCTCGTCCGACGAGGATGCGTGGGAGCACTTCGCAAGAGAATCCGTCGAGGCCGAGGCGTACTCCCGGCGCCTCGGCAAGCGCATCCACGAGGGCTACGAGGTCAAGCGTCGCGAGTGTCAAGACCAGGGAGGCGGCCTCGTACCATTCGGGTTCCGCCGCGCTGGGTCACAGAAGCTCATCGAACCCGACCCGGACGCGATGCCGAGGGCGCTCGAGGTATGGCATCTCGCAGCGCAGGGCCTGCCAGATCAAGCGATCGCATTGCAGACCGGCCTGACGCTGTGGAGAGTCCGCGGCGTGCTTCGCTCACCACTCTTCCGGGGGCAGCTCAGGGATGGCCGCGCGACACGCTTCGACGCTCCGGTCGACGCCGAGATTCTAGAGAGCGCACTCGCATTCCGGCGACAACGGACGCGCGCAGGCAATCGGCTGCGTCGAAACCGGGTGTATCCCCTGAGTTGCAGCGGGCCGCTCATGTGCGATGCGTGCGGTCTGGCAATCAAGGGCGACACGCGGACGCGCAGGAACGGTGAGAAGGTCGCCGTGTACCGCCACCGCGAGGGCGGTCCCTGTCAGGGCTGGCCGGTGCGAGAGGTGCCGGCCGAGGTGCTCGAAGAGCAGGTCGCGGCCCTGCTCGAAGGAGCAGTCCCGAACCGCGAGGCATCCGCGCGTATCCGGGCCGCGCTCCAACGGCCGGTGGTCGAACCTGACCGGCTGGCCATCGCCCGACTTGATGCTCGTCTGAAAGCCCTCGCGACCGAGATCGCCTCATCCGAGTCCACGCGCGACACCGAGGAAATCGTGTCGGACATCGAGGCCACCAAGCGAGAGCGTGAGCGACTGGCAAAGGCCCCCAAGGCGCAAGCGGCCCCCGCGCCAGACGAAGTGCTCGCGTGGCTCGCGTCGCTTGGGAAGCTGTGGCGGGAGACCTCGGACGACGGACGCCGACGGCTGGCCATCGCGATCTTCGAACGTATCGGCGTGGCGGCCAGCCCGGAACGCGGCTCGCACCGCATCGTCAGCATCGAACTGACAGCAGAGGCGGAGAGGCGAGGACTGCTCCTCGCGCTCCCCGCCTCCCTTGAGGTCACTATGGTGGGCGATACTGGATTCGAACCAGTGACCTCGCGGATGTGAACCGCGCGCTCTAACCAACTGAGCCAATCGCCCGTGGAAGAGAGAGTATATCCCGCGCACGTCGTTGCGCTCGAGAGCGAGCAGCGACCGTTCTTCGCAGTCATTCGAGGGCGCGCGGCCCGATGGCTCGGATCGACCTCGCAGGACCGAGAAGGGGTAGCCGCTCGAGCGTGGAGCGCGGATGACGGGGCCGCGAGGGTCACCTGAAGAGCCGGTAGGCCACAAATGCGCGCCGGCTGTGCAATGACTGCGAAGAACGGTCAGCCGGCTCGCTCTCGCGGTGGCGAGCGTCAGCCGGTCCGCGCGTCGACGCCGGGCCAACGCGCGCGGATCTCGGCCGCGGCCATGCCCTCCAGCCGAAGCCGCTTGTGGCGGCTGCTCGCGCCGGAAGCCAGGCTCACGGCACCGCGGGGCAGGCCGGCCGACTTGGCCACGAGTCGGATGACGGCCTTGTTGGCTGCTCCGTCGGCTGGTGCGGCGGTCACGCGGACGCGCAGGGCGCCGGCATCGTCGACGCGCTCGATGGCCTCGCGGCTGGAACGCGGCGTGACCCGCACCGGGATCAGCACCGCCGAGCTCACAGGAACCAGGTCATGCGCATCACCAGGCCGAGCCCGATGAGCAGCACCAGCGCCGAGAAGTCGAACATGCCGCTCTGCGGCAGAACTTTGCGGATGGGCGCCAGGAAGGGTTCGGTCAGGGTGAAGAGGAACTGCCCGATCGGGCGCTCGAACTGGGGGTCGATCCAGCTCATGAGCACGCGTCCCAACACCACCAGCCAGGCAGTGGTCGCGAGTGATTGCAGCAGGATGCGGATGAAATCTTCCACGGTCTCGGTATCTCGTTCGGTCTATGCCTGTGCGGGGCGCTCCCCGAAGAGTGCGCGTCCCACTCGTACCAGCGTACTGCCTTCTTCGATGGCGATCTCGTAATCGTCGGTCATGCCCATCGAGAGCCCGTCGCCCAGGCGCTCGTCGGCGGCCCGCAGGCGCTGCGAGAGCTGGCGCAGCCGGGCGAAGGTCGGCCGCGCCGCCTCACCACCGCCGGTGAAGAAGCCGACGGTCATGAGGCCGCGAACCTCGACGTGCGGCAGCGCCAGCAGGGTCCCCAGCTCGCGCCCCAGCTCGTCGGGCGCGAAACCCGCCTTGGCCGGGTCCTCGTCGACGTTGACCTGGAGGTAGATGGGCAGTCGGTCGCCGGCACGCGCGGGCCGTTCCCGCACCAGGCGGTCGAGCCGCTGAGCCAGCGCCACCGAGTCGACCGACTCGACGACGTCGAAGAGCTCCACCGCCTTGGCCGCCTTGTTCCTCTGCAGCTGCCCCACGAGGTGCCAGCTGGCCGGCCCGAGCGCGGGTATCTTGCCCGCAGCCTCCTGCACGCGGTTCTCCCCCAGCGTGTCGTGGCCGGCGGCCTGGGCCAGGCGCAGGCGCTCCACGGGCACGGTCTTGGAGACGGCCACGAGCGTGGCCGTGCCGGGGGCACGCCCGGCACGTGCGCAGGCCGCGGCCATGCGCTCGATGACCTCGGCGCGGGCAGCGGCCAACTCGGAGATGGCCTGCTCGTCGAGCAGGCCGGGCTCAGCGTCCGTCGGCGTGGATCAGCGGTTGCGGCGGAGGAACGCGGGGATGTCGAGATCCTCTTCCTTCGCGGCACTGCTGGCCTGGCCGGCCGGAGCGGGCTGGCCGGTCGAGATGGGTACGGCTACGGCCTGCCTGGCCTCGCCCTCGGGCTCGGCCTCGGCCTGGTCGCCGGCCGCCGTGCGCTGGCGCGCCAGCTCCTGCATGAAGTCGCGATTCTCCAGGCCCGCCTGCACGCCGGCGTCGACGCCCTCTTCGGCGCCCGCGCTGAGATAGGCGCCGGCACGGGTGCTGTCGAAGCCGGTGGCGATGACGGTGATCTGGAGATCGTCGCCCATGCGTTCGTCGATGACCGTGCCGAAGATGATGTTGGCCTCCGGGTCGGCCATCTCCTTGATGATCTCGGCCGCCTCGTCGACCTCGAAGAGCCCGAGGCTGGGACCGCCGGTCACGTTGAAGAGGATGCCCTGGGCGCCACTGATGCTGACCTCCAGCAAGGGGCTGCTGATGGCCTCGCGAGCGGCCTCGGCGGCGCGATCGGCGCCCGAGGCGCGGCCGATGCCCATGAGCGCCGAGCCGGCCGAGCGCATGACCGCGCGCACGTCGGCGAAGTCGAGGTTGATGAGGCCGGGCACGGTGATGAGGTCGCTGATGCCCTGCACGCCCTGGCGCAGGACGTCGTCCACGACGCGGAAGGCGTCGACGATGGACGTTTCCTCGGAGACGACCTCCTTGAGGCGATCGTTGGGGATGGTGATGAGCGTGTCGACCTTGTCACGCAGGAGCTCGGCCGACTTCTCGGCGTTGAGGCGGCGACGGGCACCTTCCCACGAGAACGGCTTGGTCACGACGCCGATGGTGAGGGCACCCAGGTCGCGCGCGATCTCAGCGATGACGGGTGCGGCGCCCGAACCGGTCCCACCACCCATGCCGGCGGTGATGAAGACCATGTCCGACTCGCGAAGGGCATCGGCGATCTTCTCGGAGTCCTCCTCGGCGGCGCGCTGGCCGATGGAGGGGTCGCCGCCGGCGCCGAGACCGCGGGTGATCTTGTCACCGATACGGATCTTGTTCGGAGCGTCCGACTGCAGTAGGGCCTGGGCATCGGTGTTGACGGCGATGAACTCCACGCCCATGAGCTCAGCACGGATCATGCGGTTGACGGCATTGCTGCCCCCACCGCCGACCCCGATCACTCGGATGAGGGCGAAGTTCTCTGAGTCCGAACGCAACGGCATGTAGTGATCCCTCCAGATCGCGCACCAGGTATCTTCCGACCCGTCGGCCACCCGCACGGGCAGGGTGGCTCAGCAGGACACCTGGTCGGCCGAGTATATCCTCGCTCATCGTCCGAGGGATAGAGCGGGCCCGGCCGGAACGTGCGTGCACGGCGCTTCCCGTGGCCTTCTGTCAACGCACGCGGCGACCGGGACGGCGGCCGCGACCCGCGGTCTAGGGGAAGATGCGCCGGATGATGTCGCGCACGCGGTCCGCGGAGGGGTTGCGCGGCGGGGGCTCGTAGCGCTGCTGTTCGCCGGTGAGGAAGTCGTTGGCGGCCCACAGCAGGAGGCCGATGGCGGTGGCGTACTGCGGGGTCAGCAGGTTGTCGGTGAGGCCGCCGATGCCCTCGGGGGCGGCAACGCGCACCGGCACCTGGAGCACGTCGCGGGCCAGCTCGGCGGCGTTGGCCAGCTGTGCCGCCCCACCGGTCAGCACCAGGCCCGCGGGCAGCCGGTGGGCGCTGGCGTTCTCGGACATCTCCTCGCCGATCTTCTCGAACAGCTCGCGCATGCGCGCATCGGTGATCTCGGTGACGTCGGCCTTGCGGGCGGGCCGCGCTACACCGTCGTCGATGATCTCCACATCCGCCTCCGTGGAGGGGTCGGCCTTGAGCGACTCGGGCGAGCCGAACTGCATCTTCAGCTGCTCGGCTGCGGCCAGGTTGGTGCGCAGGCCGATGGCGATGTCGTTGGTCACGTTGACCCCGCCGAGCGGGATGACCGAGGTGTAGAAGGGCGAGCCCTCCGCGTAGAGCGCGACGTCGGTGGTGCCGGCGCCGATGTCGGCCACGGCCACGCCCAGCTCCCGCTCGGTCTCGCTCAAGACGGATTCGCCCGAGGCGATCGACGAGACCACCAGCTCGTCGGGCCGCACGCCCGCGCGACGGACGCAGCGCGTGAGGTTCTGCAGCGCGGTCGCGCCGCCGTGCACGATGTGGGTGGTGACCTCGAGGCGGATGGCGCTCATGCCCTCCGGATCCTTGACGCCCTCCTGGCCGTCGACGATGAAGTCGCGCGGGAGCACGTGCAGGACCTCGCGATTGGAGGGGATGGTCACCGCGCGGGCAACCTCGGTGGCGCGCTCGATGTCCTCGCGCGTGACCTCGCGGTGGGCGCCGCTGACCGCGACCGTGCCGCGCGAGTTGAGCGATTCGAGGTGGTCCCCGCCGACGGCGACGTAGGCCGCCTCCAGCGTCAGGCCCGACAGGCGCTCCGCCTGCTCGACCGCCGACTGGATGGAGGTGACGGCCTGGTCCATGTTGTTGACGAGGCCCTTCTTGACCCCCGTCGTGGGCACGGTGCCCTTGCCGATGATGTCCAGCGCGCCATCGGTGGTGACCTCGCCCACGAGCACCACGGCCTTGCTCGATCCGACGTCAAGCGCCACCAGGATCGCTTCGAGTTCCAAGTGCTTCCCTTCCTCGACCCTCCTGGGCCCTTGCCAGCCCGGTGCGTCGACGCACCACGCCCCTACATTGTGTGCGATGCGGCGACGACTCGCAGGACCGGTCTAGCCACCGCCGGCGGCCTCGTTGTCGATGAGCGTGAAGGTCCCGCAGCTGTCCGCGGTGACGGCCAGCCGGACCCGCTCCAGCCGCTGCTCCCGCGCCGCCAGCAGCGACCGAAGGCACTGCACCTGGGCGGGGATGACGTCCGGCGGCTGGAGGGTCAGGGTGTAGTGCCCGAAGAGCGCACGCCAGCCGAGATCGAGGCTCTCGAGGACGTAGCCATCCTCGTCGTCGACGCGCAGGTCGAACTCATTGGCCCGGCTGCCCAGGAGCTCCGAGTCGAGCGCCAGCAGCTGGCGCATGGCGGCGAGGTCGATGGGCGAGAGGTAGGTGCCCTCGGTCGGCGCTTCCTCCGGCAGGCGCGCGTCCACCAGCCTGGGCAGGCGGCCCCGAGGCCCGCTCCCGGCGGCGGCGCCGGTGTCGCCTTCGGCAGCCGCACCGCTGGCGTCAGGCTCGTCGGCTCCATCGGTGGGGCCGTCCGCAGGCGCATCCGCTGCCTCGTCCGCGCGGTCGGCCGGAGCGAAGAGCATGCCCCGCTCGTCGACCAGCCAGGAGACCGCGTCATCGCTCCAGATGAAGATGGGGTCTCGCTCGTCGAGCGTGACCGAGACGTCGGCGGGCAGGGTCACCACGGCCGAGGCAGCGTCGACCTCGGTCAGCGTGGACAGCTCCGCCACGATGTCGGAGACACGCACGCGAAAGACGTTGGGGCCGCGTTCGATGTCGCCGAGCAGGGCGCGCACCTCCGCTTCATCGGCATGCGTCAGGCCGCGGAAGGCTACGCGCTCCTCGCTCACCGTGAAGGCCTCGTCGGTCAGCATCCAGTAGAGCAACGCGGTCAGGGCCACCAGGCCGACGGCCCCGACCAGCCGGGCGAAGGCCGTGTGGCGACGCCGTGGCGGCGGCGCCGTCCGGGGCGCGATGCTGCCGCCATCTCGACCCTGCCGGGCGAACGTCACGGCAGGTCGTCCGGCCCCAGCTGGAGGCGCGGCCGGCGCCGGGCGCGCTCGATGGCCAGTTCGACGATGCGCTCACAGATGCCGGCGAAGTCGTAGCCTCCCAGCCGGGCCATGCGCGGGAAGAGGCTGATGGGCGTGAACCCGGGGAGCGTGTTGATCTCGCTGATGTAGGGGATGCCGTCGGCGGAGAGGAGCATGTCCACGCGCGCGAAACCGGTCGCGCCGATGGCCAGGAAGACCTCCACCGCCGCAGCCCGGATGGACTCGGCCAGCTCGGCGTCCAGGTCGGCCTGCTCGCTGACCCGGCTCGCCTGGGAGTGGTACTTGGCCTCGTAGTCGTAGAACTCGTTGCCCGGCACCACCTCTCCCGGCCCGTAGGCCACGGCGTCGACGCGGCTGTTGCCCAGCACTGCGGTCTCCAGCTCGCGGGGGTGGTCCAGGTACGGCTCGACGAGCACCAGGTCGTCGTAGCGGAAGGCCTCCTCGAGTGCCGGGACCAGTTGCGGTCGTCCCACCTCGTGGACGATGGTGATGCCGATGCTCGAGCCCTGGCGGGCGGGCTTGACGATGAGCCGGGGGTCGACGAAGCCGGTGGCGAAGTCGTGCAGGCCTGCCACCACGCGGTCGGGCTCGGCGGCGTACTCGGCAGCGCGCACCTCGGACCACGGCAGCACCGGCAACTCGAGCGTGCCCACGACGCGCTTGAAGAGCGTCTTGTCCATGCCCACCGCGGAGGCCGCCGGACCGGCGCCGCAGTAGACCAGGCCAGCCGACTCCAGCAGCGACTGGACCTGGCCGTCCTCGCCGAAGGGACCGTGCAGCGCGGGGAACACGACCGGCGCAGGGTCTGCGCCGGCCAGCTGCTCGAGCGCGGCGGCAGCGCTGAACGGCCCGTCGGCCTCCAGCCCGAGCGGCTCGCGGAAGGCCTCCAGCGGCAGGTCTCGATCGAGGGCCGCTGCGGGCAGGCGCCACCACTCGCCCGTCAGCGTCAGCAGCCAGCCGCCGACGTCGTGGCCGGCCGCGGCGAGGGCAGTCGCGATGGCACGTCCCGAGACCAGCGAGACGTCGTGCTCGGCCGAGGGACCGCCGAGCAGCACGGCCACGGCGGTGGGCGGCAGGCTCATGCCGTCGGTTCGGAACGGTGGTCGGTGCTGCTCATGTCCCCTCCTCTGCCTCGTCCCACTGGCCCACGAACTCGACCTCGTAGTCGAGCTCCACGCCGCGCTCCCGCCGCACGGTCTCGCGCACCAGCTCGGCCAGGCGGCGCACGTCGGCGGCCGTGGCCTCGCCGGTGTTGACGATGAAGTTGGCGTGCTTGGGGCTGATCATGGCGTCGCCGATGCGGCGCTCCTTCAGGCCCAGCTCGTCGATGACGCGACCCGCCGAGTCGCCCTCGGGATTGCGGAAGACGCTGCCGGCCGACTTCTGGCCGATGGGTTGGTGCTCCTGCCGCCAGCGACGGATGTCGGCCAGGCGCGCGGCGATGGTATCGGAGTCGGCGGGCTCGAGCGCGAAG
>Ga0316198_10000886_pt1 | contig 16718 bp, 19 predicted proteins | sample OudBieAanoxic_MG_FD_204935 | JGI IMG/M metagenome (GOLD analysis project Ga0316198, IMG submission 204935) | Coastal sediment microbial communities from Oude Bieten Haven, Netherlands - site A anoxic | ecosystem: Environmental > Aquatic > Marine > Coastal > Sediment | place: Netherlands...
TATTTACAATTATATCAATATGATAAGAATTTATAAGCTGCTGAAATACAAAAAAGAAAAATTACTCTGAATTACTGAAATAAGGTGTCGAAAGTAAGTTACAAGCACCACCTCGAAGTCAAGGCTACGCGACCCCGACTGACCGCCTTCATGGCCATGCTTAAAACACTAATTTCGTATCACATTGCCGGTGATGAAACTGAAATTCTGATTGGGACGCCGATTATCGAATGCATGATATTCTGACGCCGTAAAGGTGAACACGAATAGGTGTTTGGTACGGAATACGAAATTTTTAGATTGGATTCCCAAATACATAACAATCTGTAATGATAAATGGAGGCACGTAAGACACAATAATTTAAGGCTCAAAAAAGTATGTAATAGCCCTGTCTAATCTGCAAATTCATTGACCACGAACGAAGCATGGTTTCCCTCTGTATCGGGCTATTCCTTAGAATCGTTCCAAAGATGCTTGCCTTCTGATAAGATACAATTTTTTCGAACCAAATTATGCCAAGGCTATCTTTAGATCAACTGCATTCTTGAGCGTGTTAGCGACAATACAACCACGTTCAGCGATGGTCACTAACTTCTCTAATTTTGCTCTGTCAGTGAAAATCGCTGATATTTTCATCTCTACCGCGGTATAACTCGGTGGTGAAGTGCCAAGTGTTCCTGTAATACTAAGTTTCACATCAGTTACATCGGATTCTCGGCTTTTAGCCGCCGCCAGAAGATTGCTCATAAAGCACCCGCCTAACGCCATCAGAAGATTCTCTCCACCCATCGCTCCCCGATTCTCACCACCCTTTGCTTCAGGTCTGTCCATAACAACTTTATGTTCTCTTGCCTTTCCTTCAGATGCGGTTGGCCCAATCTGGTCCACACTTACCTGAACCTGAACAATATCACTCATCTCATTTACCCCCGTTTTTTCCACGATCAATTGGCCACAAAATTTTACAGATAATTTCAATTTTTCAATGTATCTGCAAGGAATTCCGTAAAACGTTTCCAGGATTTTTTATCCGCCAATTCTTGATAACGGTCAGTACCAAAAACGGTAAAAGCATGTTGTGCCCCTCCGTAAGTGATCATTTCATGGACAACGCCGGCTATTTCTAGTTCTTTACCCAAACCAGCGAACTGATCCATGGTAATCACAGCGTCCGCGGAACCGTGCATAATCAAAATTTTCCCTTGGGTATTGGCGTAATTTTGTCCTTCCGGTGTTTTTAAGCCGCCATGAAAGGTGGCAAAACCTTTCAAGTCTACTCCAGATCGTGCCAATTCGAGCACTGCCGCGCCACCAAAACAATAGCCCGTCGCAACGGCATTTTCGATGTTGGCGCCTTCCCCTTTAGCTGCAGCTAGCGCTCCTTTCATTAAAGACCGCATTTTCTCTCTGTCTTTATAGAGTTCACCCGTATGCTGGCGTTTATCTTTCATTTCAGTGGGTCGTACACCGGCACCGAACAAATCCAAAGCAAAAACCGTATAACCCAAATCAGCAAGCATATTGGCGCGCTTGACTTCATAATCTGTCAGGCCATCCCAGTCATGAATCAGCAGCACAAAAGGCGCCTGTTCAGATGGGCTGACGAAATATCCTTCATAAAATTGCCCATTCACTTGATATGTCACCGAAGTGCCTGTAAGGCCAAATGTAACAGTAGGAACCAATAAAAACAAAAACATATATATAAAGTATCGCATAATAAAATATCCCTCACTAAATCATCTTAAAATCGTTCTGATTAGGTATCAAAGTTTTCATCTTTTTTCATTAAGTCAACTGGGAGCACGAATATCGAAAAACATGACTGATTAATATTTTAGATAATATATCTTTTGGATCAAGTCGAGCCACGAATCCAACCGTTTAAAAGAACATAGTTGCAATAAAATTAAAGATTTTTTTGTATAAAATTAAAAGCTGTAAAGCTATTGACCATAATAACGGGCCATCTGTTCCCCCTATTCAGTACATGGGAACACATATCAGCGAGCTATTTCAGAGCATCAATTCTAATCGAAGCTAATCAGCTAAGGCCAAAAAACAATGACTTTGACACTTTCATTGCGTTGCTATATGTGAATCTCCGGGAGTCCCAATATGAGAAATTCTCTCGAGGATCTGCATATATTAGCACTGGATTGTCAGACCACCGGGGCTAATCCCGACAACGGACACCTGCTTGAAATCGGTTGGGTGAAAGCCAGTGCGTCGACATTAGAGAAGCCTGAAGACCTGCAACCGCTGGCATATCTGGCTAAGTTACCGGCAAAGGATGAAATTCCCCGCACAGTAGAACGGATTACCGGTATAAGTGGGGAGGACCTTATAGTAGCATATAAGCCGAAGAAGATTTGGCACAAACTTGCCAAAGTGAGTCAGGATGTGACGACAGGTAACCACAGCGACAGGTGCCCGACGGTCATTCATTTTTCACGGTTTGAAGAACCCTTTCTGCGCGATCTACACCAAAAATGGCATGCTCCGTATGCATTTCCATTCCAGCTGATTTGCACCCATGAAATCACAAAACGACTGTTTCCGGATTTGCCGCGCCGGGGCTTGCGCGCTATCGCCGGTTACTTTGGACATTCCATGCCGGAACTCAGACGCAGTGCAGATCATGCCCTTGCGACAGCGATTATCTGGAAAAAGCTCGTCGCGTTATTAAAGTATGAGGCAAATATTTTAACGCTGGAGCAACTCGTCAAATGGATGAAAACCAGTCTCCCCAGAGCACGTACGCGACGCTCCTATCCCATGGACACTGAGATTCGTCGCAACTTACCCGATCAACCCGGCGTCTACCGTATGTTGCGAGCCAATGGTGACGTGCTGTACATCGGCAAAGCAAAATCACTCAAAAAGCGGGTTAACAGTTATTTTCGCCAAACCGGTTCTCCCGGCGAACACATTTTAGAAATGCTGACCCAGGCTTATCAACTGGATTTTACCGTTACCGGTTCGGCCTTGGAAGCGGCCCTTCAGGAAACCGATAAAATAAAACGCCAATCTCCGCCATACAATGTGGCATTGCGGAAAAGGCAGCGTAATCTTGTATTTTGCAACAGAGATCTTCAACATTTCGCCCAAAAGGCGGATGGAGACCATCCCATCGGACCCCTACCTTCAGGGAGTTTGAACGATGCCATGACGACATTTGCAACCCTGATCAATGCGAAGACCAGCACTAACCCCGCACAGCTTGAAAAAATCGCTGACACCTTACTGGGTATTTCCTCAGAATATATTCCGGAAAAGGATTGCCTGCATGATGGGGTAGAAATTTTCAGGCAACGTCATTGTAGTGTATTGCAGCGAGGTCATCCTTTTCGGATCCTGACGGGGCTCGGTGCCCGGCTCTGGCACGAGCATTTTAAACGGCAGGAGCTGGAGGCAACAGAGGAATCCGATACTGCTGAAACCGAGGCGCCACAAACTGAAAACAACCCACAGGTGTGGGCCCCGGAGGATGTGGCCAATCTGATAGAAAGTGTTATCCGTCGCGCGGCGCATTTGATCCGCCGCTCTCGCTGGTTTTGCATGCTTAGCGAGGCATCCCTGGCCTGGACGTCACCGGCTGCTGGAGAACATGATAAAATCCTGCTCAGCTTGAAAAATGGTGGAGTGGTAAACCGGGAGAAACTGGGGGTTGACGAAGCAACACCAGTACCATCAGGTCACGACACCCCTGCTGATCTGCGAAAACAAAACATCGATTTAATGACCTACGATCGCTTGCGAGTGTTAACCACTGAGCTGCGACGTCTTGTTGCTGAAGACAGAAATACTGAGCTTCGCCTGCGACCCAGGGCGATGCTGAGAAATTTAGAATTGAAAAAGGTACTACGATGGGTATAGCGCGGGTGCTGTTTCTGGCTGATACCCACCTGGGATTTGATTTGCCTTTTCGGCCCCGTATTCAGCGGCGACGCCGGGGATTTGATTTTTTTAAAAACTATGAAACGGCACTGAAGCCGGCCCTAGATGCCGAGGTGGATTGCGTTGTCCATGGCGGAGATATTCTTTATCGCAGCAAAGTTCCCGCCTGTCTGGTCGAAATGGCTTTTGAGCCACTTAAACGGGTAGCCGACATCGGGGTTCCCGTTTATCTGGTGCCCGGCAATCACGAGCGATCTGCCATACCCCATTGTCATCTGGTGACTCATCCGTTGATCCATATTTTTAATCGGCCGCGCACCTTCACGTTTCAAAAAGACGGTTGTGTGCTGGCCTTAGCCGGCTTCCCGTTTCAACGGACAGGTGTTCGCAAAGATCTATTAAGCCTGCTGGACCAAACCGGCTGGCGCCAGACAAAAGCAGACGGCTTTGTGTTATGTATCCATCAATCCGTTGACGGCGCCACCGTCGGACCCACCAACTATATGTTTCGCTATGCCCATGATGTTGTCAAAACCACCGATATCCCGTCCGAATTTTCGGCGGTTCTATCCGGACACATCCACCGTTTACAGCTGCTGACAATGGACTTGCGCGGGAGGCCGCTTTCCACGCCGGTATTTTTTCTCGGTTCAATTGAACGCACCTCCTTTGCCGAAAAAGACGAAAAAAAAGGATTTTTGATTCTGGAATTTGAAACCCGGGGCCCATCGGCCGGTCAACTAAAGCAGTGGAAATTTCATTCATTATGCGCCCGGCCGATGATAATACTTGAGCTGCACGCTGCAAGAATGGGGGGAGAGGATATTGGCTCGTGGATAAAAAACTCCCTGGAAGAATTGCCACCAGACAGTATCGTCAAATTAAGGGTAAACGGCAAAATCACCGCAGACGCCACGGATGTGTTGCGCGCTCCATCACTGCGTTCGCTAGCACCCCCGTCGATGAATATCGAGGCCGTATTTCCGGAATACATGAGGAAATACTCAAAGCGATGATCCAGATATCAATTTGAAAAATACTAACGATGTTCGATTATAATCACAATGGGCCAAAGCTTGCAAAATTAGCGGTTCAAATGGTACGATGGGAATAACCAAAACATATCGGTAATGATTCCGATGATTTTGATAACTGGTTGTTTCGCAATGTATCCACAGCTTCGATTATACCATTCTGAGAGTACGGTATAAAAAATTATCGACTGGATATAATCAATAATGATCGGCATAAATAATGAAGATTACACATTTAAACCCAAAGAAAAAATACGGCTTAGTCGTTGTAATCACCGGCTACGGTAAGGGTAAGACCACTACGGCCTTGGGATTGGCGGTACGTGCCTGCGGCCATGATATGAAAGTAGGCATCATTCAATTTATGAAAGGAGATATTTTCGCAGGTGAATGGGAAGGGATAAAAAAAATGAATTGCGATATCGAAATTATATCGACGGGCAAAGGTTTCTGTGGGATACAGGGAAACCCTTATCCTTACGAAGAGCATCGCAGAAACGCCCAGGATGCCGTTCGGTTGGTCCGAGAAAAAATTTCTTCGAGTGAATACGACCTTCTCATTTTAGATGAAATCAATAATGCGTTAAATCTTAAGTTGGTAGATCTTGTTCAAGTGACCAATATGATCAAACAAAAACCTTCCGATCTGCATCTGGTCCTTGTCGGAAGGGACGCTCACCCGGATGTATTGCGGCTTGCCGATACTGTTAGCGATATCACGGAAGTAAAGCATGCCTATCGAAAAGGAATTGAACCGCAGCCCGGTATTGATTATTAGGTATTGCTTAATACAAATCTCAGTTATAGTTTTCGATCTTTTTAGGCTCTGACCGTATAAATGAAACTTTGCCTGCGTTGGGTTGTCGGACAGGCTATAAAGCGTAATATAGTGTTAGCCATACAATGCAAGAAACAGGAATAAATTACATATTGTCTTACACGCGTCCCTGTTGTTCAAGAAGATTTATTATGGTCTGATTTACCCGGATATGGTCGTCGGTGCCCAGCGGAAAAGAGGGGCTTTTGTTCTTGGATACTTGACCATTATATTCCATTTGAACTTTTATCACTGGGATATAATTTGCATTCCACTCTTCGAGCCCTATGGATACTTTATACGAGGTTCCGGGCGGATGCGGTGGGCTTGCAGTGATTATTTCTGAGAGTTGAGGGAAAAACGTTTCAACTTCTTTGATCAATGGTATGCAGGAGACTCCCTTCCCCTTTTTGGCTTGTTCCACACAGTTGTTACAGGAGATGCAGGCAGCCTTTTCGTGATCCCCTGCCTTCCAACGGTTGATTAAATCATGCTCACAGATAAATGGCCGGCACATGGAAATATAATCGGCAACATCCTCTTCAACCAACCGTCGCGCAACGCTGTATGATCGTATCCCCCCTACCAGAATTAGAGGCACTTTAATTTTTTCTTTATAAGCCCTGGCCGCATCTTGAAAATGGGCCTCATCTTCCTCAGTTTCGATTTTATTTTCCATTAAGTTGGCAATATTCAGCAGTCCACCGCTCAACTCAATCGCATCAATCTCCCCCTCTTCGAGCATGCAGCCAACGCGTATGGAGTCCTTAAGGGTGAGTCCATTTTCGACAAAATCCTGGCAGTTGAGTTTCACCAGAACCGGGTAATCCTGTCCCACAGCCGTGCGTACCGAGTGAAGCACTTCCAGTAAGGCCCTCGCCCGGTTTTCAATGCTGCCGCCATAGTTATCTTCGCGGTCATTATAGCGGGGGCAGAGCAACTGGCTGAGAAAAAAACCATGGGCAGCAAAAATTTGAACGCCATCAAACCCGGTTATTTTTGCCCTCATGGCGGCCTGCCCAAAGGATTTAACAACCTCCCGGATATCATGGACAGTCATTCTCCTTACCCGCGATTTTGACAGATAGGCACCTCCATAGCCGAGCTGCACGACGATTTTAGTGTCTCTATCATGAACAGCCTGGGTCATTTCCTGCAACCCGGGAATGAGATCATCGTTATAAATGCCCATTTGCCACGGTTGATGCTGTCCATGCTGGTGAACGTAGGCATGACCGGTGATGATTAGCCCGACACCACCATCTGCCAGATCGGCCATCAGATCAATCAACTGGGGGGTACAAGCCCCATCATCGGTGGCCATCCCCGCCCACGTTGCTGATCGGACAAATCGATTCGCCAAGGTCATGCTATTTATATCGCTGGATTCAAATAAATTGCTCATCCATTTCTCCCATTTCGCGAATCATTAACTATAGAAATGATAATTAACGATCTATTTGAAAAAGGTCAAACAATATAGTCGGTTAACGCGGCGGAGTATAATATCCACCTATCCTCTTGTAAAAAATGCAATACGTTCGCTAATCTTAAGTTTTTTGTCCACCATTAAAGATTCGATTTAGGAATGTAACTTACAATTTTTTCGAGGCTGAAGTTTTGTATATTTGTCATTATGTAATCTGTAAAAATCAGACATTTTCAATAACACAATTTTTTTAAAATTTTTTAGTTCAGTTGTTTGCCAATATTTAACCATTTGTGAATCGGGTTTTTACTCTGTTTTATTTTACAGGCTCACATACCAATACATTTCTTCCATCCAGTTCGAACTTACACTTTTCTTCAAGAATTGATTTAAGACTTTTTCTCGCCCGATGGAGCCTAACCTTGGTATTCTCCCGTGTGATACCTAAAATATCAGCAATTTCGGTGTGCTTGAATTCAAAAAGATCGTAAAGGATGAGAACAACTCTCTGTTGTTCTGGGAGAAGGTTTATTTGCTCTTGAACACAGACTCCCATCTGAAACTGTTCGAGTTTTTTCTGGAGCGATATTTCAATAAATGGGCTTGGCGTACTTTCCGGCTTGACGGTACTATGGTTGTCCTTTTTCTGAGATTTGAAATGATCTTGACACAAATTATAGGCAATACGAAATATCCAGGATGAAATCTTTGATGGATCGCGTACCGAATCAATATTTTTCTGGACGCGTATGAAGGTGTCCTGGATCAGATCCTCGGCAATCCATTCGTCCTTGACGAGTCGCGTGATAAATATCTTTACACGATCGTAATACTGGTCTTGTATCTCCAGCAGATCCATTACCGTTCTCTGTCTCCTCGTCTTCAGGGTTAAAGTAGCGACTATTATCAAGTGATTGACGGATGCGTCGGATGATTCTCTCCCTAATGAAAAACTCGAGACGAATCAATCTCTAACCTATTCCCGGCACAATATCAAATCTAATGAACATATTCCGTCACTGTATTATTGTGCCCGATACACGATCGCTAGTCGCAACAGGATGAGGTACTGCTGCAGCGGTTTTTGCTCTGGGACGAATCACTTTTCATCATCTTCTGGATAGTCCCTTTCATGACCATGTGCGATCCGCCGCGGACCTTGACTGCGATATCCACAGTTTTCTGGACATCCTCTTTCTCAATACCTAATGTTAAGGCTTTCGAGAAATAGTGTTCAAAGCAGGGGCCACAGTTCGCTGCCGTCGCAGCCCCGAGAGCAATAAAAATTTCCGTATATTCATCCATTAGGTTGTCCCTCCACAATTTCAATTTTGTTCATATTTCATACTAACACAAACACTTTACGAATCGGCTTACTGGCATGGTTATATATATAATCTTTCTTGATGTAACCAAGGTGATGCCCTGAGTAGCGCGGTAACTCAACAACTGGGCGTTAAGTGTATTTTTAGGAAACTTCTAATCAAGCAACACCATAACATACCAGACCGGAAGAAATTCACCCTTTTTGTCAAATTCGACCTCGAACCCCAAGGGTTCCAGTGTCTTTCCAATGTCCACCCCATAGCCATCCATTGAAGGTCGGGCTAAATGAGGATAGCGGCATGGGTCTGGGAAAGCGCATTCTTCGCACTGGACACACATGGCCATAGCGAACGCGAACGAGCAGCCATACGAAAGCATGGCTTCTTTTTCAATGGTAACCGCTACCTCCTGGCCCAGCTTGGGGTCCGACACCTTTATGAAAATGGATTGATCATAATTGTTAAATGCATCCATAAAACGCTCCGGGGTCAGTTCGAGATTAGGGGGACAGGTCCAGTACTTTCCCCAGCGGTTACAGCCGAATCTGCATTTTAAAAAAGAGCGGTCGTCGAAAACAATCTCATTGGTTGGCACCGGCCTCGCCTCGATGGCACCAAGTTCAAGCGATCTGTTAATCAAAGTTTCATAATCCTTACCCATCTGAATATCCTCCTTGCGTTTTAACTTTTTCAAAACAGGGTGAATATTACACTTTTCAAACCATGGTGCATCATCTTTCCATTGTTGCACTTCGGTGCTCTTTGGAAAACATAGCCTCATTAAAGTCAACCAACTCGATCTTCGAGCCGTTAAAGTCCGACCCCCTCAGATCTGCCATATAAAAACTGGTTTTCAGTAAATATGCGTAATTGAACCGTGTGTTGTGCAATGTTGCATTTTCAAAGTTCGACATGCTGATTTGGGTATTTGAAAGATCCGAGTCAGACAAATCAGCCCCAATCATCTTTGTTGCGGCTATGACCGCTCCTGACAAATTCGTACCGTACAAATTGGCAAAATTCATTTCTGTAAATCTAAAGCTGGCGCCTCGAAGGTCTGCTGACTCCAGAGTCGCTTTAAAAAAATACGCATTGTGGAGAAAGACATTTCCCATCCGTGTATGGCTAAGGTCTGACCTGGAAAAATCTGCATAATGTAGGCTGGCCCCTTCGAGGCAGGCTCTTCTAAGATCTGCCCCCTGAAAAATTGACCATTGCAGGTCCGAATACCCTATATTTGCCGCTTTGAGGTTCGTCTCTTTTAGGTTGGTTGTTCGAAGGTTTGTCCTACTCAAATTTGTACCTTCTAGATTCGCCCTTTTAAGGTTGGCTTGTTGAAGATTGTGTCCGGATAGATTCCGGCCTCTCAAATCGGCTCTCGCACCCTGTTTTCCCCCAGTACCCAGCCATTTCTGGTGATGCTCAAGAATTGCCTTTAATTCGGATTTTTCGATTCTATTTTTACTCACCATTTTCACTCCAATCTTGTTTTCAATTCTGTTGAAAAACCTATTAGTCCCCTTACCTCTTTCATTAATTACACACTTAAGACTGAAACAGGCATAGAAAGGTTACACCTTGGGTGGTGAAAGGCAGGGATGAATCTAATTAATATCCCTCAATTTAACTTAAAATCTGGATTAGGCTTGGGGCAGGTCACAAAATTGCACTTGACAATGGAGGGTTAACCAGCTATATTCCCCTATAACGATATGAGGTTGCTATGAAAAAATTTGTTAAAGTCATGAAAGCATTGTCTGACCCGAACCGTGTCAAAATTATCAAGGTGCTGCAACAAAAAAATATGTGCGTTTGTGAATTACAAGCAGCATTGAATTTAGCGCAGTCAACGGTATCCAAACATCTGAGGATACTTGAAGAAGTTGGTTTAGTTTATTATAACAAAGACGGTCTATGGGTAAATTATTTTCTTGCAGACGGCAAAAGCAGCCCTTATGCAGCCAGTTTGCTGGGGAGCCTTCAGCACTGGTTAAACGAAGACTCTGAAGTCGAAGAATTAATGAAAAAGGCGCCTTTTATAAACCGGCAAGATATCTGCGGAAATTAATTTTTTTACCTTATCATATCGTTAAATATTAATATAACGTTTTATAAATAAAGCCATCGGTGAATTCTGACAAATACTATAAATTCGGTATGGGATAATATGAGAACAAGGAAATCCAAAAATGAGTGAAACAGCCACAGTTACAGAACAAAAGGCTGGTATCGAACAATCCACGAAGGTTGAACAGGTTAATACTCAACATAGCTTGATCGATTGGAAAACCATATGGAAACCTTTAAGTCTCATTGCTGGAGTTTTTCTTATATTTTTTTGGCTACCAATTGACAATGGCCGTTTCACCGGCGCGGTGCTCGAGTCATTGGCTTTAGCCAAATGGTATGCCCAGGAGCATGTACTACTTTGCCTGGTACCGGCTTTTTTTATCGCCGGAGCCATCTCGGTGTTTGTGTCCCAGGCCGCCGTTATAAAATATCTTGGTGCTGGAGCCAACAAAATTCTCTCTTATGGTGTGGCCTCGGTCTCGGGAACCATCCTGGCGGTCTGCTCATGCACGGTGTTGCCATTATTTGCCGGAATCTGGAAGCGCGGTGCGGGGTTAGGACCGGCAATTGCGTTTTTGTATTCCGGGCCGGCCATTAACATCCTGGCGGTTGTATTGACAGCCCGAATTCTGGGCCCCGAAATCGGTCTGGCCAGGGCCGTGGGGGCGGTGGTGTTCAGTGTCGTTATCGGACTGATCATGCACATGCTGTTTCGTAAGGAAGAACAAGCCAAGGCTGAAACCGCCCTGCATATGCCCGAGCCGGAAGTGGAGCGGCCGCTGTGGCAGAATGGGGTTTATTTTACCGTTATGGTAGGCATCCTGGTGTCAGCCACTTGGAGCGAGCCGGCAGAACCGGGTGGGCTGTGGCACACAATTTACAACGTTAAATGGTTATTGACCGGTTTTTTTGCGATTGTCCTTGGTGTGCTGCTGGTAAAATGGTTCCATGTGAGAGCTTATAAAGTGGTCCTGGCAGCCGCTGTCGTTCTGGCCCTGGCGATTGTTTTCCCCCGTGAGCCGCTGGTTGCATTTTCGGTCGGCGTCATTGCCTTGGTGGTTCTGATAACTTCAACCCGGGGTGAAACCGAGAGATGGTTTCTGTCCACCTGGGATTTCGCCAAGCAGATCATGCCACTCTTATTTGCCGGCGTGTTGGTGGCAGGACTGCTGTTGGGGCGACCTGGTTCGGAAGGACTGATTCCTTCGCAATGGGTCAGCAGCCTGGTCGGCGGCAACTCATTATGGGCCAACCTGTTCGCCTCGGTGGTGGGTGCCTTTATGTATTTTGCCACGCTGACTGAAGTTCCGATTTTGCAGGGGTTGCTTGGAGCCGGCATGGGAAAGGGGCCGGCCTTGGCATTGCTGCTGGCCGGACCTGCATTGAGCTTGCCTAATATGCTGGTCATCCGTAGTGTGTTGGGTACCCAAAAAACCATAACATTCGTCGCCCTGGTGGTCGTGGTGGCCACCATCAGCGGATTAATTTTCGGACACTATTTTTAACTATCAAAACCATTTAATTAATTTTACAAAGGAGAAGATAATGGACATCAAAGTCTTGGGGCCGGGATGCCCGAAATGCCAGCAGACGGAAAAGATCGTCAAGGATACCGTAGCCGAAAGCGAAGTAGAAGCATCGGTTGAAAAAGTCACCGACATAATGGAAATCGCTGGTTATGGTGTTGTCGTAACACCTGCTGTGGTGGTCGATGGTGATGTCAAATGTGTGGGCAAAGTGCCCACCAGGGATATGGTCAAGTCATGGATCGAAAAATAAAAAAGGGGGTATAAACAATGTCTGAACGACTTTTGGCTGAGTGGTTTCCGGAATTTGCAAAACAATTTGACAAGATCGATGCGCTTTATAAGGAAATGAGAACGATCGATGAAAAGACATATCAATTCATCTGTTTTGCCCTTGCGATAAAAGCGCGTTCTAAACCGTGCGTGTTAAAGCATTTTATGGGTGCATTGGAAGCCGGGGCCACGGTAAAAGAACTTGCCTATATTTTGGCACTTACGATGCGGGAAGCTGCCGGCGGGGACGATTGTTGGACTCATGGTGCATTGGGAGATTATAAGACACTTATATCAGAGGGTCTTAAGAGCTCTGAGTGCTGCGCCAAGTAAAAGATTACGTTCTATTTGAGAATAGCAATCATCTTTGACCTTAATTTGCAAATGATCTTTTAAAAGGTAGATATGATGGAGCGACGTAGGTGGCATTATATTAGCCGTTTGATTATGGTTTGCCTGGTGATCGGTTCGACGGCAACCAGTTTCAGCCAAGCTGGCATTGATTTCAATGCGCTTCCAGTCAAGGGCATGGTAACAATGATCGATCTAGGGGCCAAGAAATGCATTCCCTGCAAAATGATGGCACCCATCATGAAAAAGATGGAGAAAAAATACGATGGCAGAGCGGCCATCGTTTTCATCGACGTTTGGGAAAATCGCGAGCAAGCCAGCCGTTTCGGCATTCGGGCTATTCCCACACAGATTTTTTACGATGCAGACGGCAAAGAAGTGTCGCGCCATGTCGGGTTCATGTCTGAAGAAGATATTGTGAAGACCCTGAGCCAGTTGGGCGTCAAGCCGTAACTTAAATAACACAAGTGGGATGAGTTTGATGCTTGACTCTTTGTTTCTCACCGTAAACGCATGGATGACCAGCGGTTCGACAATCGCTTTTATCGGTTGTTTCGCCTGGGGGATGGTGAGCGTGATGTTCAGCCCATGCCACCTGGTTTCCATCCCGTTGATCGTTGCCTATGTGGCCGGCCAGGAGACCGCTGTGGAACCTAAACGGGCGGGACTTTATGCTGGTGCATTTACATCGGGGCTGTTTGTTACCATCGCATTGGTTGGAATCATCTGTGCCTGGTTGGGACGTATGCTCGGTGATGTGGGTCTCTGGTGGCAAGTGCCGGTGGGTGCCGTTTTAATATGGATAGCGTTGGGCATGCTGGGAGTGCAGGCCTGCACCATAACCGGGTCGATGCTTTACCGATTGAACCTGCACGGCCTTCACGGTGCTTTTGGATTGGGATTGGCTTACGGCATTCTTTCCGGTTCATGCACCTTCGGTTTTATCGCGCCTATTCTGGCGGTGGTCACCGTCCAGAAGGAATGGGCCACCGGGTCGTTGATGATGATTCTGTTCGCCTTAGGGCATTGTCTGCCCATTGTTATCGCCGGCAGTTCCATGGCAATTGTGAGAAAGCTGACCGAAAACCACGCCTGGCAAGATACGGGGAACTGGTTTCGAAAGGGTGCGGGTGTGGTTGTCGGTTTAATGGGATTGTATTTCATGGCACGCCCTTTCATTGACGGTAGTGCCGTATGACATCTGTCGCATCATGGGGGTGAATATGCTGCTCAAATCCTATCGCCTGGAAATCTTCAATAACGAGTGCATGCCCGGTGCCATGACCGTACAATGTTTCGCCCACCTGGATCAGAATGTCTCTGAAGCGCTGCCTTTCCTAAACTCCGAACTGGGTGGTTTCGGGTATATCAAAGATCCGCCCTCGGTAACCTTCCGCTTGCATGGCAAATTGCTTACCGTGCATGGCAACAAGATCGCCGTCAATGCACTTAAAGATGAAGTCGAAGCCAGTAAAATCATCGAATGGATGAAACGAGAGATCAACAACGCCTGGGATAAACACGATAACATCACTCCCCGCTATGAAGGCCTGCCCCGACCCCAGGTAATCCAAATATTAAAATGTCTTCCAAAGACGAATTGCCGCGAGTGTGGTGAGCCCACATGCATGGTATTTGCTACGCGTGTGGCTAAAGGCGGCAAAGGCAGTGATCAGTGTCCAACTCTGACACCCGATGGCAAAATGGCACTGGATGAGTATATGACAGATTTTAACATTAAAGATGGAAACGCTCCATGGTAAATCCCGTCTTCATTTATGGGGAACAGGTTTTGCGGCAGATATTCGCGATCATCATACTGGTAAACTCACTCATGGATGACTGGTCAAAGAATGTGGCCGAAATGTCGCCATTTTTATAGAATGATTTTTTAAGACTGTTGGCAACATTTCTTGGATATCCGAGGGCAACCTAAACGGTTAAAACGGTCCTTAAGGTGCAGGAAAAGGTTTTTTTCCTTTTAAGGTTAAAAATAAATCAGTGATGGGGGAGTAAAATGAAAGAAAACCAAACGGATAAGATACGTCAACTGGTAAGAGGACGCTACGCCAAAGCAGCGGAAGGATCAGGCTGTGGTTGCAATTCGGAAAATACGTCCTCGTGCTGCGGCTCCTCAGAAGATATTGCCCAAATCATGGGCTATTCCCCAGAGGAACTTGGCAGTGTTGTTGAAGGGGCCAATCTTGATCTAGGTTGTGGTAACCCGACCACCATCGGTAAACTAGCGCCTGGTGAAATTGTATTGGATTTGGGTAGCGGGGGTGGGTTCGACTGTTTTCTTGCTGCCAAAAAGGTCGGTGACAAGGGCCGTGTAATCGGTGTTGACATGACACCGGAGATGCTATCCAAAGCACGAAAAAATGCCGTGAAAATGGGTGCGACCAACGTTGAGTTTCGCCTGGGGGAAATTGAACATCTGCCCGTGGCGGACAACAGCATCGACGTCATAATCTCCAACTGCGTGATCAACCTGTCACCCGAAAAGAGAAAGGTATTCCAAGATGCCTACCGTGCCTTGAAACCCAGTGGGCGATTGGCCATTTCCGATGTGGTGGCCACAACCGAAATGCCGGATCAATTGCGCGAACAGGCTGCACTGTTGACCGGATGCATTGCCGGTGCAGAACACATTGACCGGATACGAAATCTTTTGGATGAAGTAGGGTTTCGGGATGTGAAAATAGAACTTAAAGCCTACAGCAAGGAGTTGGTCAGCAGCTGGTTCCCAGGAAGCGGTGCCGAAGACTATGTAGCATCCGCCAACATCCGGGCTTTCAAGCCATTATAATTGACCTGACCTTGTAACCACATCGATTCCTCGCCTTCGTATGCCGGATCGACGACCGAGAACTACGATCATAAGTCCGCAATTTGACGATATGCAATAATGAATTGATTTTGGTAACAAATCCAATAAAAAAGTCAGGGTGAAACAATCGGTGTTTTCACCCTGAAGATTTCTGAGATAGCCAACCAGAAAATAAAAATATCATCCACCCTGAAAACCGGTGGTAAGTCTGAGGTATGTATATTTCCCAACACTACTGATAGCTGCAATGATTCTGCAGATATCATCCTTCCAGAGGATTGAGCAGAATTCCAGATATCTTATAGTCATCCATTAAAAATCATTTTTCCCAATTCTCGGAATGGCTCCAATTATTCCTCCAGGCCATCATTAAAAATTTTATAAAAACGGGGCAAGCCGGTGTTGTGATGTCCTCTGTCAAGGGAATCGAGCTGCTGTGGGGATATTTCATGGTCATCAACATCCATGAATATTAATGCGAGTACATAGTTACCACCTCTCATTGATGATGTCCCTATAATCAGAATCGGACCTATCGTTTTCCCTTCTGATTCGATTTCTCTCTCGCTTTTCATTAGCGATACCCTCGGAAAGGGGGCCGATGATCATCCAGTCCTCCCAATCCAACCCATCAAAATCACTATCGAAATCACACATGGTTCACCTCCGTAGAAACAAGAGACCCTGCCACCATGACGATGACAGGGTCTTTGAGTTTTCATTGAAAAAGTGTTTAGTCGACTAAACAGTAAAAAGTGTTTAATCGATTAAACAACAATTTGAGTTTATGGCCGAACCAGGGCCAAAATCTGCCCGCCGGCCTTTTCCAGCCGATACGCTTGGAGAGTTTCCAGGTTGGAATCCTGTGCGGCCCGTGTGAAAGCATTTATTATGTGGAACATCGTCGCTCCCTGTTCCAGGTAATAGGATTGCCTCACGACCTCTGTTTCCGACTGTGACAGGCCAAACCTTTGTGAAAACGATTCAATGGATCTGATAGGGTCATCCACGTTTGTATACCTGGACAATTTGAATTGTTCCTGCTTGCGGATTGAATCTTCGATAACATCACCCAAGGTTTCAGGGAAATTTTCGAGCCCCCGATTGCTGATGTGCTTGAATCTGGAAACCGTTGATGAAGTTTTGGCGATAAGACCGTTGG
>Ga0316198_10000887_pt1 | contig 16712 bp, 14 predicted proteins | sample OudBieAanoxic_MG_FD_204935 | JGI IMG/M metagenome (GOLD analysis project Ga0316198, IMG submission 204935) | Coastal sediment microbial communities from Oude Bieten Haven, Netherlands - site A anoxic | ecosystem: Environmental > Aquatic > Marine > Coastal > Sediment | place: Netherlands...
TTCCTTGATCTACGAGCACGGCGAGCCCTCGGCGATCGTTCTGATCTTTGCCGACCTCCGCGATCGGGTGCGGGTCGAGGAACGCCTGGCGGAAGCCCAGAAGAAGCTCGCATTCAGTGAAAAGCAGGGGGTCATTGCCGAGCTGGCAGGAACTGCGGCGCACGAGCTCAATCAGCCTCTGACGAGCATGATGGCCTACGCGGAGCTGCTACAGCGCCAGTCTGAACCCGACTCCGCCGCGGCCAAGGCTGCCGAGGTGCTGATCCGCGAGGCAGAGCGGATGGCCGATATCGTGCGCAAGATCGGCAAGATCACCCGGTACGAGACGACCGCGTACGTGGGGCATCAGAAGATCTTCGATTTGGATCGCGCGGCTGACGCGTCACGCGACCCGGGAGCGAAGGGCTGAGCAGTGGACGATTCAGCGCACAAGAAGCCCCCGGCCCGAGATAGCCTGGAACCTCGCGTGTCCGCGGTGAAGTCGATCGTCACGCCACGGCGGCGGGGCTCGAGCGGTCCCAGTATGCCGGAGATCCTCGAGTCGCTGAATGAGGCCGAGCGAGAGACTCGCGGGTTTGCGACCGACGAGAAGGTGCTGCGCTCATACGTCCACGCCCTCGAGCGCTTGTATCCGGCGACCCGCTTCGCAATGCGATTGTCGCCGCGCACCGTCGAGAGAAGCACCGTGGTGCAGGCGACGACGCACTACGTCCGACCCGAGTCCGCCGGGGAGGTCGCGATCACCGAAGCCGGCCTTCTGCGAGCAGGGTTCGCGCAGCCGCTGTCCGAACCTCTCGGAATGCGATTGCAGCGCACGTATGAGCCCATTCTCGTAGCAGGCCCCGCGGAGCGAGAGGTTCCGGCGGACGGGCTCGATGCGCCGCTGTGCATTGGCGGAGAGGTCATCGGTGTATTGGCCGCAGAGATAGATCGTGGAACACCACTTCCGTCACGGCTCGAAGACGCATTGTTGATGACGGCCTCTCGAGTGAGCGCGGCGATCGAAAATGGCCGACTTCGGCGCGAGTCACTCCATCTGCGCGACTATCTCGAGAAGCTGCTGGAGCACGCCAACATCCCGGTCCTGGTCCTGGGCCGCGACCGGAGCATCCGTGTGGTGAGTGCGGCGTTCGTCAGCATCACGGGCCTCGACCGTGCGGAGCTCGACGCCAAGGACGTGCTGCAACTCGCGGGGCAAAGTGACCGCTCGCGGGTCCTTTCCGCGTTCGTCACAGCCCTCCGCGGCCGGGAGGTGCCACCGTTCGAGCTGCGCCTTCCAAAGGCCGGAGGCGGCAACGCGCGGCTGGAGTTCACGCTCGCACCGATTCTCGATTCGGAGGGACGCGTTGCTGGCGTCATCGCCATCGGAAAGGACCGCACCGAGGTGCGGGAGCTCGAAGGGCAGGTCATCCACGCGGAGAAGCTCGCGACTCTGGGTCAACTCGCGGCAGGCATCGTCCACGAGATCAACAACCCGCTGACGAGCATCTCGGTGTATGGCGAGTATCTGCTGAGCAAGCTCACACGAGGCGGCGCCGAAGCAGACGACGTCAAGCGGGTCGAACGCATTCTCCGAAGCTCGGATCGCATCATGTCGTTCACCCGTAACCTGCTGACGTATGCTCGCCCGTCGAAAGAGGAGGCACAGCCGCTGGTCTTGAACGACGTCCTCGAAGAGGCTGTCGTTTTCTGCGAGCACGTCATCCGCGAAGCCGGGGTGAAGGTCGTTCGAGACTACGGCGACGCCTTGCCCAAGGTGAACGCCGTACCAGGTCAGCTTCACCAGGTGTTCGTCAATCTCATCACCAACGCCTGCAACGCGGCGCACGATGACGGGGGCGAGGTCCGGCTGATCACGCGCGCGCACGGCCGCGATCGCGTGCACCTTCGGGTCGAGGACAACGGCGTCGGCATCGGACGAGACGACCTCGACCGCGTGTTCGAGCCTTTCTTTTCGACCCGGCGTCGCGGTAAGGGGACGGGCCTCGGCCTGTCGATCGTCAAGAGCATCCTCGAACAGCACCGCGGCGGCATCGAGATCGAGAGCGAAATCGGGCGAGGCACGACGGTGGTCGTGACCCTCCCCTGCTCCGACGTATAAGAGTTCGGAATCACTTCTTTTTTTTGATCTGGACCGGACGAACGGCGAGCGGCGTGGAATCAAACCATTGCCCCACGGGTTACCGGCGCAATAGGGAGGTAATGTTCATGATCCGAACCATGCTTCGGCAGCCCTGGGCTCTCATGCTCGGCGCCGTGCTTACCGTGACCACGCTCGGAACCGCGGCGGCTTCGCCGAAGAAGGCGACAGTCGACGAGGACGCGCTGTCACGCGCGGTCGCGTTCGAGACGGCGTTGACTTCGGTGGCCGAGTCGGTGTCTCCGTCGGTCGTCAGCATTCAAGTCGAGGTGAGCAGACCTCAGAACGACGGCTTTCAGTTCTTCTTCGGAGGCCAGGGACGCGGGGGCATCGTTCGCGGGGGCGGTTCCGGAATCATTCTTCGATCAGACGGCTACGTCCTGACCAACAATCACGTCGTTGCCGAAGCAAGTCGAATCGACGTCCGCCTCCAGAATGGCAAAAGCTACCCTGCGAAGCTCGTGGGCAGCGATTCCGCCACAGACCTCGCGATGCTGAAGATCGACGCCCGCGGCCTCCCGCAGGCGGCGTTCGCGTCATCCGAGAAAGCGCGTGTCGGGCAGTTCGTGATCGCGATTGGATCACCGTTCGGACTCGACTACTCGGTGACCACCGGCGTATTGAGTGCGAAAGGCCGCGGTGGCATCGGCGCCAACGAAATCGAAGACTACTTGCAGACCGACGCCAGCATCAACCCTGGTAACTCCGGAGGCCCGCTGGTCGATCTGCAGGGCCGTGTCCTCGGAGTCAACACCATGATCATCGGGCGAGGCTCGGGAATCGGCTTCGCCATCCCTTCTGAAATTGCGCAGCGGGTCGCGCGACAGCTCATCGAGAGCGGTGCGGTCAAGCGCGCTTGGCTTGGTGTTTCGTTCCAGGAGATCACGCCCGAGCTCGCCGTCCATCTCGGCGGAAGCTTCGAGGGCGGCGCGTTGATCAACGGCGTCGTTCCCAACGGGCCTGCGGACAAGGCAGGTGTACAAGCCGGCGACGTCATTACCGCAATCGGTGACACGAAGATCCGAGCGGGACACGACCTGCTCCGAACCATACTCCGGCACGGAGTCGGAGAGCGGCTGTCGCTCGAGGTACGCCGGGCGGAAAAGACCAAACAGATGACGCTGGTCACCGGCGAACGCCCAAACGAGGAGCGGGCTCAGTCGCAAAGCCAAGGCGCAGAGAGAACCGGAATGCTCGGGCTCAGGCTCGAACAGCTCACTCCACAACTGCGTGAGCGCTTTCGCTACGAGGGCGACGGGCGCGTGTTCGTTCGTGCCGTCGAGCCAGGGTCCGATGCGGACCGCGCGGGCCTGCAATCGGGCGACTTCATCTTGCAGGCAGACCGGCAAGATGTCCGTTCGATCGACGACGTTCGCGCCGCACTCCGTGATGGAAAGGCGCTGCTCTACGTCGAGCGCGATTCACAGCGGTTCTTCAAGCCGATCACCCGCTCGGAGTAGAGCCTACTTCGAGATCGTAATCTCGACAGCCGGTCCGCGTGCCTCCACGCGGTACGTGGGCTGCCGTCCAGCCACGAACCGAATGGTCAGCTCGGAGAAGTCGCCTCGATTGAGGATGCTCGCATGCTCGACGTCCGGGTGCGCGGCCGCAATGGGGCCCGCCCGCGAAAGCGAAAGGCTGCCGGGGATCGTCACGGAGAATCCATCCTCTTCGACGATTCCGTCCATCTCGACGACCGGGTTGCTCATTCGCAACACGTACTTCTCGCCACGCGGCACGACGTCCGCCCCGAAAGCATTGCCCTGCACGGTCTCCGGAGGAAGCGGCGCTCCCTGCACGGGAATCGCTGGCGCTGACCTTGCCTCGGTCGCTGGCGCTGGCGCTGCCTCGGTCGCTGGCGCTGCCTCGGTCGCTGGCGCTGCCTCGGTCGCTGGCGCTGCCTCGGTCGCTGGCGCTGGCTCATTCGCTGACGCTGTCTCCGTCGCGGACCCAGCAGCCCAGAGGTAGATGCCCCAGCCCGCTGCGACGATCCCCGCGACCATCGCCGCGAGGAACACGTAGCGACGCCCACTGCGCCGCGTGTTCTTCAAGTGTGCACGGGCGGCCAGGCTGCGCGGCACCTGTTGACGACGGGGCTTGTCATCGAGACGGGAGCGAAGCGCACCAACAAAGCGCACGACTAGCGCGAAGAAGTCCCTGATCGCCGCGACCACGCGGGGCGCAAATCCGTCCGCGACGGCGCTTCGAGCGCTGCCGGCTGTACTGGCTAGCTGATCGGAAGCGGCCTTGGCGTAGGCGCGCAGCCGATCGCTGACCGATGCCTGAGCGCTCTCCTCTTCGCCCTTCTCGTATCGGACGACCCGCGGCGTATCGTGCATCCGGACCTCTCCCGACGGTCGACTGGCGCGAACGATGGGCGGCTCGTCGGGCATGGTGTCTCGCCCGGTGTCCTGGACGGACGCCAACGCGCCCTCACCGCTCACCTCGTAGCCAATGCTGAGCACCAACTTGGGAGTCTCCGCGTCCATTCTGAGCTCGACGGCCTCCAAGTGCCCTCGACGACCGGCGCTCTCGTTTAGCATTCCGCTGCCGATAGCGAGGAACGGCAGGGGCTGCTCGACAGTGAGCGACCTATCGGTCTCCGAGTGAAGCTCCGCGACGATGGTCGAGTCGATGCCATCGAGCTGAAGCGTGACGGTCGGCGCCTTGGCCGATGTACGACCCCAGCGTTGGATGAGCGCCTCGATACGTGTCTGATCTTCCGTCGACAGATGCGTGAAACGAATCCCGAACTCGCCGGCGTGTTCGCCGCTCTCATGCGCCCAGACGACGCGGCCGATCATTTGAATCGCTTCGCCGCCGACCGGATTGTCGAGCTGACAGCGGAGTGTCGAGCCGACCTGCGGCAACACGGACGCGCGCATCGAAATCCCACCCGCCCCGACGTTGATGGCGTCGGCTTGGAACTCTTGGTGGAAGCCCTCGGGGTGAAGCTTGATCAGGACCTCATCGAGCGGCACGCGGGGCGGCCGAGGTGCTTGATAGTATCCCGCTGATGTGTTCATCGAATGCTCTCCGACACGACACGCAAGTCGCGCCAACTCGACTGGTCCCAAAACTCGGGACGAGCGTCCACTTTTCTGCAACCCGCTTCCTTGACCTCGACGTGGCGTCACCGCAGTCTAGACGGCTGCGATGGGTGTGCGGATCACGGTTCAGTCACTTTGGCCCAAGGCGAACGCGTCGACTTTCGTCTATGAGTTCGCGCAGTCGAGAATCATCATCGGCCGCTCTCGGAGTGCGGATGTTCAGCTCCCCCACAAAGCGGTCAGCGGGACCCATGCGAGCATCCGCACCCAGGGGGCCGGCTACGCCCTCTTCGACGAAGGCTCAACCAACGGCACGCGGGTCAACGAGATCCCCGTAGTGGCTGGCCGGGCGAAGACTCTTCGCCCAAACGACGCGATTGACCTCGGAGGCTATCGCCTGACCATCGAGGTAGGCGTCCCCGTGGCGCAGACGATGTCGGCGCAGTTGGGCCCGGATTTCGCTCGGCAGATGCTCGCAGAGCAGCTCGCGCCACAGCCGGCGTCAGCGCTCGACGCTGAGCTGGCGAAATTACAGAGCGGTCCTGACGAGCGCGTGGAGCTCCTGCCGATCGGCAAAGAGCAACCGAGCACGCCTCCCCCATCCCGGGATTCCAGACCGTCGCGGCCGCGCTCTTCAAAGCCAGCCCCCAGCGCAGCGGCGGCGAAGCCCGTCAAGCTCGGACGCAGCGAGCTAGCTGTCTACGCTCTTGCAGCTCTGGTCGTCGCGACCAGTGTCATCGCGATGGTCGTTCTGATGCAGCCGTAGCCGCGCCCCGGTCACACGTTTCGCAGATAGATGAGCCGGAGACCCTCGAGTGTGAGGAACTCGTCCACCTCTTCGATGGTCTCGCTTTCAGGCTCGATGAGCCCAGCCAGTCCGCCCGTCGCAATCACCGCGACCTCGCCGCCCATCTCGCCTGCGAGGCGGCGAACGAGGCCGTCGACCAAGCCCACGTAGCCGAACACGATGCCCGACTGCATCGAGTGAACGGTGTTGCGCCCAATCGCTCGGGGCGGGCGTGCGATCTCACTTCGGGGAAGCCTGGCGGCGCGTGAAAAGAGCGCGCTCGCGCTGATCTGCATTCCCGGGGCAATCGAGCCGCCCAAATATTCACCTTTGTCGGAGATGCAGTCGAAGGTCGTCGCCGTACCGAAGTCGACAACGATAGCCGCCCCATTGACGCGTTCGTACGCTGCGACAGCGTTGACGACTCGATCAGCTCCGACCTCCCGTGGGTTTTCATAGAGCACAGGCATCCCGGTCTTGATCCCGGGACCGACGACCATGATCTCATGGTCGAACGCTCGGTCGACGGCGTCGATCACGGTGTCGTTGAACGAAGGAACCACCGAGGCGAGGATGCTAGCTCGGACTTCCGAGCGGGTGATGCCGGCAAGCTCGAGGAGGCTGAGCAAGAGTACGTGGTACTCGTCACTCGTTCGCCCTTTGGCCGTTTCGATCCGGAAGTCGTGAACCAAGCGTTCCTCGTCGTAGAGGCCGAGCACGGTGTGCGTGTTGCCGACGTCGACGACGAGAAGCATCTAGCGGGGCCGCAAGGACAGAGTGAGCTCGAGGAGGTCCCCAAACGTCTTCGGCCGCGGAAACTCAGGAGGATCGGTCGCGTAGACCACGGGCTGCCCCGTGGGTGCGACACTCTGCGGCCGAATCGACTCGGGACGACGGGTCGTGGGCGCCGGCGACGGCACCGACGGAGTCGCCGAAATCGGACGAACCGATGGAGTGCGCGGCTCGACAGACAGCGGCCGCTCCACTCGGGGCGGCTGCGACGAGTAGCGCGTGGGGCTCTCGAGCCTCTGCGACGTTTGTGGTTCGGAGAACGACTGCGGCGCGGCTTGTGTCGGGAACGCGCTGGGAACCGGTGTTGGCTGCGCGGCCGGTGGAAGGGGTGGCGACGATGGGGCTACGGCCGCAGCCGTGGTCCCGGACGCAGTGCGCATCCGCTCGAGCGCATCTGCGGCGTGGGTCGTTCGCTCTTCGGGGCGCTTGGCGCGCACCTTGTCGAGCAGCGATCGAAGCCTGTCTTCGCGATTGCTCATGACGCCCTCTTACTCTCGAGCATGCCTACGATCGCAGGCAAGTCGGCTCCGTCTTTGTACCAGCCCCACACAGTCTCCGCGACTTCGAAGTCGACCATGATGAACTTCGAGTCACCAGTGGGAACGCAGGAAACCTGACGCTGCGAGATTTCGGAGAACATGCCACCGAGCAACGCCGCAGCGCCGAGCTCGTCTTCGTCGAGCTCCGGCTTGTCACGCAGCGCGATCACCAGGGCAGGCCCCCAGCGCTCGAACGCGAGGCGCCCCCAGCCAAAGAGCGCAGTCACCGCGGACGTATGTCCGAGGACAGCTTCTGCCGAAAGCACCGACGCGGGCCGGTCCAAGCCGCTCAGCACTTGCTCCCCGAGGAGCTCGCCAAGTCGACGAAGCGGCGTGAGATCACCATCGCGGGCGGCCGCCTCGACCAAGGCCGAGAGCACACCTTCGCTGAGCATGACCACCCGCTCGCCAGCTCGCGTGCGGACGGTTCCCCCGGTCAGGTTGAATTCGTAGAAGCCGCTAGGATCGAAACGGCCGTCGTGCATAAGTCCCCCTCCAGCGTGGATGTAGAAGGTATAGGCGGATCGTGTCAAATGCCATGGGTGAAATCAAACCTCGGCTGCATCGCCCTGGCGCTCACCTTGCAGACACAAACCGCGTCCGGGCAGGGAGATCTGCTGGGTGCCGACGAAATGGCCGAGGCGATCGTAGCGATGACGTCTCCGGTGTGGACGGGGCCTCGTACACCGGCTCCGGAGCCGAAGCCGCGCCCGCGCCAAGCGGAAATCGTTTCGCGATCGCCGTACGCCCTAGTCGCGGTCCACGCCGATCCCACGGTGAGCGACCACGCGTCGAAGCGTGCGCGCCGGGCGCTGGAGCACGCGCGCGCAAGGCTGGATGTGCTCGGTTGGCCGCAGCCGGTGTCGGACGGCGGCCTCGGTGGCGGTCCGGAGGTTGACCTCTACTTGACGTCGGAGTTGCCGAGCGGTGCGTATTCGGACGGTCTCGTTCCGTGGACCTATCTCGATCGCGCGTCCGTGTTTGCGGTCCTCGGGCCCGCGGTGCCCGACGCCTTGCTCGACGCCTGCGTGACGGAGGCATACGCGAACGCGATGCTTCTGAGCGCAGACCCAGCAGAAGCTGGGGCGTGGCGGCGCGCGACGGCGGCTTGGCTGACCTGGGAGCTGACGGGACGCTTTGGGTGCGACGACGCCGTCCACGAACAACAGGCCGAGCCATTTCGATCGTGGGTTGCTGGCGCAAGCGGCGCAGGCGCTGGTGGCGCGATGTGGCTCGCGTATCTCTCTGCCCGTCATGATGGCGACCGCGGGCATTTCGTGCGCGACGTATGGGCCCTCGCGACGCAACGAACGTGGGAAGGAGTCGAGCTTCGCGCCGACCCTGATCTCTGGTCGGCGACCGAGACTGCGGTGGAGCGCAGTGGTGACCGGCTGCTCGACAACGTCGAAGAGCTCGCAGTGCTTCGGTGGTTCGTCGGACGCCGGCAGTACGACGATTGGCCGCTCAGGGCCCTGGATAGTGACGCGCGCGTGTCGGTCGAGAGAACCATGACACGCACACCAACCAAGGTGAGCGCTCGAACGCCTCTGCAAGCGTTTGGGAGCGCCTATGTGGTGATGGACGCGCCGGCATGGAACGACGCAAAGGCCCTTCGTGCGTGGCTGCGCGGTGAGTATGGTGTCCGCTGGTCGCTCGTCGTGTTGCAGTTGGACGTGCGCGGCAACGAGGTTCGGCGCATCTCCGCTCCATCGACTACCGTGACACCAACCGCGTACGTGCCCATCGATATCGCTGAGACGACGACCAGGATTCTGTTCGTCGTGACGAATCTCTCCCGCCGACTACCGGATGCAGACGAACCCGACGCGAGCGAGCGTGCGTTCGAGCTCGTAGTCGACCGCGGAGACTAGTTGCGCGGCCGCCGTCGGCGGCGGCGTCGGCGAGTGCGCGGTTCGGAGTCGTAGACCGCATCACCCGGATCACGGGCCCACGGCGGCAGCTCTTCTCCTCGCGCTACTCGGTCGAGCGCAAACAACGTCGCCGCGTCCGCGAAGTACTCGCGGCGCGCGATCGACTGAATGCGTCCGGTCCGCAGTCGACGCTGGGCCATCGTGAGGAGGCGAATCCGATCCTTGAGGCGTCGCGGCAAGGAGAGCCGAAGGGAAAGCTCGTGGACGAAATCCTCATAGGCGACCGGAACGTCGGACACGCCTTCGAGCGCTTCATCGATGGGTCCCAGCAGGAGCGCGGCCAGGAGGACCGCGTCGTTCGGCACCCTGTCTTCGGCGGCCAAGGCGTCGACCGCCTTCAACCGGCCGAACGTCAACGCCGCCCCCTCGAGCTCGTCATCGAGGAAAGATGCGACCTCGGGAAGGATCTCGCTGAGCACGCCGACATCCCAAGAGAGAAACACCGAGCGGTGCGCCGCGCCACCGCGCAAGAACCGCAGGAGCTCCTCGAGGACCCGGGGTGCGGCAGCACGCCGAAGGTCGCCGCGGTGCCTCACCATGCCGTCGTACACCTCGGGGTCGAGGCCCATGTCGAGCCTCGCACTGAATTTGATGGCGCGAAGAATCCGCACCGGGTCTTCCCGAAAGCGAACGTTGGGGTCGCCAATGGTGCGAAGGAGGTGGTCCTCGAGGTCGGCAACGCCGCCGACGAAATCGATTACTTCACCGCGTTCGAGATCGTAGAACAACCCGTTGATTGTGAAATCGCGGCGAATCGAGTCCTCGTGGGGCTCGCCAAAGACGTTGTCGTTGGTGATGAGCAAATCGGCGTCGTCGCCTTCGGTGATCGAGCTCTTGGCGGGGATGAGCCGAACCGGCTCCGGACCTGCACACAGCGGAATGTCGCGAGCGAGCTTCGGCTTGATGATCTCGTAGTGCTGTGACGGGTCTCGACGGAACGTTGCCACCTCGATGACCTTGCCGCCGGAAAACAATACGTGAGCGAGTCGAAACCGGCGCCCGATGACGCGGCAGTTGCGAAACAAGTCGCGCACTTCGTACGGCCGCGCGCTCGTCGCGAGGTCGAAGTCCTTGGGTTTGCGACCAAGCATCAGATCCCGCACGCCGCCGCCAACCAAGTAGGCGGTGTGGCCGTGGCGATTGAGACGCCGAATTACCTTGGCGGCGTCCGGGTCGACCAAACGTCGCGGAATCTCGTGGGCGTAAACAACGGGTTCAGGGGGATCTTCTGCGAGGGCTACTCGCTCGTCGTCATCCCGCCGACCGAAGTCGGAATCTATCACTCGGGTCATCGAATACCAATGGGCCCAGAAAAGCGGCGGGCCGTGAAGCTGATGGCTGTTCTTAGCAACATGCGCCCCTAACGGCAATCTAAGCCCAATGCTACCGTCCCCCAACAAAATGAGCGAGCTAGAAAGAACGGCGGGCAGCGTAATCGTGTGCGGATTCGATGGCTCCGAGCCACCGCAGGAGATTCGACGATCGCTCGGCGCTCAAACTGTAGCGGGTTTGATCCTGTTCAGCCGAAACATCGAGGACATCGATCAAACCGCCGCGCTGATCGCGACGTGCCATGCCGTCAGCAGCGCCTCTGCGCCAATCTTGGTGAGCGTCGACCAAGAGGGTGGGCGCGTCGCACGCTTTGGCGATCCGGTGCTGCGACTTCCATCGATGCGGACGCTCGCGAGCGCTGGTGACACGCAGCTCACGCGAGACGCCGCGAGAGTGCTCGGCCAGCAACTCCGTGCAATTGGAATCAATCTGGACTTTGCGCCGGTCCTCGACGTGGACACGAACCCACTCAACCCGGTGATCGGGGATCGCGCGTTTGGCGGCACGCCGGAGACGGTCATCGAACACGCGCTCGCGTTCGCGGATGGGCTGCACCAAGGGGGGGTGTTGTCATGCGGCAAGCACTTCCCCGGTCACGGGGATACGGACCTCGACAGCCATCTCGCGCTGCCGAGGCTCCGGCACGACCGCGCCCGGCTCGAGGATGTCGAGCTCGCGCCGTTTCGGGCGGCTGCAGGAGTGCTCCCATCGTTGATGACGGCGCATGTCGTGTTCGAGCAGGTCGACCCTAGCGTGCCGGCGACGATGTCACGCAAGGCGATCACGGACCTTCTTCGCAACGAGATTGGCTTCGAGGGCGCTGTCTTCTCCGACGACCTCGAGATGAAGGCGGTCAGCGACCGCTACTCGATCGAAGAGGCCGGCGTGCTCGCAATAGAGGCAGGGTGCGACATCCTTCTGGTTTGCTCGGACCTCGAAGCAGCCGCACGCCTCCGAGACACGCTCGCCCGCGAGGCGGGTCGAAGCACGGCGTTCGAAACCCGACTGAGCGAGGCTCGGCGCCGGGCGGATGCCCTCAGGGGCCGAATCGCCGACTTGCCCCCTGCCATCGACCTCGGAAACGCGCTAGACGGTCCGGAAGCCCGCGCCGTCTCAGAACGGCTTCGGCAGCTCGCATGACCGCAGGCCGTTCACTCCTCGAAGCCCCGCGCTCCCTTTTATCGGGGGATCAATGGCAGCTCGGCGTCTACCGAACGCCCTTCGAGGTCGCGGCCATGGGCGCGCGCGGCTGGAAGCGCTACCGCCTCAAGGAGTGGCACTACCTTTCCTTCACTACCGACGAATGGTTCGTGGCGGTCGGCTTGGTGCAGCTCGGATACGTCGCCAACCTGTTCGCATACGCGCTCGACCGCGTGCAGAACAAACCTGCACTCGAGCACGGCATCCTCTCGCCGCTCGGCGCCGCACTCTCCTTCGCGCCCAGCTCCATTCGTGGGACGACTTCGTGGAAGAGTCGAGGCGCGTCGATCTCGGTCGAGGCGAACGACGGCTGGGACGTGGATCTCGACCTCCCACTCGGAGCGGAGCGCCTGAGTGGCCGCGCTCGAATCGAGCCTCGCGAGTCCCTCGCGATGCTGCACCAGCTCGGGCCGCATCGAGTGGCGTATACCCACAAGGCGGCCGGCTGGCCTGCATCGGGGCAGCTCGAGCTCGGCACCCGCTCGATTCGTCTCGACGGCGGCCTCGCGGCAAGCGACTGGACCCGATCGCAGGCCAGCCGAATCACGAAGTGGAAGTGGGCGTCGATGAGCGCCTTCCTCGCCGATGGGACCTCCATCGGCCTCAACCTCTCCGCGCAGGTGTATGAGGACGAACGCGGGCACTCAGTCGAGAACGCGTTTTGGATTGACGGCAAGGTGCAGGCGCTGTCGGGTGTCGTCTTCGACGTACCGCAACACCCAAAGACGCAGGGCTGGAGGATCCACAGCATCGACACAGACGAAATCGACATCGAGTTCGAGCCTCTTGGCGCTCGCGAAGAGCACACGAACTTTGGGCTCGTTCGCAGTGACTTCGTGCAGCCGTATGGCCGTTTCGCGGGCAGCGTGTGCGGACACGACATCACTGGCGCCTTCGGCGTCGTCGAGGTCCACCTTTCCGTATGGTGAGTTGAGGAAACGTTGGAGATTTACGGCGACACGAGCGGGTTGAGCCCTTCGGAAACGAAGGCGCTTCAACGCATCTATCGCAGACGCGTCCCACTCGACCGTCTGACGACGCCGGATCTGACGCGAGCGCTCGTGGGCGTTTCTCACGCCACCGGCCGCCAAGTCGGGGTATTGGCCGACCGCGGGGGCCGCGTGCACCACGTCATCGTAGGCGACGCGTCGAAGCTGATGCTTCCCGACGTGGGGCGTTTGCGTGCCGGCGCGGGGCGACTGCGCGGTCTCCGCTTGATCCACACCCACCTTCGCAACGAGCCGCTGAGCCGAGATGACCTCGTCGACCTAACGCGATTGAGGCTCGACATGGTCGTCGCGATCTGCCTGGCACCAGGCGAAGAGCGCGCGCTCTGTGTCTACTACGGGCACAACTTCCCGTCGGCCGAGGAGGCGAACGAGCCACCCTTTCGAACCTTCGGGCCAATTCCGTACGCAAAGGCGCGAGACAACCCAGCAGAGATCATAGAGACCCTCGAGCAGGAGTTTGCTCGCGCGGCGCGCGCGCGGGGCGTCACCGCGAAAGACGGTCGTGCCATCCTCGTGCACGTTTGCGACAAGAGAAGCGCCGGCCAAGCGGAGGACTCGCTTCGAGAGCTCGAGGAGCTCGCACGCACGGCCGGCGTGGAAGTCGTCGACCGCGTCCTCCAAGTTCGCGACCGCGTCGATCCCCGGTACGCTCTCGGTCGGGGCAAGCTCGAGGACGTCGTGATCCGGGCGATGCAGCTAGACGCGGAGACGCTGATCTTCGACCGCAATCTGCGACCCGCCCAGGCGAGCAACATCGCCGGCATGACCGATCTCAAGGTGATCGATCGCACGCAGCTCATCCTCGACATCTTCGCGCAGCACGCGGACACCAGCGACGGCAAGCTCCAGGTCGAGCTCGCTCAGATGCGCTACCTGCTGCCGCGTCTCGGCCAGCGCGATGATGCGCTGTCACGCCTCACGGGCGGCATCGGAGGACGGGGCCCGGGCGAAACCAAGCTGGAAGTCGGGCGGCGCCGGGCGCGTGAGCGCATCACGCGGCTTCAAGCCCAGCTCAAGAAACTCGGCCGCCAACGGGAGCAACGGCGCTCGCGGCGCAAACGTAGCGGCACGCCGACGGTCGCGATCGTCGGGTACACCAACGCGGGCAAGAGCACATTGCTCAACGCACTCACCGGGAGCGACGTCCTGGTGGAGGACAAGCTCTTTGCGACGCTCGACACACGCTCGCGCGCTTCGCGACTGCCTTCGGGCCGCGACGTGATCGTGACCGACACGGTTGGCTTCATTCGGGAGTTACCGAAGGACCTGTTTGCGGCGTTCCGTGCAACGTTCGACGAGACACAGGATGCTGACCTCCTGCTCCATGTCATCGACGCTTCAGACCCTTGTCGCAGCGAACACATCGAAACGACCGAGAAACTTCTCGTCGACCTCGGCCTCGAACGGATCCCGCGCATCTTGGTGTACAACAAGTGCGACAAGCTCGACGCGCCAGAGAACACACTGGCGGGCCGCGGTGTGCCGGTTAGCGCGCTGCAGCCCGAGACCCTCGATCCGCTCAAGCGCGCGATCGACGATCGCTTGGAGGTGACGCACCCGATGCTGCGCGACGACGGGTCTACTTCTTCACAACCGGCTTGATGCCGACTTTGCCGTCCTTGACGATGACCTTGAAGTCGATTCGCTTGCCCTTGTGCTTGCGGTCGAGCTTTGGAACCATCTTCTTCAGGCTCTTCGCCACCGTCTCGTAGTCGATCCGGTCGGTGCGCTCGTTATTCTGGCGCTTCGCGTCGACGTAGCTCTCGTAGATCTGGCGCATCCTCGCGTCGCCCGGCCCTTTCGCGCGCGCCGCAATCGGAGGAGCAGATTTGCGGGGAGGACTGATTGCCGGACTTGATCGCTCGCGCTTGGGCTGCGGCCTTCGGGATCTGGGTTTGCCGAACGTGGCGGCGGGCGTCGCGGGCTGCGCTTCCGGGGTTTTCGGGGCGGGGGCAGCGTTGGACTCGTCGAGGTCGAGTGACCTTGCGTCCGGTCCCGGCTTCGGGGCCTTGAGGATCTCGTCCATGCGATCGCTCGCCTGCTCGATCAACGCATCGACGTTCATGTCTTGGTTGGGATCGAGCTCGAGGGGGCTGCTACTGAGTCGTCTGCGCTGTTCCTCCCGCTCTGCACGCGCCGCGTCGCGTCGCCGGCGCGCCCGCAACAGGTCACGCCGATAGGTTCCCTCTTCGATCTGGCGACCGACCCGCCGCCAGTAGGTCTGCAGGGTCGTGTAGCGTTGGATGAGCGTCTGGAAGCGAAAACGGAGCGCGGTGTTCCGCGGCTTCTCTTTGCGTAGAGCGTGCATCTGCCGATCGAACTGCTTGCGCGCGATTTGCGGCTCGATGCGCTCGATTCCCTGAAACCACTGCTCGTAGAGATGCTTGATGCGCGAGAGCTGCACCTCGGCATCGGATAACGCGATTTCGAATTCCTTCGGTGTCATGACGCGACTGTCAGAGCGGTGTCACCTTCAAATTGTCGAACCAGAGCTCGGATTGCCAATTATTGAAGCCAAAATGGTCGTGTCCGCGACCGCGAAGGGGCTCGGGATCGGCCATTTCCACCAGTACGGCGTCATCCACCCACACCGTTAGAGTGCCACCAAGCCGCTCGATTCGGAAGTGATAGGTCTTTCCGGGCTCGACCTTGCGTTCCGGGCCGACAACGCGGTCCTCCCCGTGTTCATCCAGGCGGGCGAGAACGTTCTTCGAGTTGTTCCAACCTCCAAAGATGATGACGTAGCTGGTGGCCTCGTAGCGATCGGTCTTCGAGTGGGACGCGCCATCGCCGAATAGCTCGACCTTGATATCACCCTCGGGGCTCTCGCTTCGAACATCGAGCTCCACACGAACGTCCGGAGGTAGCGTGCGAAGGAGCCACAAAGGATGGTTCTTGGCGCCACTGACCCGAATCTTCCCGTTCTCGATCCGCCAGTTACCTCCGGTCCTGTCGTAGTCCCTGCCGAGCTGCGCCCGCTCGAAGTCATCGAAGAAGCCGGATCCGATGCCGGGATCGCCCTGTGGGGTGCACCCCGCCAGCATCAGCGTCAGCGTCAGCGTCAGCGAGAGTCTAGTTACATCCGACCCGCCCACCCCCACCCGTAGTCCTCCCTCCGCGGCCTTCGCTGCGCTCGGCCTTAGCGGCGCATGCGCGCCGGGCTTCGCCCTCGGGGCTCGCGCTACCGCGCATCGGGTGAACTCCCGCATTGCCGACGAACTACTCCGGATCCGTGCAGCCGTCTTCATCGAGGTCTCTTCCCTCGAGCGCCTCTTCGTTGGGGCACTTGTCGTCGACGTCGGGAATGAAGTCGTTGTCGTTGTCCGGGTCCATGCAGCCGTCTTCATCTTCGAAGCCATCGCGATCCTCGGGGAGGCGTGGGCATTCGTCGCTCGAGTCAGGGATGCCGTCGCCGTCCATGTCGTCGGTTTGTGGCGACCACATGACGCCGACAATCGCGCGGAAGCGCGCCTGACCGACCCCGCGAATGAAGCCCATCCCGACTGCAGCGGTCATGGTCACTTGGTTCTTCGTCCACCGCACGCCGATGTCACCTTCGAGCGTGTTGGTGCTGCGCCCGTCAAACGACGTAGTCCCACGAAGCTCGAGGAGGCCGACGAGATCTTTGGCAGGCGGGATGGGCGGCTTGAGGGAGAAGCCGTACTGGAGCTCTTGACCGAGCGTGTCGACGCCAAATGCGCGGTTGTTCACGCGGTAGCGCCAGCCGAGCATGGTGCCGGCGCCAATGCCGAGCAGATGGAAGTCGCCTAAGAGCTGCGCATCGAACGTGAACTGGCCCTCACTTGCATAGAAGCTGGTGCTCCCGATGGGAATCGGAAAGGCGAGCAGCAAACCCAGCCCGGGGCCGTCAGGCCGATTCTGAGTCTTTTCGGTCTTCTTACCGTAGATGCGGATCTTCGTGGTGAGGCGA
>Ga0316198_10000888_pt1 | contig 16708 bp, 12 predicted proteins | sample OudBieAanoxic_MG_FD_204935 | JGI IMG/M metagenome (GOLD analysis project Ga0316198, IMG submission 204935) | Coastal sediment microbial communities from Oude Bieten Haven, Netherlands - site A anoxic | ecosystem: Environmental > Aquatic > Marine > Coastal > Sediment | place: Netherlands...
ATATGGCCTTGGAGTCTACGCTTTTTTCTAGTTCTGCTCCTTTTAGATTTCCCCCTGTTAAGTTAATAGAATTAATATCTATATTTTTAGATATTCCACCGTAGGTTATTCTATCTTTTTGGCCATCATTTATTAACTCTAAAGTTTCATTGATTATCATTTTATTGGGGTATAATACAACTTCCTTATTTTTAGTATTTTCAACCCTATAGGCGAATAAATTTATAGAACACAATAAAAATAAAACGGTCTTTTTCATAACTCTCCTCCTATCTCTATTATTTCAGCACTGTTTCCATTTAATTTAATAACAGAATCTTTTTTTATAACAATCTTTGCACTAGACCTTTGATCTATATCGTTATTATTGTTATTTCTTTTACCAGGTCCCCCTACACTTACACCAATACTTATATAATTTCTAGGATTCCAGCTTACTAAATATTCCCCTGGGCTCAGATAATATTCACGATCTAAATTAATTATATCACCACTTAAAAATATCCTTTCAGCCCTTCCTTGAAACCTTATCTTTACAGCTCCTTCAAAATCTTGGTTTTTTAATATTTGCCCCTCTTCCTTCTTCTTTTTTTCTGTAGAACTACATGCCATCATAAGTAATAGTATTGCCGTTATAAATATAATTTTTTTCATATTCCCCTCCTATTACCTGTAGTAAGATATTAAAAACTAACTTTTCTTTTTTGTCACGAATTACACTAATTCATAGAACGCGGATCTCTTCGAGATACACAGAAAAACTCTAATCTACACAGATTTTTTCGTGTTAATTCGTGACAAGCTTTTTTATCTTTCATTGGTTTTAACTAAAAAATTTTAAATCTTGCTTCTTCATAGCTTCTATCCGTGTGTGCACCGCACCCGCGTTCTATTTCTTTAGAATTTAAATTTCGAAGTTTATAGTCGTTAGGCTTCAGCAGTGCTGTTCCTACAATGACGATTGTGACTTACTCATTAAGACAAGATGGTTTTAGCTTCGTTTTCTCTGTTTTGAGAGAAAACATAATAAGTAAGCGTCGTGAACCTTCTTGAATTTTTCGGTTACTTTTTCTTGCTCGCATTTTTATTTTTTCTAATGTTATTAGAGGAAAATAAAATACTTGTGACATCTAAGGTACCCAGTTAAGGATGGAATCCTTAAAAACTTTCACCTTTCCCTTTACGGTTTCCCGCTGGGACACCAATTTTTTTGTTTATAAGAGATAGGTTACTTTGTAACCTATCTCTTAACTTTTTTATTAAATTCAAAATAAAAATATAAAACCCTATTTTTCATAATAATTTATATAATCCATAATTAATCCTCTAATCTTTCTTATTAGTTTGGTGTTAATTGGTGGCTAAATTTTTTAAATTTTATTTTAGTTTTCCACATCTTCCTCTATTAACTTCTGCAGCTCTTCTAAAATTTCATCCTCTTTAACTGTCTTTATTACCTTTCCCTTTTTAAACAGTACTCCGACACCATTTCCTCCAGCTACACCATAGTCGGCTTCACGAGCTTCCCCAGGACCGTTAACCACACATCCCATAACAGCTATCTTGATCTGTTTTCCATAGTCAGAAAACTTTTTCTCTACTTTTTTAGTCAATCCTATCAGGTCAATCTCAGTTCTTCCACAGGTCGGGCAAGAGATGATCTCTGTTCCTGCCTCTCCTATCCCCAATACTTTCAATATTTCTTTAGCTACCCCGATCTCCTCTGTGGGATCTTCTGTCAAGGATACCCGGATAGTATCGCCTATTCCATCTATTAAAAGACTTCCTATCCCTATGGCTGATTTTATACTTCCCTGAAAATAAGTTCCTGCCTCAGTCACTCCTAAGTGTAATGGATAATCGATCTTTTCTGCTATTATTTGATAGGCTCTTCTCATTATCTTTACATTACTTGCTTTTAGAGATATTATTATATTTTCAAATCCATATTTTTCCAATAGATTTATATGGTACATACCACTCTCAACTAAGGCCTCTGGTGTTACTTTTCCATATTTTTCTAAGATATTTTTTTCTAGAGATCCGCCATTCACCCCTATCCTGATGGGGGTATTATACTCTTTGGCTTTGTCTACTACCTCTTTTACCCTCTCGTCAGACCCTATATTTCCTGGGTTTATTCGAAGTTTATCTATCCCATTTTCTATGGCTAATAATGCTAATTTATAGTCAAAATGAATATCCGCCACCAAGGGAATATTGATTTGTTTTTTTATCTCCTTTATAGCTTCTGCGGCTGCTCTATTATTCACAGTTACCCTCACCAGTTGACACCCCAGACTCTCTAATTCCTTTATTTGGGCTACTGTTTTTTCTACATCTGCTGTATTTGTATTTGTCATAGACTGAATAATTACATCTTCACTTCCACCTATATAAATATCTCCTACCTTTATTCTTTTAGTATTTTTCATCTTCTTTCACTCCCATTTCCAGCAATAATTTTACCATCTTTTCATCTTTATTTTCACGGGCTATTCCCATAGGGGTATCACCATAAGATGAATAATTTTTATTCCCACCAATTTTTATTATATCTTCCACCGCATCATAATATGAGTTGGATACACTTCTAAGGTATACCTCTCCCAATACATTTTCTCCGTCTTTATTTTTATAGTATAGATTAAGATTTTCCGTTAAAAACATCCTGATAATGTCCTCATCATACGCATAATATATAGCAGAATTCCTCCTGTCATCTGTTATGTTAAGATCAACCCCATTTGCTATGAGTAGTTTTACTATTTCTTTATTTTTTTTCGAAACTGCCCATATTAGAGGAGTCCACTGATTTTTATCTGCCAGATCTAGATCTGCTCCTTCTAGAATCAATTTTTCAACATAACTACTAGGTTTTCTTTTAATAAAATTTATAATTAAAGGCACTTTCAGATTATTTATATAATTTATATCTGCTCCTGCTTCTACCAAGATATCCAAAGCTTTTTTAGTCTTTACAAAATCTATAGCTCTTTTAGTAGGTTCATAGGATGTCGTATTTTTTCTTTTTTTAGGAGGTGTTTCTGTTTCTAGATCTACTCCGTAGGATATCATCACCCTCAAACTTTTAAGACTGTTGTTTTTAACTATCTTCATTAGGAGAGTTTCTCCATCTTCTCCTATATAATTCAAATCAAATCCATTCTCTAAAAATAATTTTAAACTCATGGCATCATCTAAGCCTATGCTTTGTTCTACCATTGAATATGATATTTCTATCTTATCTACCTCTATAGTTTTTTCTTTTTCCACCGCACTGCAAGATAATAAGAATGTTCCCAGTATTATAGTTATCAATATTTTTTTCATAAAACCTCCAATATAAATAATTTGAAACCCTTGTCTCAAGATTCTTAGATTATGCAATAATCTTTATCTCAAAATCCTATGTTTACAAAGTAAACTACTAGTATTTTGGTGATGCCATTCACTGGTAGAAGCCTTGGTGATGCCCCTTGCGGGTAGAACCTTTTTTCTTACTCCTTTCCTTTTTGCGTTTTCACGAGGTCATGAATATAAAAAAATTCTTATAATCAAAAAGAATTTTCTAAATATGACAATAGAGAAAACTATAGTGAATTCTTCTAAGAAAGAAGTTTAAATATATCACTAACCTATAAACCATAGAACGCGAATCTCTATCGAGATACACAGAAAATTCTTTGATTTTACAAATAAGCCTTTTCTTTTTAATTTTAATCGAAGTTTATAGTCGTTACACTTCAGCAGTACTGTTTCTACAATGACGATTGTGACTTACTCAACCAAGACAAGATGGTTTTAGCTTCGTTTTCTCTGATTTTACATTTAGAAAATTATTTTTAATTACAATAATTTTCTAATATTCGTAACCTCGTGAAAACATAATAAGTAAGCGTCGTGAAACTTCTGGCACTTTTTGGTTAATCTTTCTTGTTCGCATTTTTATTTTACCTAATGTCATTAGATAAAATAAAATAATCGCGACATCTAAAGTAACCCGTATCAAGGGCGGAATCCTTGGAAATTTCTTGTTTTATCACGAATTATACTAATTCACAGAACGTGGATCAAATAAATACTTTATCATACTTTAAACTCTATTCTAATTGTACATTATACATTAAAAATTGTAAATTTTATATAAAAAAAAAGAGGCAAAGCCTCTTTTTTTTTACTATCTAACTGTTCCTCTTGAAGCTCTTTTTCTGTCACCCTCTGTTAAGAATCTTTTTCTCATTCTGATGCTTGTTGGTGTGATTTCCACTAACTCATCATCAGCTATATATTCTAAAGCTTGCTCTAATGTGAATTCTCTTCCAGGAGCTAATTTTTTAACATCATCAGTTCCTGAAGCTCTCATATTAGTAAGTTGCTTTCCTCTTGTTACATTTACAGTTAAGTCATTTTCTCTTGCGTTTTCACCAACGATCATTCCTTCATATACTTCTAATCCAGGATTAGCAAATAAAGTTCCTCTAGATTGTACATTTCCTAATGAATATGCAGTTGTTGAACCTTTTTCGATAGAGATTAATACTCCTCTTTGTCTAGTTGGTACGTCACCTCTATATGCCTCATAGTCGAAGAATGAATGGTTTAAGATTCCTGTTCCTCTAGTTTCTGTTAAGAATTCATTTCTGAATCCGATTAATCCTCTTGCAGGTACTTTGAATTCCATTCTAGTGTATCCATCAGTTCCTTGAATCATGTTAAGCATTTCACCTTTTCTAATTCCTATTTTTTCAATTACTACACCTGTAAATTCATCTGCTACGTCAATTATAGCTAATTCAATAGGTTCACATTTTACTCCATCAATAGTTCTCATGATTACTTGTGGTTTCGCTACTTGTAATTCGAATCCTTCTCTTCTCATGTTTTCTATTAATATAGATAATTGAAGTTCTCCTCTACCTTTTACAGTAAATGCATCAGCAGATTCAGTTCTTTCAACTGTCATACTTACATTATGCTCTACTTCTTTCATTAATCTATCATAGATATTTCTTGAAGTTACGAATTTTCCTTCTCTTCCTACGAATGGAGAAGTACTTACCGAAAATGTCATAGCTAATGTAGGTTCATCAATATCGATTAATGGTAATGCCATTGGGTTTTCTCTGTCTGCAACAGTTTCTCCAATATCAAATTTCTCTGTTCCTGCGATAGTTATGATATCTCCACAAACAGCTTGATCTAACTCTATTCTGTTCATTCCTTCAGCACCAAATATTCTAGTTACTTTGAAGTTTACTAACTCCCCATCTCTTTTGATTAAAGTTACTTCTTGGTTTTTCTTTAATATACCATTATGGATTCTTCCGTTAGCTAATTTTCCTAAGTAGTTATCTGGAGCTATGTTAGTTATTAACATTTGTAATGGAGCTTCAGGATCTCCTTCAGGATCTTTTACATGTTTAACTATTGTTTCAAATAATGGTTGCATATTTAAATCTTCATCAGTTAATTCATGCTTTGCAAATCCATTTCTAGCTGAAGCATATATTACTGGGAATTCTAATTGGTGATCGTTTGCTCCTAATTCAACAAATAGATCGAATACTGCGTCTACTACTTCTTCTGGAGTAGAGTTAGGTCTATCAATTTTGTTAACTACTACGATTGGATCTAAACCATGCTCTAAAGCTTGCTTTAATACGTATTTAGTTTGAGGCATTACACCTTCAAATGCGTCAACTAGTAATAATACTGAGTCTACCATTTTTAATATTCTTTGTACTTCTCCACCAAAGTCAGCATGGCCTGGAGTATCTACGATATTTATCTTGTATCCACCAAAATCAAGAGATGCATTCTTAGATAAGATTGTTATTCCTCTTTCTTTTTCGATATCGTTTGAGTCCATTGCTCTCTCAACAAGTTCTTCTCTATCTCCAAATACTCCTGATTGTCTTAACATTGCATCTACTAATGTTGTTTTACCGTGGTCTACATGAGCTATAATAGCTATATTCTTTATGTTCACTGTTTCTCCTCTTTTGCCTCGTTTGGCATATATTTAATTTTTTTATCTAATATATTTGGTTTTCCACAATTTATTTAGTTTTTCTAAGATCATTCTTTCGTTCTTATTATTTTGTGGAAGGTAATAAACTTTATTATTTTTTTTATATTCTTGATATACAAAGTTCCCCTCATATCCGTGGGGATATTTATAATCTTTTTTACCCAAATCAGTCAGGTGAGTTGGCACTTCTTCTATATTTCCATTTTTTATATCCATCATGGCTGAATTTATAGCATCATATGAACTGGATGATTTTGAAGATATAGCAAGATAGATAGTCACCTCTGACAGTATAATCCTTACCTCTGGCATACCTATCTTTTCACAGGCCATGATAGCAGCATTTGCCATAGTGAGTGCTTCTGGATTAGCTAAGCCAATATCTTCTGCTGCACTTATGAGTAATCGTCTGGCTATATACCTAGGATCTTCTCCCCCGTCTAACATCTTCGCCAGCCAATAAACGGCAGCGTCTGGGTCTGATCCCCTGATACTTTTAATAAATGCTGAAATGGTGTTATATTTATCTTCTTTTTTATGGTAACCAGCTTTTCTCTTTTGAAGAAGGTTTTCCACTTCCTCCAAATTCATTGTTTCACCTACTTCTGAGATCAATTCCAGATAATTTAAAGCTATCCTTCCATCTCCAGCAGACAGCTCCTCAATATAAAGTTTTATATCCGAATCCAATTTTATATTTTTATAGGTGAGTGCATTATCAATGAGTTTTAAAATCTCATCTTTATTTAACTTCTCAAATTCAAAGATCATAGATCTCGAAAGAAGAGCGTTATTAAGGACATAGTATGGATTTTCTGTGGTTGCTCCTATGAGAACTATCAGTCCATCCTCTGTGTGAGGTAAAAGTGCATCCTGCTGTAACTTGTTAAACCTGTGGATTTCATCTAAAAATAAAAGTGTTCTCTTATTTTCTAGTTCCAATCTTCTGTTGGCTCGGTCGATGACCTGCCTAAAATCATTTAAGTTGGCAGTAGTGGCGTTCAGCTTTTCAAAACTATAGTCCAGTTCATTTGAAATTAACACACCTAAAGATGTTTTCCCTGTCCCAGGAGGGCCAAAAAATATAGAGTTAACCATCTTTCCCTTTTCTATTAATTTTCTTAAGATACTTCCTCTGCCTATGATTTTTTCTTGTCCTACATACTCATCTAAGGTCTTAGGACGCATGGCATATGCTAAGGGTCTGACCCCATCATAATTTTTTTGAAAAAGTGTATTCATTTCGATCTCCATTATATCACAAATTTCATTATCTGTACAACATTAAAGCAATGTAACTCTATATCCAATCAGGAATAATTAAAGTTTTAAATTGTTTTATTTCGATAGGATAATTTTATAGTTTCCACACAATTAAAGAGGCTAACCTGTAAAGGGTTAGCCTCTATCTTTAGCTTACTAGATATAGTAATAATGCTATTATTAAAAATCCAGCGGCTACAAATTCAGTAGCTTTCGCTAAGGGTCCACCATCATCATGTACACCAAAAATACTATTGGTAGCACCTGTTCCTATTCCACCACTCATACCTTTACTTCTATCAGGTTGAATAATTACTAAAACGATTAAAGAGATCGCAAGTATAAATAAAATTACCGTTAAAAATGTAGCCATTTTTTGCCCTCCTAAAAAACCTTTTCTCTATTATTATTATAGCCTATTTTCCCATTTTTGTAAAAAAGTATTTAAAAAATGTTTTTTCTTTTTTTGCCACCAACCTTATAAATATTTTATCGTAGAGGTAATTCATGAATTGCCCCTTCATAAATTTTAAAAAAACTATCAACACAGAGCATCTGGGATCACTGAGGTTCTCAGAGATAAACATTTTTTTGTCGCAGATTACAAAGATTTTACAGATCTTTAAACCAAAGTCTTTACACGAAGATCACTATGGAAGAACCAGAGAGTTGACTAAGAGATTCTTTTTTTATCTTTGTCACGAATTACACGAAGGATATACTATTTTATTGGTTAGAACCGGTGGTATACGAATATTAAATTTGTTTATACTCAATAAAGAAATTTAAATGTATAACGCAGACTAAATTCTGACTTTTTTTGGATTTTAATTCCTTTTTCTAGATTTTATCTAGCTATTTAGATTTTAAAACCGAAATTTATAGTCGTTATGCTACAGCAGTACTATTTCTACAATGACGATCGTGACTTACTTATTAAGACCATTATAAATCTTCTTGACTTTCTTTGGTTCGTTTCTTGTGTTAAGACAAGAAATGAACCCAGTTAAGGGCGGAACCCTTAGAATTTTATCTTTTCCACTAATTTATACAGAAGTCTTACAACATCCTTTCTGTCGCAGATTACTCAGATTATCAAAGATTTTTTAAATTCAAAACCCTTACACTAAGCTCACTAAGTAAATCTATCAACCTAAACTATTTCACTATTCTCTTGATTTTCTATTTTTAAAATCTGTTTCTTTTTATAAAAATAATATTTTTATTAGTTTAATCTTATAAAATTCCGAATATTAAATTTTATTTTAGAAGGGAATTTCTAAAAAAATAGTATAAATGATATATCTTGAACTTTAATTAAAAAACAACTAATTTCTTACATGAAAAATTAAAAATTAATTTTTTAAGGAGGTTTTATGAAAATTATAGTTTTATTCTTGATCAGCTGTACATTTTTATTTGGAGAAATTTTTAAACCACTTACAGTTTTAATAGATTTTCCAAATTATAAACACTCTGACCTTCATAAGATGGAAAAAGAGCTAGTAAATCAGCGTAAGGGGGATGAATTTACCCCTGAGCTATATAGTGAGATGTTCTTTAATTCTGAGGAGTATAAAGCCTATAACGGCCAAAAACTTCTTTCGGCCAAAAAATACTTTGATTTGGAATCTAAAGGAACCTTCATATTAAAAGGCAGTAAAAATGACATCTATGGATGGTTCACAGCTCCTAAACCCATCGAATATTATGGGAAAAACGAAAGTGAGTATGGAGATCGTATAAGAGCAGCTCATCTAATAAAGTTTGCTATTAATAAATTAGTCGAAGAAAAAGTAGATTTCTCTCAATATGATTTAAATAAAGACGGTATTATAGACAGTCTTATTCTAGTTTATGCCGGGAAAGGGGAGCACCGTCAAAATTCTCTAGGAACTGATGCAATTTGGCCTCATTTTAACAGAACCAGTAATATCTGTAGTCTAAAGTGTGGTCATTTTTTAGATCATAACGGTAAAGAATGGAAGATGGATAAATATGCTTTTATCCCACAGGATATCCCCTTGGATCTCTATATCCATGAAATAGGTCATTTTTTGGACTTATCTGACCTGTATAAAGGTGAGTCGAATATAGGTTATTGGTCTATCATGGGCGAGCTCTACTGCGGAGAAATTATCGGCAGCAAATTAAATTCTTTGGGTGGTTATCATAGATACAATCTGCAAAAAAAATATAACAATAAAAGCATCCCTGCCTTTTGGGCTCAAATCAAAAATTTGGATCTAAATCATTTAAAAAAAGGATGTCACTTTTTTAAACTATATACCAGCAACAATAAAAATTCTGACAACCTTATAAAAATAGATCTTCCCGGGAAAAGAATAGATGTTCCTGCAAATGGAAGAGATCTTTATTATACAGATAACTACCTCAACCCTGACAGCAACATTTCATTTTCAATCTTCCTCCCTAAGAATACAGACAACATTTTAAAATTTGATGCTTGGTTTAATTCTAAACCAGATAAAAAAATAGGAAAAGTCTATGTCCGACGTCGTGGAGAAGATCGATGGTTTTCATTAAAAAATAAAAATAACAACAAAAATAAAAGAGGTACATGGATCCCCTTGGAATTTGATTTGAATAAATTTAATGGAAATGTGGTCGAAATTATGGTAACTTTAATTCCATATAAAAAAGAGGGCCCAAAAGGAGCCTATATATCAAATCTAACGGTCATGTCCGATACCATAAAAAACTTTGATCTAAAAACTACCAAAAAAATATTTACCCATAATGGGTTTATTCACAGTTTTGGAGATGACCTGTTGAAAAGATATATTCTCATAGAGTATAGAAACCCTATAGATAAACATCTTGACGAAGGACTTCTTCGCACCGAACTAAACATCCCCTACAGAAAAGGTCTTTTAATATGGTATATAGACGAAAGTTATTCCGATTCTAATCAGTTGGTAAATATACTGCCCTCAAACAAAAAACCATTATATGAAATAATAAGTGGAAAATTAAAAAAATTAAAATTAAAAAAATATATTGTATCCAGCTGGTCTTTTTCCTCTATTGCTACCCCTGAAATGGGAGTAGTCGAGGATAATAGAGTGTTTTATAGGGAACACATCTATGGAAAGGATAGCTTTATTTTAAATGATCAGATTGAAATCAAAATATTAGAAGAAAATCAAAACTATATTAAATTAATTATTTATTAATCAAGATAATATATAAAACAAATATCTATCATCTAAAGGGAGGAAAATTATGAATTTGAAAAAAACTATTATTTTAGGAGGGCTTTTTATAAGCAGCCTAGCCATGGCTGAAAATGCTGCCAATATAGCCGCTTCATCCAGTGTACTTTCAGAGTTAAAGGAGATCTCCAAGGAGAAAAAATCTGATAAATTATTTTATTTAGTAGAAGATTTTAGCCAACTTGCCACTGCCCCTGGGTTTTCTTTTGGAGCTCCATCAGGGTTAGTTCCCGGGTTTGGTACAGCCTTTATAGGACTTGCCGGAACTTCTTATAGTTCCGATACCGATGGAGCCTTGGCCCTTGGGGGAGGGTTTGGAGATCCAATTAAATCTGTAGGAGGAGCTGCATCTCTTTCTATAGGTAGTATTGATCCTCAAGATGGAGGAGCTGGAAATAGAGGTTCCCTAAACCTTAGTTTAGGTAAAACCTTTGTTGATTATGGTTTCGGAGCAGCTATAGGAGTTTCCAATGTTGATCTATGGCACGATACCCACGATGATAAATTAGATCCTAGTTATTATGGTGCTGTGACCAAACTTTTCCCAAATAATGTTGCTCCTGTTATTATCACTGCAGGAGTAGGAAGCAATGGATATGCCGATATCAGCAAAGATGATATTAATACCACAAAAAATGAAAGAAAAGATAAATGGGGTGAGTTCCTAACTGGAGCAGTATATGTTCACCCTCAAATGAGTCTTATTTTAGATTATTCCTCTGGTATTACAACTTTTGGTACAAGTATCGTTCCTATGCCCAACTATCCTGTTGCCATTGGACTGGCTGCCCAGGATCTTTTCAAGGAGGATAAAGCTGTGGATTCTATCAAATTTTTAGGAACCTTATCGGTAGGTTTCACATTCTAAATTTTTTAATGGGAGGTAATTTATATGAAAAAAATATTTTTAATATTTGCCCTAACTACTTTAATGAATATTGGGGTAAATGCTGAGGTAAATAATGCAGATATAGCTGTATTTCGTGACCGCGAATGGACTCAAGGAGTAGATGCCGAGGAAAATAAAATTGATATACAACAACAGGAAGGGTATGCTTCTACTGCTCAAAACAATCTCGCAGATTCATTTATGGCTGCCTTTGGAATGGAAGTAGATGCAGGAGGAAATACCGGAGAGGCTGCTCCAGGTTCAAGTCCAAGTAGTTCAGCAGGTAATATGGCAGTAGGTATGTCTACTATTTCAACTACTTCTGCCAATCAGGTAACACCGCCTTTCACACCATACAGCTACCAGAAATAAAATTTTACAAAAGCTCTCAACCTTGAGAGCTTTTTATTTTTAATTTAATTTTTTTTATTAATTTTCAATTCCCGTCCCAGATTAAAACCTTCTTAACTTTTACCACCAATTTACAAATTCATAGAACGCGGGTCTCTATCGAGATACACAGAAAACCTCTAATTTACACGGATAATACTTTATTCTTGATTTAAATCGAAGTTTATAGTCGTCCAACTCCGGCAGTACTGTTTCTACAATGACGATCGTGACAGAGGTTATTGCTTCGTCTTCCCCATTTAGGGGAAAACATAACGAGGACGCTTAAGAAACCTTCTTGAACTTTTACGTCTCGTTTTCTTTCAAGAGAAAAGAGACCCGTATCAAGGGCGGAATCCTTGGAACCTTTTTTCTTACTCCTTCCCTATTGGCGTTTTCACGAGGTCATGAATATAAAAAAATTCTTATAATCAAAAAGAATTTTCTAAATATGACAATAGAGAAAACTATAGAGACTCCTCCGAAGTAAGAAACTTAGATGTGTCACCAATCCATACAACACAAATTAATTCTAACTCCTTTTGTCCTTTGGACATCTTCCTCGCTTCGCGGTGACGAATATTAGAAATAATAACATTCAAAAATACCCTCTCACTCCCCTCCTAAAGCCTCCTAAAAACTTCCCCTTGTAATTGTACCTCTATTATTGAAATACATTAAATAAGAAGGCCGTAAAATCATTGGAAACATTGGTGTAGAGAGCATATTTTAAAAAACGTCCCCTGGTGAGAAAAAACGTCTCTTGAAGAGACAAATCGTCTCACCATGAGACGTTTTTAGTATATAAATGATGGTTTAATTACAGTAATTTACAATCTATTATATATTTATACCTTTTTTCATATTTTTTCAAAATTTTTAATCCTGATAGTTTATCCATAGAACGATATAAAGTACCTCTAGAAACTCCTAAATAACCTGAATACTCTGTTGGCGAAAATTCCAACTGAATATAGGGTTCTATTAAAAGTGCAACCACAAATATCTTATCTGTTGAATTTAGATCCCTCCTCTCCAAAACACTCCTTATATGGACAAGGGGATCGGATTTATTTTTAATGAGCATAACCTTCACCTCCAATAGGTCTAAGGATTCCATCCTTAACTGGGTTCATTTACTTTTGATGAGTCATATTTAAATTTCTTTATTAAGTATAAATAAATTTGATAATCATGAATCGAAACGAACCAAAGAAAAGCTCACTTTTTCTAAATGATGTTATAGGGGTAAGTCAGAGATTATTTACGTCTTTTTACAGCTACAGTCCTCGCTTCACTGCGGAACTTAATTTGTGAGACGACTTAGTATGATATTTGCTGTGAAGCTAGATAACATCTAGAAAAAGAATTTAACTAAGCGAAGTTTATAGTCGTTGAGCTCCAACTGTACTGTTCCTACAATGACGATTGTGACTTCCTCCACAAAGACAATTAGAAACTTCTGGCACTTTTTGGTTACTTTTTCTTGCTATCCCACATTTAAAATTAAGTTTTAATTACACTTAATTTTAATAATCGTGGCATCAAAGTGACTCGTATTAAGGGCGAAACCCTTAGAACTTTTTTCTTCCTCTTTTATTCTACTTCTCAGATCAAGTCATATTTAAAATTAGATTTATGTTTCAATCTAATTTTGCTACTCCCCACTCCTCACAGAAAGGAGAGGTCTCTCCCTTGCCTTTATATCCACTATGATCTTCAAATAAAGCAGATACAAGGTAAGGATAAAATAGATAAATTCATATTTATCCTCAAAAACTTCATCCTTTAAACTTTGAAATATTAGTTTTTCCAGATGAAAGAACTCCTCCTCTATGATTTCATCTACAGGAATAAGTTTCTGCCTGGCCTTCATAAACTCCTCCCAGTATTCATGACTCAGAACAACCCTGGCAGGTTCCCCCAGTAGAGACCTGAAAGCAGGAATATAATCTCCTACTATTCTTACAAATACCTTCTGGGTCTGGAGATCCATACAATAGATCTTCTGCCTCTGGATCAGATGAAAATAATGAAATAGTTCATGATTTCTTACTACATCCATTTTTTCTTTGCTCCTTCTCATATTCATAAGGAAGGGCAGAGCCGTTTCAACTATCCGAACTATCTCCCTGGCACCCACCTTACTCACCGATGTCTGTATAACTATCGATATAATATTGGTACGCTTCTACTTCTATCATTCGAATCTCCAAATTTTCTATGGTACTCTCTGCTTTGACTATTTCTTTTTGTACTGTGTCCTTCCATTCAGCATAATCGGTATAGTTGGAATAATCCGGCATAGGCTCTCCTGCAGTTTCCTTTCCAACAAGAAGTTCAAGGGTAGCTTTGTCATCAGCAATCTCTTTTAAATATGCATCTTTTCTTTCATAGGTTTTTGTAACTCTGGCAATATTTTCTAACAATAGGAGTTTCTTTTCCTGTGTCGTTTTCATAACCTTACCTCCTTGTAATTTTAAAAAAACAATAAGATGGTCTATCTTATATGATTATTAACTATAATAGTTATATAGTTCTAGGAATTTGAAGATATCCGACCTTTCTATCAGATAGACTCCGCATATTTTCCTGCTCTTTAACTGACCGTTATAGATATATCTTCTCACAGTAGTTTCATCTACTCCCAAAAGATTGGAGAGGTATACTACAGTAAAAATCATTTGTCCTGTCCCCATAATTTTGGATTTAACATAACTCATAGTATTATCCCCCCTTTCTTTCTTTAATCTATAGAACACGGATCTCTCGAGATACACAAAGATCTTTTGCCACTAATCTACACTAATTCATAGAACGCGGATCTCTACCGAGATACACTGAAAACTCTCTAATCTTCACTGATTAAAACATTTTTCTTCTTGGTTTTAACCTAAAACAAAAAATCCTGATTTTTCATAGCTTTTATTCGTGTATGTCATTGACATCCGCGTTCTATTGTCTTTCTTCATGTATGCACAGCATCTGCGTTCTATTTCTTTTTCCATTATCTCTTATCTTCTTGCTTCTTAATTAAATTATTGCCTAAAAAAGTTAGGAAAGTCAAGGCCTATGCACGATATCGTGCGTGGAGCAGTCAAAATAAAGGAAGTTCTCAGATTGTTTAGTATATTTGAATAAACCACAGGGTTAAATCAAAATTTATTTTAATAGCTACCCTATAACTCTTAATTTCATTAGGTTTAATCATACCTTTATAAATTTAAATTTTCTAAAACAAAATAAATAAAAAAATTTGAAGATAATAAGGTTTTTCGCAAAAAAAAAAAGAGGCTAAAACCTCTTTAAAAAAAATTTGCCACCAATCATCACTAATTTACAAACCTCTACTGCTACAGCACAGGAGTTCTTAATTTTTTTGTCGCAGATTACACAGATTTTCTCAGATTTTTAAAACCAAAATATTCACACTAAGCTCACTAAGGTCTGATTTTTTGATTTTGACTTTAAATCGAAGTTTATAGTCGTCCGGTTACAGCAATGCTGTTCCTACAATAACGATCATGACTTACTCAACCAAGACAAGATGGTTTTAGCTTCGTTTTCTCTGTTATGAGAGAAAACATAATAAGTACGTGTCGGAAACCTTCTGACGCAATACTCTTAATTTTGAAAAAATTCTAGAGTTTTGGTGATGCCCCTTGCGGGTAGATCATCTTTGGATCTTTTTCTTGCATCAAGTCACATTTAAAATTAGATTTAGTTACATCTAATTTTAATATTCGTGAATCGAAATGAACCCGTATTAAAGATGGAATCTTTAGAACCTTGCTTCTTAATTTAATTATTGCCTAAAAAAGTTAGGAAAGTCAAGGCCTATGCACGATATTGTGCGTGGAGCATTCAGAATAAAGGAAAATCTTAGATTGTTTAGTATATTTAAACAAACCACAGGGTAAAATCTTCTACAAAACCTAATTTTATTGGGGTTAACCATATTTTATCAACTTAGACTTTCTGAAAATAAAAAAAAATTGGATATCTAGATAAAACAGATAGGAAATTAATCCTATCTGCTTTAACTAATTATTTACTATTTCGATCAAATCTTTTAATATATAATTCGTTCTTAAATTAACTCCTTCTTTATTCAAATGATAGGGAGTATTAAAAAAATAATGATCTTCAAATACATAATTTTTATGATCATTTATAAAGTTTAGATTTGTATCTTTAAGTCTTTGAATTAATTCTAATATTTGTTCTTTTTGATTCTTATAAGAAGACCGTTGATACACGGGATAAGAAAAGTAAATATTTGCTTCGTTTTCTTTTTTATAATTTTCTAAAAATGAAATTAAATTTTCATCAATAGATTTTGAAAAAGGGTTTGAAGGATTGAAATTTACTGATTCTTTACCCCAATGTAGCACGTAATCTCCATATTTATCAAAGCCTCTTCTATCATAAGAAAATTCAGTATAATCTAAATCTTTATTTTCTTTTATAGCTATCAAAGAATTAAATAATTTAGAATTCAAATAATCAGGAAGATAAGGTAATAGTTTTAAGATGTGTTGTCTGTTAAGGCCACTCAAAGACTTGTTGACCTCTAAAGCTTCGAAAAGGGTTTCCTTTCCTCCCCACCCCCCATTAAAAAAATGAGAGTATTCAGGTGTTATTATCAAAATATCATCCTTTTTTAGATAGTTCTTTATATCATTTAGTATATATCTTAAACCAATTCCTGCATGAAGTCCACAGTTGATAACAGTATATTCTTTTATGTCTTCATCTATTCTTTTACTATCTAATCCAAAAGCTAAATTAGAACCGCCTATAAAGATAATTCTTTTTTTTGAATTAGTTTTTTCTAAAATATTATGTTTATCTTTTAAAGCATAAAGATAATTATTTTCGTTACGATCATTGAAT